>Ga0208299_1000270_pt1 | contig 49624 bp, 59 predicted proteins | sample 15_taG_FD_184089 | JGI IMG/M metagenome (GOLD analysis project Ga0208299, IMG submission 184089) | Marine viral communities from the Subarctic Pacific Ocean - 15_ETSP_OMZ_AT15312 metaG (SPAdes) (version 2) | ecosystem: Environmental > Aquatic > Marine > Oceanic | place: Pacific Ocean | collected... | reverse complement strand
GTGTCTCTTTTTTTGTCAGTTGAACTCGTCCTGGTGACCTAAGAAGTAAGGGCGGGTGGTTCCGTCCTCTCTCGAATGAAGCTCCCGTGGAAACACGGGGGCTTTTTACTGAGCTCTCAGTAAAAAGCCCCCGTGTTTCCACGGGAGCTTTTTACTGAGCTCTCTGGCCTCTCGCTGCGCTCGCTTGGTCCTTAGGCTACGAGGCCTGCGCCCTCCGCTCGGTCCTTAGGCTGTGAGGCCAGCCCGTAAAGGCTAGCCAGCTCCTCCGTGGCTAGCCCCTTGCATGCTATGCGGTAGGTATAGTGTTACCTCCATGTTGCTTCTTCCTCTTTGTTCCATTCGTTCCATATCTGAGCCGCTTCTTCTTCCACTGCATCGAGAGCGTTCCCAAGTTCTTCTCCTGTGGTGGGCAGCTTGAGTCGTATAGTTTGACAGTCCACGTGACTACCCTCAACAATCGAGCCGACTAGCAAGAAGCTACCACCATTTTCTTTAGCGGCAAACTCAAACTTAATCCAGGCACCACAATCAGTGCCCTTAAAAACAGCCTTCTCCACTCTGTGCCAAGGTGCGCCAGGCTCCAATCCAAAATAGGTAGCTACATCAGCGGCTGAGTTGATTTCCATTGTCTTTCTCCTCGTTGTTGATAGTTGCCGTTTCGGTTGCTAACCTCTTGCGCGGGCCGTGCGGGTCAAACACTATCGTACGATTCGGACGCGTCCAGCATACTGTGCACGTCTGACAATCGATAGAGTTTTTGGTTCGCTGAGCAGGACAGGCTAGGGGTTTTGCCATGTAGTCCTGATAGTTTGCCGGCGCGGGTAGTTGGTCAATCGTTGCATGCGGGTAGACTATCGCTCCGTTGTATCCGTTATTGGCTGATTGTCTGACATGTATACCAGCTCGAACGCGCAACAGCGTTAACGCTGTCCGCAGCATAGGACTATCGGGAAGTGCTGTATAACTCCAAGCACAGTCCGTATCGGGCCCGTAATGTGCACGCACTTGCTCGCCGATTGCTATCAGCCCGTCAATATACGGACGAGCCTCCGTTAGCGTGCGGCCTTTGTCGCCAGACACTTGCAAGCGTGCAACCCTATCGGTGGCGACAGCCCAAACAATGGCAACACTGGCAGACCGTAACGCGGCGTCGACGTCGACAATCGCGCGGCGTTGGTGTCGGTTGACGTTATGGAATAGAGCGTAGCAAGTACCGTCGTTTTCCGGGTGATGGGTGCAGGATAGCGGGCAGGTATCGCCAACCGGGCGATACGTTCCCGGCGCGCCTGTCTTGGCGTCGCTATCACCGACGGGGTTTGTCGGTCCATGGGCGCGCGCTATCTTGCGCATTCTATCGCCTAGTGTTCGGTTGCTAACGTTCTGCACAGCTCGGTCGGCGTACGCTATCAGTTCTTGCAATAGCGCTTTCATGATGCACCGTGATGCAAAGCGCAATCAAGAGCCGGCTCGTTGTCGTCGACCTTGATATCAACAAGCCCCATAATCTGAAGCTCTATCGCGGCAAACACTTGAGGCTTACCGCAATCCTCACACGTATAGTGACGGGCGTCGGGCTCGTAGACTGTAGCTTCCTCGTTACACGCTAGGCAATAGCCTATATCCTCTGTCATTGCTCTGTCATACTCACACTCAGATAGCAGAATCATATTCACTCCCTTGGTTAGATTCATGAACACCCTACCATACAATGTAACAGATTGTAAACAACTATCTTACCGTATCAAAAATGATACACCTGGTGATTCATCCTCGAGCCATGTATCATTTTTGATGAGCTCAAAATGATACACCCCCATGACAGATTGTCAGCAGCTGTGACATATTGTCAGTGGTGATTCAAAAGTGATACGCCCCGCGCGTGCAGGTGATGGCACCTTAGGCCCCGAGGCCCCGCGCGTGCGAGGTTACGCGCGATTGGCGTCGAGGCTCCGAGGCCTCGCGCCTGATTGGACTCTAGGCTCCGAGGCTTGACACGCTATGTTACCAGACCTCCGCTGGCCTATCCTCAAACATAGGTTAGGCCCTACGTTAGGCCGGCTGGTATGCCCCTAGCTAACTAGGTTTCGGCATTGTGGCCTAACCGGCCTAACCTATTTCGAACACTCTCTCCTATAGGTGGGATATAGTGGCCTATGTAACAGTCTGTATAATATATACTATAATTATGAATATACATTTTAAAGTAGTAGGTTATCCCGGTTAGGCCACGTGACCAAGTCAAGCTTCATCCGAATCTTTCAGCCGGCCCCTCCTGCTGGCCCATCCCCTGAGAAAGGTTATCCCGTAACAATCAGTCACAAACTACCATATCCCGCAGGTGCCTGGTGCTTGCCCATTTTTTTTTCCAACCTGCTTGACACCCATGTAACAATCAGTGTAGTCTGTATGTGAAGGGCGACCTTCTACTAACCAGCTCATACCGGAGTACATCACCATGAACGACTCAACCATGATCAAGATCTCGTGGGACACCACCACCGAGACTCATACCGTAGCTGCGCTTCGCGAGAAGTTTGCCAGCACCAATCTCTTTCACGAGGATGGCACATGGGAGTTGACTGCACCCGCAGCCAAGTCCTACATCCTCACCATGGCATCGCTGGAGGATGTCCTTGACCTGCTCGAAGACGGCGACGAGTGGACGTGCGACAACTGCACTGTCTCGATGGCACCTGTCCTCACTCACGACGAGCAAGAGATGAGCCAAGGCTACCATGGCCCAAGCTTCAAGGACGAAGGCGAGCCCTTCCAGTGGAACGAAGACGGCACGCTCAACAAGTACCCCGACGAGCCGGTGCTCGCCACCACTGGAGGTGCATGATGAACGTCGTCATCGACATCGAACTGGTGCGTCAAGACGGCACCGACTACCAACTCACCGTGGCAGGCCACGTGTGCATGAAGCACGGGCCAGACGTGACCATCGACTACGTGGTGGAGGAAGGGACCGGCAACGTCTTCGATCTCACTGTGTCCGAAGACCAAGTGATGCTCGACGCTATCTACTCAGCGTTCCTAGCAGGGGAGGGCGACCGTGAGTAGTCTAAACGCTCAAGCTGCTGGCCCTCTCAACCCAACATGGGTAGAGTTACTCATGGGGTTTGAGCCTGACCACACGGAGGTGGAGTGATGTGGGAACTGTCATCATCGTCTGACCCACGAGCGCTTCAAGTGGTGGACGGCACTGGGCCCTTCGACGGGCTGGGTCCTCACTACTCCCGGCGCACGCCGGGGAGCAAGACCTTCACCGGAGTAGGACAGGAGGTCGTCCTGGTGAGCGCATGCGGCCGAGCTGTGTGGGCAGTCGTGCGTCAGCGCACACCCTCACGCAGAGGCAGCGGAAGCTCACGCGGAAGGACGAGCGCAGCCGACACCAAGCCTGTCTACGTGTGGCGCAACATGCTCTTCCGAAATCTGGGCGCCGGCCTGTCGTCGGAGCTGATCCGCTCGGCGACCGAGGCTACCTACCGCATCTGGCTGGAGCGCTATGGAGAGATGCCCTGCGAGCGCCTTCGAACGGAGGTGGATGTGAAGAAGGTGAGAAGTTCCAACCCCGGCTTCTGTTACCAGTCCGCCGGGTGGGAGAAGGGCGAGCGCAAAAGAAATAAACTATTTCTATACGCGCCGTCTGCCCAAGAGGTGATACGATGGTCCCCATGATTCGCCACGCAGAAGAAGCTGCCTCGCTCGATGCCTCCGTCTGGTGGACTGACACCCAGAACCTACTGGCGATGCGCACCTTCTCCGACGACCGCGCCAACCGTGGCTACAACTACGACCTGTCGGACCTGGCCGAGGTGGTGTGCCCGGACTCGCGCCACCCGGTGAGGCTGGCCATCCCTCTCCCGCAGGAGCGCTTCTGGGTTCTCTTCGCCGTCACCCTGGTGAACGACGGAGTGTGCCCCTTCACCTTGGTCCTTCCCGCTAGTGTGCTGATGACCTTCAGCGAACTTAGTTCCTGAAGTCAGTTCGAGCTGAGGGTTGGGGGGAGTTCTCTCCCGAGGCTTGGGCTGGCTTCTTGGAGGCGCCATGATTCTACTAGGAGATGGACACAAGGCAGCGCCTGGTGTGCGCGCCGTCTTCGCGGACGCACGTCACCATTGGATTTCACTTTACGACTCAGGCCGAGGGGTCTGGGAAACTGTGCGGGCAAAAGACTGTCCGCTTTATGTACGCATCATTGCGTGGGAACATAGGAGCAGAACGATGACACCGAAACAAACTGTGGTAAACGGCGGAGCCATTTACTTTCACCCGAGCGACGAGCGGGCGCCCGAACTGCTCGACAAGCTGAAGCTCCCCAACCCTGACTACGAGCAGGCCCTTCGCATGCGGAACAAAGGCAAGCGTTGCCCGCTTCCCGTTCCCTACGTCTCCGCCTGCTTTAACCTACCGCTGTCCCACCCGTGGGCTGATGGTGTCATGGCCCCGAGGTTCGCTCCGCTCAACGGGTTCAACCTTGACTTCATCGAGCGGCGCACGGAAGGTCGCCCCATCCCAGCCCACCTGTCCGACAACTACGAGCTGCGAGGCTACCAGCAGGATGCGGTGGACTCAGCCCTACGCAACGGCGCAGGAGTTCTGGTCGCACCATGCGGAGCAGGCAAGACGTCCATCGGCATTGGCATTGTAGCAGCAGTGAGGCAGCGCACCCTCATCTTGGTACACACCAAAGACCTGATGCAGCAGTGGCAGGAGCGCATCGAAGAGTGGCTACCGCAACTGTCGATGGGGTTCATCGGAGGCGGTCGCACCTATCAAGAGGGAGGTGACATCGTGATAGCCACTGTGCAGACACTCATGAACATGCCATGGCAAGAGCTCTACGACCTTGGAAAAGAGTTCGGCCTGGTGATACTGGACGAAGCTCACCACTGTCCCGCCGCCAGCTTCTCGTGGGTCATGACTGCCATGCCAGCCAAGCTACGCTTCGGCCTGACGGCTACGCCTACCCGCGAGGACGGCCTCACCCAGTTCATGTGGTGGACGTTTGGCCCCAAGATATGGGAGATCTCCCACCGCTCACTGCAGCACAACGGGCTCATCGTCGTGCCGTCCTACCACTTCGTCGCCACAGGCTGGAGCCCGGCGGATCCCGATGACGAATACCAGCGGGTGATAACCGAGATGACCATGGACGAGGAGCGCAACCGCGCCATCGTAAAGCTGGTGCATCGATGCGCTGCCGCTGACCGCAAGGTCTTGGTTCTCTCCGCGCGCGTCGGACACTGCGAGCAACTGCACGAGGCGCTCCAAACCCAAGGCGTCGCCTCCGTACTCCTGCTCGGGAAGATGAGCCCCAAGAAAAGAACGGAGGCGCTCGAGGGGATGCGCGCAGGCCAGTACGAGGTGTGCATCTCCACTACAGTGGCGGACGAGGGTCTGGACCTACCGCTACTGGACACGCTGATAATGTGTACGCCCACCAAAGCGCACGGTAAGGTAGAGCAACGCATCGGCAGGCTCATGCGCCCGTACCCTGGCAAGGAGGAGTGTAGAGTGTACGACCTGGTCGACGACTGGGGCCCGTTCTTTCACTCAGCGCGCAGCAGGCGATCGCTCTACCGCATATTATGCATGCCGCGCAAGCCCTTCAGCCTCTCGACGTGCCACTTCACAAACTACGACAGACTATAGGGGGCGCCATGTATTGGGACAACGACGAGTGGGAGGAGAAAAACAGACGCCGCGAGGAGCGTGAAAAAGCTAAGACCTCGGTCGAGTGCCCGGTGTGTAACGCCGCCGCAGGAAGCGACTGTTACGCCAAGGTCAAGCGAGGACACATCTATGTGTTCTCAAACATAGACGACCCCACAACGAAATGGCGCGCGGACGCACACAAGCGACTGCAAAAGCCTCATCAAGAGCGGGTCGACATCGTAAGACCAGACCTGGCCAAGCGGCGGGAGAAGAGCCGCGAGCTTAGGAAGACGGTGGCCGAGCAGGCAGAAGAGGATGCCACCGTAAATGTCAGGTGGGTAGTGGAGTGGATGGATGGACAATGGCCACACTGGGCGCGAGCCGTAGGGTGCGAGACCTGCGGCCAGAAGAAGTCGAAGCCCTGCATTGATAGACGCCTGCCTGGTCAGAGCGTTCCGATCTCCCAAGCTCACGAGGAGAGGGTCCGTCGAGCTGCGCTCTCCATACGCAGGACAGAGCAACGCGAAGCACGTGTGCGCGCCAAGAATAGAAGGGAGAGCGCCATCCGCATAGCCCAAAAGGAAGCGCAAGAGGTTCGCTTTAAGGTAGGCCTGAAGAACGCGCGCAAGAAAGCATACGCCAAGCTGTGCGACGAGGCTCTTGAGATTGCCAAGAGACGCTACGGCGACACCGAATAAAAGGAAAGCCCGACTCCCATCACCAGAGAGCCGGACCCCTAACCTACTAACCAAATAGGAGTGACGAGGGGAACCCGTCCCTCTCACTATACACGGTCTGTAAACAAGCAGCAAGTCCACCAAGCCTAGCGCCTGTTAATGTACGAGTCCATCGCGAGCGCTAGCAGGACTACCGTAAACATCAGGAGCACGACTCCGTCGCCTGGGAAGTCGGGAGGCATCCGCCGATCATATCACGGAATAGCCTCGATGTAACTGAGGCCGAGCTCGGTGAGTTTCCATCCCTTCTGCTTGTTTCCCACTACCATCCCCTTCTTCTGCAGTAGCTCGAGGGTATGCACCGGCCGAAAGAGAACCCCGGTGTAGCTCGAGCGCAGCTCAAGCAAGACCTCACCCTGGCGCGGCGTGATGATCTTCTTAGCCATCGCTATCTTTCTTTGTGCTCTTGTCATGGCTGAGGCCTGTAGACCACGCTGGTGTTCTCCGTCTCGTACACCGTGACTGCCTTAACGTCGGCGCCGAGAGAGATCACTGCGAACGAGAGGCACTCGTAGATCCATTGCGCTAGTTTCTCAGCGGTGGGGTTAGGCATGATATCGTTGAGACACCTATGGTCTAGGCTCTTGCGGATTGCCTCTGTCTTTTCCTTCACCTCCCCGCTGTCAGCGAACCAACCTTTTGCCGGGTCGAGTTCGGGTTCGCCGGGCTTTGCCCCCGATACTGTGGTGACAGTCACCTTGTAAGAGTGACCATGCATCCTCCCGCACTTGTGTCCCTCGGGCACGTTCGGTAGGTAGTGAGCACACTCTAGGTTGAAGTTAACATTCAGTTCAAAGCTACGCATTGATTCTCCTTAAGCACGAGTTGCATACCCCGCAGGGTAAGTTGTTTTTCTGAGGCGCATAGCAGGACCATGTCTTGCCCAGGTCTGCGCCATATCGGCTAGCCATCTTTACTATCTGTGTTGCCGTCTTGCCGATGAGCGGAGCGACTATGCTAACGTCGCCAGTGCATCGGTTGAGACCGGCGAAAAAACCTGGCCGGCAATCCTCATAGTCATCGAAGTCATCAGCTGTTGCTCCGAACCAGACCTCCTTCAACCCATGAGCCTGAGCAAACATGGTCGCTTTCGCTAGCATGTTGAGGTTGCGAGCTGGCACAACGCGAGCCCCCTTACCCGGCTTAACATTCATCTTCTTAAGAGAGAGCAGGAGTATAAGAACCTCGGCCCATCTCACGCCAAGGTTGTCTGCTATCGCTTTGGATGCAGCTCGCTCTTGATGCAACGCCTGCTGCCCGTAGTCAAAGAAGATGCATAGCCCTAGCCTATCACCTGCCATGTGCGCGAGAACAGCGGAGTCCAACCCACCGGACAGGCACACTAATACCTTATCGTCTTTCATTTTCTTCCCCATTACCAAATCCCTAGCGTTTGTTGTTTCTGTAGCGCCCTTGTCCATCTCTCAAGCAGAGGCGCGGTCTTGGAAAAGATCGATGCACTGGTGCCGTCGACACTGTCAGCTTGGGCAGCCCGGCAGATAGCCAGCCGGCGCCTGGTGTTAACGCGTAGCACGTGAAGGTGGCACCCCTTCTCTTGGGCCAGTCGCCCCCACTGCGGGAGGGTGCGCTCCTTGAACGGAGTCGAACCACCCACTGCCAACCCGACCTCTGGGCCCAGGTGAGGTTCCAAGTGGACCGGAAGCATCCCGTCCTGTACAGCGATCAGAACCGGGCACGCGTCCCAGGTAGGGAGCCAGCGGAGAGAGGCCTCGAGCGACCGCAAGCCGCCGCACACGATGTCAGGCGCAACGATCCAGTCGGCGTCGGCGCCGAGCGCGGAGCTCATCGACTCAAACGCACCCCAGTCGAAAGGCTCCCCGCGCTGGGCGCAACCCCATGCTCCGTTGTCGATAGCGAAGGGGGCAGCGGTCCCGTCGACCCACAGAGGAGGGGCTTCTCGATAGGTGTCGGGGGTTACCAGGATTCTGAACCCGTGCTTCTCAAGCGCTTGGATGTTGCGCCGGCCGTGCGTTTGTGAAGCGTAAAGAATCATAACTGCCTAGACGGCGATGCCTGCGTGCTTGTCGAACGACACCGGAAGTTCCTCGGGAAGATGCCAGAAGTACAGGCGCTTGTCCAGAACCCGACGTCTATGGCGCGTGCAGCCTAGCCTGCGCAGCATGTCGCCCAGCCTCATCTGTGCCTGCTTGTTCATCTGGTATGGGTGAAGCTGCAAGGCCTCACTTAGTGCGTCCTGGATGGTGAAGGGATGGCTGCGGTCGTGCAGCCACGGAAGGATGAGTTGTTCCCACGGGTCGTCGTTCTCGTACTTCTCGTGGGTAGTGTTGAGGGTTTCCTCGGCGCTTCCAGTCAACCACCAGCGCTCGCCTGACCGGTACATAGCGACAGCCTCCCCCCATAACTGGTCACGGTTCTCCGCTATCCAGGTGAGGTCAATCTCCCCTACCTCGCACGGCCAGTACCTGCGGTTGCCTGTGACGTCGCTCAGGAAGCTGGTCTCGTTGGTGGTGCCTGCAAAGACAACGCGCCGCTTGATGGTCACCGCATGGCGCCCGTAGGCAGGGCGGTAGGTGTCGTGCTGGGCAGAGAGGAAGGCCTTGACTGAGCTGTGCGCTGTCTTCTTAATGGAGTCGAGTTCTGCTACCTCGTATATCCAGGTGCGCCTGATCTGAGTGTAGGCGTTAGCGGACCCGAAGTCCATGGGCGTATCGCTGAAGTACTCGGCGCCCGCCAGTGTGCGTAGAGCCGTCGACTTCTTGGCACCCTGCCTGCCTATCAGGATGAGGACGGTGTCCGCCTTGCATCCAGGCTGCAGCGCACGGGCTACTGCTTGAATCATCCAGCGCCTGCCTATCTCTCTGTTCAGCGATGTGTCCCCGGCCTTCAGGCCATCGGTTAGCCAGCGGTCGATGCGCTCCTCCCCGTCCCACTCAACCCCATTAAGGTAGTCGTCCAGCGGGTTCCTCTTGTTCTCTCTGGCGATGAGCCGCGCGATGTCCGCTACCTTCTGAGGACTGAACCTAGCTGCGTAGACTTCGTCAATCCATAGAGAGAAGCGGGTGTCGTCGGTGTCCTCGTACTCTCGCTCGTCGATCATCAGGCAGCCCTTGAAGTCGTCCTCCCAGATGCGCCCCTTCCATCGCTCGTCGTTCTTCATGATGATGTAAAGATTGCGCGAGGTGGACTTTGGTATTCCTATTGGAACCCCGTCGCTGTTCTTTACCTGCTCGCACAGGTCGAGCACCGCCTGCTCGGGTCCTCCCGCCGGGGTGTCGCTTACCCGAGCTCCGGGCGCACTCATCCTGAACCACCACTTCATAGGGTTGCGCGGGTGGCCGTGCCCCTTGGACGTGCAAACTAACAGCACACCGGAGCGACCCTTACGCAAGAAGGCAGAGCCTGGCGACGAGCCTTCCTTGTAGGGGCAGCAGCCCTTCAGCTTATCTCCTAGCTTGGCGGTGTCACCCCACTCGAAGATGCTTACGAAGTTGTCATCGCAATCGATGAACTCGCAGTCCCCCTCCCGTCGCTCTCCAGGTGCGTCGCTCTTCTCTCCCTTGAGGACGCTGTCTACGTCCAGGGGCTGCTCATCCCCTTGGTAGTTGACGACGTGTCGGTACGCAGCCGCGTGCTCGGGGGCTGCAGCAGGCATGAACCAAGAGCGAGAGGCGTCCTTACAACTGGGGTCAGGCTCAAGACCTGCTTCCTCGCAGCGACGCATAGCCCAGCGGACGAGCTTGCCATGCTCCTCAACGGAGACAGGCCTGCTCAGTGCGACGATGACCCGGGCGTGAGGCTTCTGTTCTGTGTGCGACCATGTCGTGTGGACGCACATAAGGTTGTCGGACCACAGCTCCTCTACGTCATCGACGGGAGCGTTGCCGTCGAAGTCCAGACACAGAGCGAAGACTGCTTCGACGTTCTTGTTTCCCCGTGTCGTGCCATCCTTTAACTTGACGGGCGACCACAGAGGTAGGTCCTGCTTGCGGGTGAAGTTGAAGTTCGGGCGCTTGGCTCTTGCTTTACTCACCCACCCCATGGCTGGGTAGTCTTCGCAGAACTCGTCCCATGACATGGTGCGGGTGCCTGCAGGCAGGGCGTTATTGAGGCGGGTATAGATGGTGATGGTTAGGTTCATGAGTGGTTAGCTCCTGGTAGGTTAGAGGGAAGAGAGGGTAACCTCCACGCAAGGCCCTTCGTTTTTGCTGGCGTAGAGTTTTTCGATATACATCTGGACGATGGTTTCGTCACGACGAACGATACCGGCGAGTTGCAGACTGTCAGCGACAATCTTAAGTATATTGTCTGCGTCCGGTTTTGACCCACAAAAAAATCTCTCCTGGGGATCCTTCTTCCGGAGTAGCCTCTTTGGCCTAGGCATTACAGCTACCACCTCAAGGCGGCACATGCCGTCGAACGGGGCGCTGCCGTCCCATGCATGACGTCCTAGCATGGCGCAAGCCCGCTCCCACTCCGCCGTTCCCTTTGGAGTGTAGGCTCTGCCTGTAGCGCGAGCAAACCTTGGGCGCCCCTTTCCTACTGGCGGTCCCGGTATAATGAAGCGCAACTTAAAGGGTTCCACGTAGCACCTCGAGAACTCGGTTGTCAGGCATATCCAGAGCCGTGACCAGCGCCATGAACTGGACGATGGAAGGCTGCCTGGTTCCCTTCTCCCAGAAGGAAAGCGCAGGTCGCACGATCCCTCCGACGTCAGGGTGGGTGTCGTTACATTTCTCTATGACTTCGTCCTGGGTCATCCCTTGTTCTTTCCGGGCCCCAAGCAACGCAATAGCTATTTCATTCATAGTACCTCCTTCACAAAGTGTAACATAATCATGTAACAGTTTGCAACAAGTAACAACTTGTGCTACTCTCTTTATGTGAGAGAACTACTAACCAACCAAGAACTATAAGGAGGCTTCATGCCTGCTGATGAGCGAGCCGCGTGGCTTGAAAAAAGAAGACGCTTTGTCTGTGGCACCGACGTGTCGCGCATCATGGGGGCCAGCCGTTACGGTGGTCCTATCGATGTGTACTTAGAGAAAAATAACCAAGCCAAGAAGAAGAAGCAGACCGACGTTCAGGCTCGGGGTCATATCTTGGAACCTGCGCTGATGAACTGGTACGCCCAGAAGAGTGGGCACGAAGTCCTTCACCCCGAGCAGTCCATCATCGAAGGCGTCACTGCTTGGCACGGCGCTAGTCTCGACGGCTACGCCCGCACTGCAGACATTGACTACGTCGTAGTGGATGCCAAGACCTCACGGGACCGAGAGCAATGGGGAGCCTCCGGCAGTAGCCGCGTCCCTATTGAAGTGGAGATACAGATGCGCTGGTACATGCCCATCTTGGAGCAGTACCTTAATAAGATTGGAGTCGACGGCTCTTGCGGACGCGCTGTCTTGCCCACCTACTTTCCTTTGCAGGATGAGTTCTGTCTCTTCTATGTCAACCGTGATCTAGAAGTGGAAGAGCGTATGGTGAAGGTCATCGATGAATGGTGGGAGCGTCACATCATCAGCGGCAAGCGTCCTCAGATAGACGGAAGCAAAGGGGCAGCCATGCTACTGGAGTCCACCTACGAGTCAGACCAGGGCGTGCCTAAGCGCGCGGCAACAGATACTGAGGCCACCCTTGCGCGAACTCTAGCTGACGTTAAGGATCAGATGAAGTCACTAGACCAGCAGAAGAGACTCATTGAGAACCAGCTCAAGGAAAGCATTGGCCCAGCCAAGGGCATCTTCAACCCCACCTTCAAGGTGTCGTGGGGATGGCAGAGGTCGGCAGCTCGGCTCAACACCTCGCGTCTCAAAGCTGAACGTCCCGAACTCGTCGCCGAGTATACCGAGCGTTCGGAGAAACCTATCCGTGTCTTTAGAACAACCTTCAAAAAACTGATTGAATAGGAGTCATTATGAATACCGAAGGAATCATTAGTATACATGGGAACAACTACGTTACCGTAGCCCGTCGCGTCTACGACTTTCGTCAAGACCACCCAGCCGAAGAAGGCTGGGCTATCACGACGGATATCATAGCACTCGACAAAGAGACGGTAGTCATGAAGGCCTCTATCATTGCGCCGAACGGCACGGTGGTAGCGACAGGCTTTGCCGAAGAGAACCGAGCCTCTTCTCAAGTCAACCGTACCTCGGCTCTTGAGAACTGCGAGACGAGCTGTATCGGCCGCGCGCTCTTTGCTGCCACTGCGGTAGGCTTCGCAGGCAGTAGCCAGTACGCCTCGGCAGACGAAGTGCAGATAGCTATAGCCCAGCAGACAGCCTCGACTCCTGTAGCCCAGGCCGCGCCTACTAACGGGGCTGCCCCCCTGTGTCCGCAGTGCGGCGGACCTATGTGGGATAACCGGGACAGGCCGACTGGTCCTGACTGGAAGTGCAAGGCAGGCAAATGGAATAAGGAAACCAAGACAACTGACGGTTGCGATGGTGTTCACTGGAAGCATGGCGACGTAAGCGCGATGCCTGTGAGTGTAGAGAAAGTACTGGACGCGGCCGAAGAGGCCTTCGACTCGGTGCCGTTCTAATGGGCGCGCTCATCGTACTGAAGACATTCGATGGTGTCATCGTGGTGCCGCGAGAGAACGTCTCGTACATTACTGGTCACACCAATACGACTAACACCAGCAGTGTCACGTTCTTAGACGGCTCCCGCATGCATGTAGAGGAGCCGGTAGACAAGCTGCTCGGTCGAGTGTGGCCTTCTATTCCGCAGCCTACCATCTTCTTGGCCAAGAACACCAGGTTAATCCCGGGAGAGGAAGCGCCTTGCCAAGACTACGATGACCCAGAGCCTTCGCTGCTGGAGGTTGAGCAAGAGATGCTAGAGTGCGACCTGGGTCGGGGATGGATTGTCGAGCGCTACAAGGGCAGATGGCGCGCGACTACCTCCCTACTCGGGGACCACCAGTCCATTGTGGTGTCGGCCACAACAGGCGGAGTGCTTGAGACTGCACGAACTTTGGAGCGAGACGCGATGAAGAACACAGCGGGGGACACTGCGTAAGCGGTGTCTGGACGCAGTCGTTCTGGGGCGGCTGCGTCCTACCCTGCCGATTTCAGGAGAGCCTGGAAGATAGGAGCTCCGGCTCCGCCTGCAAGCGCAGCGCCGCCTACCAAGAAGAACATCTTGGTGATCTGGGCTTGGATGTTTACGCATGTCTTCTCGATGTCGGCCACGTTGGTGCGTAGTTCGATGATAGACTCGACTTGCTTGTCGCTGCGCTCTCTTAGATAGCGCAACTCCTCGAGCAGGAAGTCATTGGTTGCCATCGTCGTACCTCTCCCACGCTACATAGGACCCGTCTTTCTTCTTTAATAATAACTGACGTCGGTTCTTTTTGCGAGTGGTATGGCTGATATGGATGTGGCCTGTGGTCTCTTTATACCAGATGGCCTGGTCAACTGGCCAGTCCATACCAACCATTCTAACTATGTAATCCCACACTTCTGCTGTATCCACATCCGGGCAATAAAAATCACAAGCCTCGGCAGTGACATGTTGACTAGACTTTGAGCCACCAACGGTTCGGTTAACGTATTTATCCCTGAACCCAGACGTTATCTCAACAGGTCCGAAGCGGTCGCGGATAGGCTGAAGGATAGCAGAGCAGAGAGCCAGCACACGCGGGACGTAGTGGGCAGGCAAAATGTTAGTTGCCTCTACGCTCGTTACCTCGAACTCGTCGGTGCTGAAGTTAGGGGTGAGCTTCTTCTTCTTAGAGCGGGACGTCATCGTCAGCGCCAATCAACTTCGTCGCCGGGGTACTTGTTGAGCGTGCCGTCTTCGTTCCACTGGAAGGGCTCCTCCTTCTTCTTCTTAGGTTTCCCTGGCTCGTTCAAGGCCTCCTTTTTCTTTTGGTAGTCGGCCTCTTTCTTGGGCGTCCAGTCCTCCACCTTGGCTTCATCGAGCACCGCCTGCTTGTTCGCCTTCTCCTTGCGCCGCGCGAACCAACCCTTCTTCTTTGGCTTCTTGGGTGCGCGGTCAGGAAACTTAGCATGGTATTCCTTGAGCCACGTTTCCTGCTCGCGGGGTGAAAGGGCTTCGAACTCTTCCCTCCATTTGGAGATTGACTTCTCAGGCTTTGGCGGCGCTGCAGGCTTCTCGGCCTTCACCTCAGGCTTCGGTTCGGCCTTGGCCTTAGGCCGGGCGCCCATCTCCAACTCTTCGGGGGAGAGGGCTTGCCAAGAGGCCATCTTGTCTTTGGCATCCTGAGCCTTCTGGGCTGCAGCAATCCCCTCCGGTGAGCGAGAGTACTCGGTGATGTCGGCCCAGCTCTCCTCGAAGGAAGGCGCAGTGGTGGCGCGCGGAGGCGGAGGAGCCCCCTTCGCTATCTCTTCTTCCAGGGCGGAGATCTTATCCACCGCCATCCCTTTAACCTGGCCCATCTGCCCTTCGGGGAGCGCTCGCTCGCGCTTCAGCCACGCCTTAGCGTGGGCCAGTTCCTCGACGGGGGTTCCTTTAAAATCAAAGAGTTCCTTGAGGCGGTCCTCCGGCTCCGGCACGACCGGGTAACCCCGGGGAATCACTCCGCCCTTGTTCAACTCCTCCGCCCGTTCTTTCTGTTGCTCCTTAACTTGACGAAGAGTATCTCTCGTACTTCCACCGTATTCAGCAGTGTCTATCGCCTCGAGTTCCTCAGTTGTTTTTCCTTTTCCCCGTTGGTGGGCGACGACGTCGGTGCGCGGGACAACTTCGGTCCCTGACTTGTGGACAGCGCTGGCCCCCATAGGGATATCTGGGTCATACGTCCAGTCATGCTTAAGCAGCGCGTTCTCGGCGGCGGCATTTCTGTTGGCTTTAATAGCGTCGGGCCCCTCTACCTTTTTTAAAACGCTTGACCCGGCCTGCCTTCCGTAGGGTGTGGGGGTGAAGTCCGCCACCTCAGGCCTTGCAAGCGCCGTCTTCTCCACATCCGTCACGACCTGGCTGCTTTCCTCTAGCGCTTCTCGCTGCGCCGCGTTCAGCGCTGGGTCGGAAAGCGTCTCCTCAAGCTGCTCCCGATACACAGGGATAGCCTCGGGGTGCTCCCGCAGCGTTCTATCTAAAGCGTCCCTTGCGATCAGGTCGAAGTCTGCATCCGCCCCGGCACGCAGGACTGCTTCGGCCACCTGATTTTTATAGAAGGTACGGACAGGGCCGGTGAAGGGAAGCAGGACCATGCCCATCCCCATCATGGCTACACCAGGGTGTCCCTCACCCTTAGCTGCAGCCTTAATAGCATCGATGGTGAACCCTACGTCCAATAAAAACTCAACGGCTGGGTTGGAAAGGCCAAGGACCATCTCTTGGGCGAAGCTCATCCCCCGGTCTCCCCACTGCTTTTGAGCGCGCTCCACCAAGGAAGGCATCCCTGAGCCCATGTAAGTGAGTGGCTTATGCACCCCTCTCCTCTTTAGAATCTCCTCCGCTTCGGGCACCCGCGCCATGCGTCGCGCCAGGTCCTGCGCCTCTGACTCCTTGAGGCTGACGATGGTCTTCTCGTCCAGGCCGTTAGCCAGGGAGACCATATCCATGCTGCTGAAGTCGATGTCCTCGCGCTCGGGGACCTCCTGCGGCATCTCCCACTGGCGGTAGGCGGTGGGGTCTGACTGTCCGTAAGCCATTACTTACCTCCCTTCTGGGACTGACGAGCCCCATTCTTTGCGTCGCGTGCAGACAGGTCGGCGCGACATGTCTTCAGTTCCTCCTCTAAGAAGAGCGTCTTCTCCTGGAGCTTGGCGTGGTCAACTCTCAGCTCGGTGACAGACTCAGGCTCGATGGTTACCCCGAGCATAGAGCCGCTCCCTACGAGGCCTGCACAGAGGAGGAGGCCTGCGCCGAGCGCCTTAGGATCTTTTGTGTCTATCTGTGCCATCGTTATCTTCCTTTAAGACCTTGAGAGTTGCCTTCTTCTTTGCCGCTTTACCTTCCTCCTGCCACCGCTTTGCCATGGCAGGCTTGTTGGCGTACATCCACCGTCTCTGCTTATCGCTCTGAAACGGCATCCTGTTTCTCCTGGCGCTTACGCACCCTCTTCGCTCTCTTGCGTAGTCTTGCCGCTCGTTTGTCGTTCCCATTCTCCGCTGCCTTCTCAGCCCGGGCTAGTATCTTGTCAGGGCTAGGCTTAAGAAGAGGCATCAGAGCGCGCAGAATAGCCTCTATGGCAGGCCCGTCGCCTCGCTCTAGGCTCGCGCCTAGCGGGCCCCCTACGAGGGCCCCTAGAGGCAATAGCGCATCAATGCTGTCAGCTAGTAGCTCGAGGCCTCGGTCAGGCTCGATGCCTTCCTTCTCCACGAACTCCTCGACAGCGTCCACCGCTACCGCTTCTATCTCTTTCTTGATGTCTTCTGGTAGGCTACTCATCGTCTACAGCCTCCGCTAGCGCAGTGCCAGCTTTCCATGCTTCACCGAAGTCAACCAGACCTTGAGCTCCGACAAGACCTAAGACCATTGTGGTGATCGAGTTAAGTGCTGCCTCATCAAGAGGGGCACCAAGTAAGTTAACAGTTGCTACAAGCAGGATTGCTGCCGTAGTCAGTAACAACTTACGTGACAGAAACTTTTTCATAGCTCTCTCCTTTAGGGGTAAGCCCCTCCAAACATATAAACTCTAGCTAGCCATTTGGCTGTGTCCACGCACATGACGGCAGTTCCCAGCGTTGGGAGCCCTAACTCGTTACCTATGAACAGCGCTGGTCTGAGGTCGGTCACATCCAGGTCTCCCGTGGCATTCTCTCCAACGGAGTTCCAAGTTCGGAGAACAGGCAATGGTCCTATCCAGTTTCCCCATGAGTTCTGGGAGGTGGGGAAGGTATTGGGACCGCCCACTAGCTGGATCGTTATTCCGTCCACGTCTGCAATGCCTAGTGTCCCGGCTCCGTAGGCGTAACTGGCAACACTAGGCCCTGGCAGGGCTGTAGTAAATGATCTCCAGTCAGTAACAGGAGTCCCGGTCCCAAACTCAAGTCTCTGAGAGACATAGCGAGGTTGCGGTGCGGTAGTTAGGTCCGCCACCAGCATGCCTGGAGTGTTCCCCAGGGCAGCAGGGGTGAGGCGCACGCCTTGATTGACGAAGACGGCATTGGTAATAATCCATCCACGCTGTGCTGCTTTAGGGATCGGCGTAGCTGTCCCCGGCACGGAGATAGGATAATGAAAAGGAGTTGCCTTACAAACGACGGCGAGACAATCGTGAGGTAGCAGGGTGCTGCCTGGTCCTGGCGTGAGCGTGACTGCTCCCGACGCATCTTCAAGCTCAAGGACACCGTCCGTAAAGAGGGTTGCCTTGCGGCTCCCGAGAGCACCGGCACCTTGGACTTCCCAGAGAACACCACCCGCCACATTGTGGGTAACATCACCGGGCCCTGGAACATCCCCGGCGAACCCCATGTTCATGAAGTAGAAGTCGTTCCAACTGTCTTGGGTGGGAGCCATGATGCGCTCGTATCCGCTGGTTGGAGTACGTCGAGCCGTTGTAAGAAAGGCCCAAGGGCCTGCTGGTGGAGTGGTGCGGGTGTTACTCATGGTGAGATACCCCTAGACTTAATCCATCTATATTGCCAGTTAGTGATGACGGCGCTAGTGCAGGTTGATCCTGGCGTCTGGTTGTTATGAATCCCCGCGAACGGAGAAAACCCATCGCCACCTGGAACCCAAGTGGGCAGCCAGATTCCTGGTCCCAGAATAAGTATAACCACATTGGGGGTTCCTACGGGAAAGTATGCATTCTCTTGGGGGATCTCCAATGACCACTCAGTTGCGTAGTCGCTGGAGTTCTCTACAAAGGGCTGTAGCCGCGGAGACGCGGGGAAGGTAAGAGGCTGTCCGCTAGGAGGAACCCAGCTATTCGGCCACTTGCCGATGTTGCAGCACCTCTCCCACGTAGCCCCTAAGTTTTTGGCACCTAATCCTACCCAGGACCTGTCACTATAGATGCCTCCACCTGCATACGGAAGGCCACTTCTATAGCCGTAGTGACCTAAGATAATGGAGGTATCCTGGTCCGCAACAGGGGTGCCCCCTCCGGTTCCTTGAATCATCCCTGCCACTTCAGGCTGTCGCCACACTAGAGAACGCACGTTCGACGGTCCTATTTCGGGTGGGTAAACCATGCGCTGGACGATGTCTACGCCTGCGCTAGATGTGGACTCCTTCGCAGTGAGCCGAAGCCCGATGCCGCTAAACACCGGGTCGTAGACACCTGAGGTAGTAGAGACATCATAGATCGCTGTGCTCGTGCCTGTTGTATCCACGAACTCAAGTTCACCACTCTTCCAAAGAGTAATGTGCTTCTCCGCTCCCACAGGCTGAGGGTTCTGACCCACTCTCCAGTGAGACCCCGCAGGCTGCGTAAGCTCTGGAGTGGCAGGGTTGGGCACACCGAAAGCCTCTGTCCCCGGCGTGAAGGGAATGGTCAGGTTTATCCCAGCAGGCTTGTCATCAGCGAAGCCCAAGTTCATGAAGTAGAAGTCCTTCCAGCTATCGTCAGCCATCCTTACTACAGGAATCCATGTGTCATCGCTAGGCGTAACTCTTGTTACACGCTGGTTCGGTGACGTTCGGTATGGATGTCTGGGAGCAGGAATGGGCATTAAGCACAGGCCTCGAAGTCGATGCTCAAGTTGATAGTATCGACGGCAGCATTGTTGGTTGTCACAGCGATATAAAGAACAGGCAACGGCTCGCTGGTTGCTGGGTCGATAATGGTATCGGCGATCTCGAAGACGTCCTCCAGGCTGTCGATGTTGGTCGGAGTTAGGGCATAGGCCAGGATTACCGGGAGCCCGGTACTCACACCCGTCTGCTCACGCACCTGAAGGGCGATCTGTGTACCGACTGAGCCTGCGGCGAACTCTGCTCGGACACGCCTGATTCGGCCTTCTGCCGGGCACGTGAACTGCGCCTCGGTGTAAGCGGCGTTGCTTGCTGTTACGCTCCCGGTCGTTCGGGAATATATCTGTACGACTTGTTCTCTACCCATCAGACTCTCCTAGCTAAAATATGTACCGTGGATGCGACGCTCTTTCCGAAGCTCTTAACTCGCAATGCGCCGCCAGCGCTGACACGCCGAGACCCAGAGGTGAGCCTGCTACTCCGTACAATATCATCTTCTTTTTTATTGTTAAACTCCATCTTGTCAGAGATGGTTCCTTTTCCGTTGAAGACTTGGACGTAATCGCTTGCCGCCCCGAGCGCTTTGCGCTTAACAGCCCATGCGTCCACCACCTCGACATCGAAGGAGAAAGGCCCTATTTGGTGCGTGCCCGCCTCTTCCACGTCCACCGAAAACAGGAACGGCGACGGAGCCACGAGCTGCGGCGCTGAAGAATCGAAATCAAATGAGATTACTCCCGAGTCAATCACGGTTCCGATGCGCCTTGTCACCATACCTTCCCCGGTAGAGAAGGCAAAACCTCCAGGTTCACCAAGAAAAACAGGTGCCCCTACCTCAGAGCCTTGGGTGTCCAAGCCTTTCACGATCCTCCAGGGTTGAATCCAGAGAGCTCGCTTCTCAGCCCCTGCAGTCCGTGCGATAAACAGTCGCCCTGTTGCTAGCTCTTCAGATGAGGCGCAGGCCCTGCGAACGAGAGCCACGTCTCCGGTGTACCCACAGATGAGGACGACGTCGTCCATCTCGATGTCTTCTTCTGCGAGGACCCTCAGGGTCTCGTAGGGGTTTTGGTCCTTTATCGGAATAACTCCAGGTGCGATTCTTGCCATGTCACTTCTCCCTTTTAAACTCTTTTGCGATGCGTGTGCGACGGAGCGCCTCTTCGCGGCGCACCTCCTGCTCTACAGACTGCTTGGCTTCTCTGACGCCGAATGTCAAATCCCTGAAGGGATCTTTGTACCGTGGCTGCAGTCCCAACAAGGTGAGGAGCATCAGCTCGACTCCCTTCCCCGTGTCCTTTTCCCAGCCAGGATTGACGTAGGCTGAGACGTGGTGAGGAATCTGCGTTCCGATCATAGGGATAGCCCGGACAGTGTTGAGGATAAGCTTGTTCTGGCCGGATAGGTACAGGCGCTGGTCTTCGTCGGTCTCGATGGTTCCACCTGCACCCAGGCGCTTGAGAGCGATCACCTCGCCAGGCCGCAGGTAGGCGCGTCCGCCGCCAACGTAGTGGGTTCCGCGCGACATGCTTTTGAAATACAACTCCAGCATGCGGCCAATAACCGGCATCCCGAGCCCTGCGATGGGCTCCGTCACGGCCTTCGAGACGACGCCCTCTGACACTGGTACGCCTGCCGCAGCAGCCATGACTGAAGTCATGCCGACAGTGAGCCCTAGCATCATGTTGGTCAGGTCGAGCGGCGTAAAGGGCGGCAGGAGAACATCCTTGTACGGGCGGTCGAGCCCCCATTTCTTCTGGTAGGCCTTGTCATAGTCCTCGATTGGGCGCGACCACCATTGCGGTCTGGCCTGCTGCCACCAGAAGCGCATGTCCCTGAGAGCAGCGTCGCGGTACTCTTCGTCGCTCTGCGCTTGGTGCTGGTCTCCCATTCCTTCGTACCAGTAGTTGATCTTGGGAGGTGCCTTGACGGCTTGGCCCATCTGGCGCACCCGGGCGATTGAGCGCGTTGGGCGAATCAGAGCTCGGCTAATCGACTTAGCTGACGGCGCAGTGAATGCCTCGGATAACACCTCGAAGGAACGAATGGCAGCCAAGCGGTAGAAGCGGTAGAAGGTAGCAATCTGAGGAAGAAGCAACGTCTGCTCTGCCTGAGAGAACGGAGCCTTCCAGTCGTACAAAGCTTTATGCAGGGCTTCGCGCGCCTGGTCCCTGGTCTTTCCCTTGTGCAGCATCTCTAGGTAGAAGGCCACCCGCTGGCGCTGCTGTACGAATGTGGCGTGTTGGATGATTTTATTCTGCCAGGACGAGAGACCTTCGCCTCCCTTCACCCAGTTAAAGAACGGCTCGCTGTCTCCCACTCCCTTTTTGAGGATGTTCTTTTTTACGCTTTCGGTAATGAAGGTGTCGAGCACACCATCTTTGGCCATCCAGTCTCTTACCTCTTTCACGCTCGCCATGGTTCCGTCGCCCAGCCGAATGAGTTCGTCGCCTTCTTTACGATAGAACTTGGCCAGGTTGGGGTTGAACATGGCGTTCATCCATGTGCCTAAGACAGGAACCCCTTCGTTGGCTTCCGAGAACTTAAGCAGCGCTGCCTGGACTTGGCGGCCGTAGGGCAGGTTAGTCGGTAGATTCTGAAAGCTAAGTTTAGCAGCCGTGCTCAGGCCTGCAACTTCCCACATCTGAGAGAAGTCTCCGAAGACATTGTTGTTCCAGTATCTGGGGTTAGGGACGATTATGCCCGTAGTCAGTGAGCCTCGATAGAGCTGCAGGTATTTTAGCAGTGCCTGCCCAGGGCCGGTGCTCATGATGTCCGAGGGTTTCTCGGAGCGGATAGCAAGGCTCTTAACGATATTGCCCATGCGCGCGTTGATGGCGTCGTAGAGCTTGGTTGGCACGTGGACTGCCACGCCTTCCGAAGTGGTGGTTAGATGTACGAACTCGTCGATGGTCTTGCCCATCCCTTTCACGGCTCGGTACTCTGTCTGGAGAAAGGGCTTGCCCCACTCTGCGAACGAGTCCAATGTCCGCTGGACGCCTCCTGTGATATCCTTCGCCTCGCCTCGAATGAGACGGTTCATGTCGGCCGCTAAGTCAGGAGGCATCCCTCCGATAGTCTTCACGACAGCATTGCCTGAGGCGTCCAATACGGCTGCGTGCGCCAGGGCCTGGGTAGCAAAAGACCAAGCCTTGTTGTCCTGCATGGTCGCGCTGCCTAAGCCGCCAAACTGGACCTCTCCTCTCATCCTTCCTTTCCTGAAGCGGGGGTCTAGCCCTGCCACGGCGTCACGCGGAGACATCGCGTAAGGAGGCTTCGCTCCGAGCCTGATGGCGTCTAGCTGGCCAGGGCCTACACCACTGGCGGTTATGGCCTTAAGGTCCTTCATGAGGGAGGTAAGAGAGAACTCTTGACGCGTCCCGGCAGCCACCTCGTCGAACTGCGTCTTTAAAAGAAGGGCTGTTACGTCTTCAAGAAAGCTTGCATACTTAGGGTCGGTAGGTTTGTGGTCATCAATCCAGGCTCGGGAAAGGGCTGACAGGGCGTCTGAGTCCCGGCCGGGAGCCTTAGCCGCTGCGCCCTCCAATACCTCGGCGCCGTTAAGCAGCTCGTCCAAGCGCTCATTGACGCGCGGGTTGGAGAGGATCTGCCGGGCGGCCATCTGCATGGGGACTTCGTCACCGCGGTTCATGATGCTCGGGATATTGGCTAGCTTGAGTGGGGTGTTGGTAGTGAAGTAGGTGTTCAGGAGCTTAGTGTACCCCTCGGTGTCGGTCTTGTGCATCTGGTAGAGGAGGCCTAACTCTTGGTCGATGGCCCCATCGGTTTCAAGAGCTACCTTAAAGATTCCGCGCACGCTCTTCTTAATCGTGCCGAGCCGAGACTGGGTAGGCTTCCACAAGTCCATGACACGTCGGACATTCTGCCTGAACGTGCCTGCCATGCTGCTTATCCTTCCGCCAGGAGCGAAGGCCTCGTCCATATAGGCGCGTCCTAGTTCCTCCCCTTTAATAGTCAGGCCTCCATCGGCCGACTTCAACGTAAGGGATTCCAAGGAGTCTCGAAGCCTGCTTAGATCCTCAGGCTTTATTCTCTTGGTGCCTCCGCCGCTTAGTAAGTCTCCCAGGAAACTTGCATACACGTCGCGTGCCTCTCCATCCACGGTCCCTCGCCGCAGAAACTCCTGGACGACGTCGGCTCCGTGCTTGTTTATAATCTCGGCCTGGAGCTTAACCGTGTCCACCACAGCCGTTCCGTCGTTACCCGAGCCTATCACGGCACGCGCCAGAGGGTTGGAGTCTCCGGCCAAGTCGCGCGCCACGCGAAAGTTTTCCATCGTAAGGGTGAGGCTGTCCCTGAGGTCTTTGGAGATGCTCGTGCTAACCCCGAAGAAGTTGGCTAGCTTTTCGTTTCGCACGAACTCTGGCCTCACCTTGGCGATGAGCGCCGCCTTCTCCGCCACCTCGGCGCTGGCCTCCTCGCTCTGCTTGGCTAGTTGCTCAAAGGCTACCTTCGACCTGGTCTGTTGGGTGTCAAGGGCTCTCGCTGTCTTTACAAGTTTGCCTGCAGCGATCTGTGCAGCCCTGCGTGGGGCGGCCTCCGTAATGAGCTTTGTTACTAGCTTCTTATAGTTAGGGTCGCCAGGCTTCATGCGCTTCAAGACTTTTATCATGGCGTCGAAGCCGGGGTTGGCGACCTTCCCCACAACGCCGCTTCCTTTTCTCTTGAGGGCTTTGGCCCCAATGATTTCCCTGGCCTTCTTAATGACCTCCTCGGCGCTTAAATCGTTAGCCTTTTCTCCCATCATAGAGGCGTCAGATAAAACGTCTCTAAAGCGCGTGAGGTCTTCGTCCGCTAAGGCTTTGGCTTTGGCGATGGCTGCCTTTTCCATCGAGGCTTCGTCTGCCAGCACACGCACCGTAGCTTGCGCCCTGTCGCGGACGGTCTCGGCTTTGGCCAACACTCCCTTGCTGGTAGCGAGCCGGGAGACGGCGACATCAAGGTTGTAGGCTGCGTCAGCGGCGTGCTCGGCATAGTGCGCGTTAAGGCCCAGCTCGCTCGCTCTCATAGCTTGAATGATGCGGTAAGCGGTAGGGTCTTTCAGCTTCAGGTCTTTCTCCAAGGCAACGAAAGCGGCTCGTCGAGGAGCGCTCTCCTCCACTGACGCCACTCGCTCTAGACCTTTTATGTAGTCGTCAACCGCGCCAACGGCCTTCTCGCCTTGGTTAAGCTTCCGGTTTATCTTTCCGATACCCATCGACTTTGCCAGCTTGCGTAGGTGCAGGATGTCAGCAGCCTTCCCGGTGGCTGCACCGATGACCCCGCCGGCCGCGGTTCCGGGCCCTGGTGCCACGAGGGAGCCCAAACCTGCGCCTGCTAGAGCAAAGGAAACCGTGAAAGGGTCTGGCTCAAGAAGGATGATGGCTCCGGTAGCTGCTATTCCGCCTGCCATCTGAGGGGCCTTCTCTACGAAGCCTTCCTTTCCAGTGCGCTTTGCTAACTCCTTGCGCTCTAGCGGCTTGTACGTGGCGATCTTTCCTACGTTCTCGAAGTCGTCGAAGATGTTGTAGCCGTCCCGAAGAAGGCGAATGTGCTTCTCGCAGCCCCAGCAGCCTGCCTTCAGAGCGGCAGGAATGACTGTCGATGGAGTCATGTTGGTGAAGTAGTCCAGCCAACCTTGCTCTTCTAGCCTCGTTACTTTGCGGTTGTAGGTAGAGTCCGCCGTCTGAGCTCCCGCCAGCATGGCACGCACCGGCGCCAGAAGCCTGCCGCCTTTGTACCAGGGAGAGTCAATGATGTCTTGAGTGGTGCCTTCGGGGTCGACCTCTACAAAGAAAACGCCTGAGTTTTTATCGCGCACTTCTGCTAAGAACTTCTTCGCTGAGTTCTCCGCGCGCTCGTACAGCTTATCCTTGGTCGCCTGGGGGATCTCCCTGCTGGGGTAGCCTGCATCGTAGAGAGCTGTGTGGTATTTGTACTGGGTTAGCTTCTTGCGGGCGTCGAAGATGTCGAAGGCGATGTCACCCTTGGGCGTCTTGTAGACCGGCAGCCTGACGCGCTTAGAGGCCGAGTGGTAAAGAGCCTTCTCCAACTCTTCCCCCAGGTCCATGCCTTGCAGGACCCCCTCAGGCGTCGCTGATAGCTCGACCGCGTTAGCTATGCGCTCGTTCTTTCCTTCTTTGGTCTCAAACTCTTTCTTTAGCCTGCGCTGGGTCTTGACTTGTTTGTTCCCTTCGTCGTCGATGTACTCTACTTCGAACTCAGTATAGGCCTCAGGTGGGTGCTCCTTCGCTCCCTGCTGCTTCAGTTTCTCTTGGGCCTCGAGCATGTGAAAGAGAACAGGTGTCTTGGCCTTGTCTGGGAAGTCATAGCCGAAGCGCTTTTGAACTTCGAACTGGTAGATGTCCTGGACGTTGATGTCCTGGCTCAACTCCGGGCGCTTCTTGACTTCGGCAAAGAGGTCGTCGTAGGTGTACTTCTGTCCCTGCTCTCTGTTGTACTGGGCTAGGAAACGATCTTGGGTGGGCTGCATGCGAGCTGCATGATCTCGGACGCGACGACGCTGCAGTACTGCGCCGACAGCCACCTCTTCAGGCGACATGTCTTTTATGAGCGCCGTTTCTGCTTGCTCGCCAGGAGGCTCCGACCAATCCCTGAGAGGCGTCCCTCCCTTCTCGCGCTGTTCGATATACTCTTGGTGTAGCTCTACGCCAGTCTTTTCAGGAGCGACAGAAAGAGTTGACTCAGGCTCTGCCACTCTACTGTCCTGCTCGTATTTGCCCTGAAAGCGTCTTAGGGCCCTTTTCTCTGGCTGCCGCCGCTCTAGCGGCTTCTTCTTCTGCTGCCTGCTTGAAGTGTGCCTCGGCGAGGGCTCTCCTAACATCCAGGTCTGGGACTTCAGCTCTCCCGCGCAGCAGTTCTAGCGTGGCTATCCGCTCCGGCGTTAACCCGCCGCGCCTTAGCCCATGTAACCTTCTCTCATCCTCTAGTGATTCCCTTCTTTGGGCTTCATTATAGATGTTGGCGTCGTTTGAAAGATCAGGATCAATGGTGGTTTCTGCGGCCGGTGCCTGAACAGGGGCTTCGGGAGCAGGCATCCCAGGCTCTGGGATCGGAGGTGCAACTTCCTGTGCGGGGGCGATGTCCTCAACCTCCTCCTCGAACTTCCCTTCTTTCACCCCTTCGGATATCTCCTTGAGCGACATAGGCCTATGTTCTGGGCGTTCGCCGCGCAGGGCTCCCGCTGTCGCTCTACGTCTCGCAGAGTCAGACTCCGCGATGATGGGGATGGGCTGGCCTTCATGCATGAACTGGCCGCCTTGCTCGGCAAACGGTTCGTCCTCAATCTCCAGCGACTCCTTCACTCCTACTTCGGCGAGTTCTAGATGAGCCTCGAGCTTTTCGTCCCACTCCTTTCGAAAGTCCGAGCCAGGATCGATGGTGCGCTGCAACTTGTTCTGCAGCGGTAGAAGCTTGTCCACATGCCACTGATACCACTCGCGGTCACTGAGGTGCTCGGGAGGCTCCTCGGCGTCTGCCTTCTCGTACTCCGCCAGCCACTCCCTTTCAGCGTCGGCCTGTTCGGCCGTTCGGGCTTGTGAGCGACCGATGTCCTGCCTCTCTAGATCGGCTGCTAAGTCTTCGTCAGTAATGCCCTGCTCGATGGCTCTCACTTCGTCGGGGCTGCCGCCCGCCGTGCCCCCATCGGTTATCACAGGACCTTTTCTAGGAAGCGGAGCTCTGCGCCTGAGCGTGCGCCCTTTGTTCTCCACATAATCCACGAAGAACTCGCCTGGATCGGTGTACCCATAGTCAGCCATCTTGTCCCGAAACTCTTTGTCCGCAAAGATGGCCCTTTGGTGGGTGGCTGGGGACTGCTCGTCCAATATCCGTTGCCTGGTCTCAATCTCCCCGGTCGGGATGGTGCTGATGCTTTCGTAGCTTTCGTCGACGGCTTCTCTGTCGCCTCTGCCGTGGGCTTTCTTGAGCGCTTCGAAATCCCTGACTAACTTCCCAACATTTCCTCCGAAGCCACGAGCCTCCCTCATATGGTCCGCATAGGAGCCTACGAGTTTCAGGTAGTTTTTGGATTGGGGCGATGCATTTTCGTGGGCGCTCCATACCCGCAGGAAGTGCCCTCCTGCGCCCGACGGGGAACTGGACGCACCCATCTCTTTACGCAGCTCGTCGGGTTTAAACGAGAGGTCGAAAGCCAGATTACCTATTACCGCGTTGAAGTCGGCAGCCGAGAGAGGCTCGCTCTCGTTCATCATGGTGTCGCTGATGATCTGATGGAACGACTTGTCGGTAGCCGCATTCCACCCCGCCGCTTGTCCTCCCAGCTTCTGGAGGATTCGGCGACTCATCCCCACCGCCCTGTCGGATGGCGAATACTCCTTGAGAGCATCGAGCGTTTTATTGGCCTGAGTTGCTGCTCCCGCTATGCGCGACTTAGTGACGCTATCAGCGCCCTTGTTCAACTCCATCGCCATCTTCCACATTTCTTCATCGGCCGCAATCGTGGCAGCGGCAGCTCGCTTCATAAGGCCGGCCTTCTCAGCAGCCACAGCGTTGTCGTAGGCGTCCCTAAGCCCGGCTAACTCGACCTGTTTAGCGTAGGACTGTTGACGACTGAAGGCGCCTGTGGCGTACTTAGCCATGTCATTGGCTACCCTGAAGTCAAAGATTTTATCCTCTAGCGATTTAGGCATCGTTCATCTCCTAGAATATCCCGTGTTTACGTCCACGTTCGTAGAGTTCCTCTTCAGACATATCCAGAACGTAGTCGGGGGTGTCTTTCCCGAATCCGAGTTTCTCCAGCATCTCCCCGCGAGTCATCCCGCCTGTCTTCTTCTGCGCGAACCTGGGAGTAGAAACGCCAAACTCACCCTCACGCTCTCTTGCTTTGGCCGTTTCAGCGCGGCGTTCGGCCTCCTTCTGGAGCAGTATAGTTCTCTCGTCTGACTTGCCTTTCTCATCCTCGCGCTCGAGTCCTTCCCTGACCGCACGGTCCCTCTTGTACTCTGCCTTGTTTGCTCTTTCCTTCTCGTCAGACCTTAACTGGTTAAGCCGGGTCGTCCCTTCGTCTTTGAGGCGCGCGAGCCGTTCTCGATTGTCCACGAAACGGATGTCGGTCTCGTCCTTGATTTCCTTAGCAGCATCCAGGCCCTGTTGCTGCTGCATGGCTACCGTTCTTTTCAAGTCTGCAGTCGTGGCACCTACGCGGTTCGGGTCGCCGAACGTCTCGAAGCCCTTGCCTCTCTGAGCCGCTGTCTCCCCTCGGATCTGGCGCTTCTCGGCATCCGTAAGACCCGGGTCTCTTTCCGATACCTGTTTGTATCTCTCCTTCACGTTTTTAAGCTCTTCGTCGTTCTCTGGCTTGATCTTCCTGGTCCCTACCAGGGCATTCACGAGAGCTCCCGTGCGAGCCACCTTCGTCGCCTGCTGGGCAAGGGTGGCGGGATTCTTCTTGATATACTTCTTAGCGTCCCCTACAGCTCCGGCAATCTTATTAGCCGTTTTAAGGGCCTTCGCTCCCTTCATGGCACCTTGGGCTGCCGCTGCGCCTGCAGGACCTCCTACGGCCGTTGCAGCAGCAGTAACGCCTGCTTCTGCTAGCTTGCCTAAAGCTTTCTGTGCTAGGCCACCGCCTACCTGCCCGACTGCGCCGGCGGCCTGTTTTCTTCCTTCCTCCAGAAGAGTCTTTTTTTTCTTAGTTACGCCTCCCAAAGCATTGGCTATGACGTCCTCGTTCACCATGTCAAGTATCTCTCGCATCACTCACCTCTTTTCTCTCTCTGTTGGGCAAGAATCTCTTGCAAGATTGCCCGTTTTTTTGCGACGGACCCCTTTACCGACTCCTGCTCTCCCTCTCTCCAATCTCGCGGGACCGTCCTTGTCCTGGTGACATCGCGCCCGGTCATGAGGCCTCGGCCTGGAGTTACAAACTCCTCCTCTTCGAACCCGTAAGTCATTGCCGGGCCGGGAGGGTTCCCTTCTGGCTTTGCCTTGAAAGGGTTAGGCGTTCCTCCCGCTGTGTACCCGGAGTCCCACCCTGGAAGGCCAGGTCGTTTTCGCTCTTCCTTCGCGCCTGCTGCTGCTTGTCGATACTCTGCGTCCATCTTAGCCCTTTCACCTAGCCAGGTTTCCTCCGGCTGCGCCTCGGCGCGCAGCTTTGCTTGCTGCTCCCCACGTGCTGCCTGCCCGCGCTCGATGGCGGACTCCTCTTCAGCCGTCAAGTCCGCGGCTACCACCTTCTTCTTCACGGCAGGGGTGCTAACTCGTCTGCCTCTTCTTAGGTTTTCGAATCCCATTTTTAAATCCTATAGTTGAACTTTGGAGGGCCTAAACCAAATATAGCGCATAGAGCGCACGCGCACGCGCGTTTGTTGAACGATGCCGTCCCGATGGCCGAAGCCGCGGTTGGGGTCTTGGGGGTCTGTCATCTTGTAGGAGGTGTAGGGAGCGAACAGACGCAGCCCTGCGGAGTGCTGCCCTGCTGGCATCCCTTTCACAAGCTTATGGCCGCACCAGTATCTAGCGGTATTCAAGCTGTCTAGATGGGTAGCTTCATTTCCGCCTGTGAAGTTATCGAATCCAGCGGGACATTTTCTTTTGTTAGTTTTGTCTTGAATAACCCCAAGTCCGTTGTCGAAGAAAAGCTGGAGCTGGCTGACGTTGAACCCGTCGTAAAATGCAACCCCGGTGAACCCCGCACGCCCTTCGGGGTCGGTGACGTCCCAGGTAGGCTGCCCGAAAGGGCCGTCGTTAAACCACCCAATGTTCCACATAAAGAGAACATGTGCGTCGTATGGCAGATAAAAGGTAACGCCTGCCCCTGGGATGGGAACATACTTTCCGCGCAACTCCGCGTCGGTCTTCTCGTCCCCCCGATGAGCCAAGGAACTTCCCATAAACAGGTCCTTAAAGAAGTCCATGTTAGCTGTGGCGCCAGCCTGGCCTCCCCCGCTCTGCGAGCCTTTCTGTAAATGTTGGCGAGTAAAGGGGTTTGTTGCTTCCAGATTGCTAGTATCTAAAAACCCGTTCATGACATCCAAAGACCCAGTCCCTAAGTCCGCCTGGGGCACCGGGTAATATAGGTCCTCCGATAAAATGTCTCCTCCTGGGGCGTCCCCATCCTGAAGCGGTGGGTTGGCTGGAGGATATTTGTAGTCGAAAAGAGTCATAGTAGAGCCTCCGTTCCGCGCAGGGCTATGACCGTAAGGTTTGCGTTTCGTATCTCAGTTCGAGTTGTCTCAACTAAATCCGTAGTTATGAGGGAAATAGAGCCTCGAACAGCCCCTACCAAATCGATAGGTAGCGGCCCCACCGGGAGTTCGTTGGCTGCCCGCATGAGGTCTTCCGGCCGAATCGTTGTCCGAATAGAAATATCGTGCCATATATCTAGCTGGTTGTTCAGGCCGCCGGGAACAAGTTGCAGCGCAGCAGGGCCTACCTTTCTTTCAGGCAGCCGGCACCAGTTCACTAGGCCTGGAGGGACAAAGGCTGCGTCCGCAGGGGCCATGTTCTGGTAGATATGAAACCAGCCTTGGGAACTCGGTATCGGGTCGTCCTTAAAACCCTCCCACTGAACAGTTATTGCTACTCCGCAGTCGACATTCTTGACAGTTCCCTGGTGGTCAACCCCGTTAACATAGCGAACTTCTGCATTAAGCATAACGTAAATACAGGATACCCCAAATCGGTCATCCGGGGTGGCCGCTAAAAGAGGAATAGGCGTGAAGTTTATTTCCAAAGGGGCCCCCCCTATAGCCTCCCACGAGCCGTCTGCAGGGGGAGGCAACTGCCTTCCGTCTCCGGAGCCATTCCCGTTTGTAAGGTTCCAGTATACTGGCTCCCAAAGGTTTCCCCATGTTGCTTGGTGGAGGCTTGGGGTTGTCTGTTCGATAGTGTCCATGAAGACCACACAGCTTCCACCGTGGTTCTCGTTAAGAGCTCCGCGCTCAGAGGCTTGCTGGACTACGCTATTAAGGCCTGCTTTCGCCTGATCAAGTCTGTCCGTTATGCTCGCTTCAGTGAAGCCTTCTTCTTCAAGAAAGGGCGTGAATAGAATCTCAGGCATGCTTTACCTCATCAGCTTTAAGATTATCAGTTCTCGGCTCCCGATGATAGCATCGCCGCCATCTGTCGTTAGTTTCTTAACCAACCCGCGCACGGTGACGTGTCCTGGAGGGAGCGTCATGACCGTCTCCACGCATACGCTATAACCGTAAACGCCGTTAGGGTCGTAGGCGGGGGCGGCGTGCATGCGTTCAGCCATGGGCTGGTAAGGGGCGAAGTTCTCGATTGCGACAGGGTCGTTCGATGAGTCGGCGGTCCCGTAAAGAGACTCGGTAATCACCGCTCCATTTACCTCGAGGGCGAAGCTGCACCCCCCTTGTATCTGCGACATAGCTCCCATGGTATTAAAGGACTGGTAACCCTGTAGCGATAAAGCGATAAGAACAACCGTCGTTTCCGTTAGGGTAAAGGAGCGCTCGCAAGGATTGATCGTATCCCCAGGAGCGCTTGGCAGGCTTGTTATGAACGGGTTCGTCTCTGACCCAATAATGTCCCACTGGAGCGTGTTAGGGATCAGCCATGCCCCCGCCCATCCGAACGGGTAGTTCCACTGTGCCTGTCGCCATCCGCCCCATGTGATATTTGCTGCGTAAGAGGCTCCAGTGAGAGTGTTTCTAGTGGATTCGAATTCATAGGCAGCGTCTAAATCTAGAACATCTGTAGACACAAAGTTCAAATCTCCAGCGCCTGGGGTAGGGACGGCCTCCTCTCTGACGGCTCCCTCCTTCCAGTTGTGCTCGTTAAGTCGCCCTTGGACTTCGTTTACGAAGGAGAGAAACCCTCGGTTTAAGTCCTGAAAGCCTACCACTCCCGTGGTTATTAGCCTTCTTGGAAGGTACTTCCAACTCATGGCTGCACCCTCGCTCCGCCCGAGGGGTGCGGAATGAAGTCAAAAGAAAGCCCTATAAACTCAATAGGGATGGCGTCATTTGTAAACGCTCGGATTTTAAACACCTCACAGCTCGGAACATAAATTTCAGCGCGTGACCAATACGGCCGCCTGTTGCGGTAGGTGGTGCCATCGGAGCCGAGAACCGCTGACCCCCAAAATGGAGGAGGGTCCGAAATAGAGTAGGTGGAGACAGAATGAAGTTCAAGCGGAACCTTTCTCCAATCACGGAACACCTGGACCCGGAACGTTGTGGACGTTGTCTCTCTCATCCAGAAGTAAACAGTAACGGCAGTCTGCTTTTCATAACTGTTCTCGTTAAGGAGCCAGGTAGTTTCGAAGGACCAATCCGCCTCCCTTAGCCCTACTGCAGAGGGATCGGAATGAGAGTGGTCTAAAATGTATGGCCGGAAGTTGTTTAATACACTTGGCGGAACTTGGTTTTGCGTGCCTGCTGCGACCATGTAGGCCCGGTGGTCTCTCGTAACAGCAACCGCCTGAACCGCTAGGTCGGTGCGCCTGCGCCAGCCTGTTGCATTTCCCCGGTAATCATAAACCCAACACATATCGTTTACTAGAGACGCCGACATCGCTACCCAGCATCGGTACTCTCCGGTACGGGAGTCAACCGCTGCAACTGCCTGTAGTTGTCTCGCCTTATTTATAAGCCTGAGATCTTTGCGAATGGGCTCGGAAAAATAGGTAATCTCCCCGCCCCCATAGGCATAGAACCCATCTTGACCCAGCCAAATGGTAACCCCTGTAGGGATAGTGGCTACGCTGCTAGCTGCTACGCAGCCTGCTGTTGTGCTTAAGGTCTGGTAGGACAGCCCCGTAGCTGCAGACGTGTCCGTAGCTAAGAAGGTGGAGGTCTCAGTAAAGACCAGCAGACCTGCAGGGACAGCCCACAGGGCGGTTACAGGTCCTCCCATGGGGTCTGGGTAGACGAACTCGTCCTTGCCTAGCGTCGCGAACCTTCCAGGCAGAGACCAGCGCAGAATGCCAGGGTCTCCATCGGCGTTGGCGTACCACATTCTTCCGAGCGCCATGCGACACAAGTTAAAGGAAATCATCGGGTCGACTTCAACGGGAGAGACCGTCAGCCATGCGTCAGGCGTATTGTCTGGGTAGAGAGTGGAAATATTATCTGGGATGGTAGCAAAGTTAAAGACACCGCCTTGTGCGTTCGGAGGAACGATAAACAAAGAGGTTGTTCCGCTACTGAGAAGATCGCGCGTGCGAAGCAGGAGCCTTCCTACCGTCGAGCTGGTGGCTGTCGGGACCGCGCCGTTGGTTACTTCGTGCTGGTCGATGGAGCGCCACAGAAACTGCTTCTGCATTTTGTCTGGCGGACACACGGAGTTAGCGTCCCAGTCATTATCAACAGCATTCTTGTAGTAGTCGTTAGTCGTACCTCCACTCCCGTATCCACCCCCTGGCGAAAGCTGCCCCCCGGCGGCCTCGTAGATGGGGACGACCGAATCCCGTGGAATAGCGGTGGTCTGCTGCTCAAAGATAAGCGTCTCAGTGCGTGGGGAGATAGGCGATAGATTTCCGTAGCGATCTATCCACTGCGTCGCCCCTTCATAGGCACACTCAAGGAGTTGGCCTGGAGAAATGCCTGCGGCCAGCGCTGCTGCTGAACTCGTCTTATTCTGTCGCTTGGCGGCGGCAATGGTGGCATCGTCGAGGAACCAAGGGGTTCCGTCTTCCTCATATCCTAAAGGGTTAGGCGAAAGCCAAGACGGTGCGTCCACCCCTGACTGCGTTTCGATAGTACCTACCCGGCAGCGCCCGAAAGCCGTATGCATCTGCGTGCCATCGGGGAAAATGGGAGCGGAGGCAGTCGTATTCTCGGTCCAAACGTTGCGCCACTCGCTCCAGATATTTCCGTCGTGAGAGTAGGACAGAGGAAACCCATTGTTGTTTCCCTGGTTGGGAGGGCGTATTTGTCGCGGCAGTCCTTCTATAGCGAAGCTATTGGATGTCGCACTTTCGTTGTACATGAACGTGCGCGAGCGCATCGGTCCTTCCATGTCCGGGGAGCCTGGTATGTCCGAGTAGCCAAACGGGACTACCGAACCGTTCTCGTCGTAAATAAAGACGCGTCTATCGTGTGCAGGCAGAACAACGATCCCAAAGGGAGTGAGTTCAAACTGAGTAGGGGTGGATGGCCCGAAATAGTCAGTGTTGTGAGAGAAGGTAAAGACCAGACTCCACGCCCTTCGCCAGCCTTCAAATATCCATAGGCTATTGGTGTTTGCAGCTAGCGGGGTAGCGCGACCTACAGCGTGCATTAAAAGGATATCTTTTTGGCCGGTCTTTAGGCGGCCGTGGAAAATCCCAAAGATATGATCGAAACTATGGAGCGGCTCTGGTTCGACCCCCTCATAGGGAGGCACAACGTAGGTCGGCCCCGAGATGGAGCGCAGAGTGCCCTCCTCGGTCTCAACGAAGTTCTCGATGAGAGAGGCGATCGAATCCGGCGCAAAGAGCTTCCCTGATTCCGCTCGGATAATAAGCGGACCCTGAGTGACTCTTGTCTTGGGATCCGCCATGCGCCCCTACTCCTTCTTGGATTTCTTCCGCGTGATTTTCTTCTTAGCGGGTGCCTTTTTAGGAGCAGGCTTTACGAAGGGCTCGATTACAGTGCCCACAAGCTTCATGCTCTCCATAAGCTCGGAGCCCTCGGTCACGAGCTCGCGCGCGTATCCCAAGCGCTGTAGCCATCCGCTAACCCTGTCGCCTTGGCGTAGGGTGCAAATGCACATGCTTTGTTCAGTACTACCATCGGGGCGCTCCATCTCATAGATCCCCCCGGCCACAATCTTTACTTCTGCGTCAGCCATGTCACTTCTCCTAGTCTGTTGCTGTTGTCCACCACTGTCTATAACGCATCTGAGATCGGTAACCTGGGCTGGCGCGGGAAAGTCTCTTGAGCATAGGCTGGGCAGCGGAACGCAAATCGCCGTAGCGCTTTGCTAAGTCTTTAAGGTTTCTGTCATAACGATCCTTCGCGAACCGCATCATAACAACATTGCCTTCTGTTTCATAGAGCAGTTGAAGCGTCCTGTCGATTAAAACGTCACACGCCTCTGCATGAATAAGGGGCACGTCCGTATCGTTAATGAGGTCGAGCGGGCGTCTTACGCAGCGCAACTGCACCTCATAGCGCTCGTTAGGCACTGGGTAGAGATGAATCGACTGATAGCCGTGCGTGTCTCTTAGGCGACGCGTCCTATCGGGGATGATGGAACCGTTGTCTAAAAACTCGCCGCTATTAGTGGAGTCGATATGCGTCTCTGCTAGCAGGTAAAAGGGCTCGTCCACCGACACAGACTTAAGCTCAGAGAGCAAAGCTCCTGAAGGACTCTGGAGATTGTAGGCGCCCCTGTCTGTGGCTGTGTAGTTCACAAAGTCAGCCGCCTTTCTACGTCGGTAAATGCGGATATACCATCCACTCTTGTAGTTACGCACTGGCTCAATGCCGGGGCCTGGCGTCGGCAGGTAGGCGTTAAAAAAGCCAAGCATGTATTCTATGTTAGCGAAGGTAAGGAGGGCGCCTTGGGTCTTATTTTTAGTAGTAATGCTGGCGCTAGCTTCCGATGGGGCCGACTCCCATCTTGGTTCACGATAGCGCTGCGGTCCCCACTGCTCGTGCCCTTGGTCATCACCTATGTTGGGGTTGCCCATTCCTATGTCCTGATCAGGAAAGCCGCTCCACGGGGTTCGATACTTGCCAACAGCGTGAAAAGGACTCGGGTTGATGGCCGAGAAGGGATCTCGGGCGCCCCAACAGTAAGTGATTCGGTACTCGAACTCACCCGCAGGCTCTGGGCCTTCCCAGTTATAGGATTGTTCCTCGCCCTGGCCCTGGGTTAGCGAGACAGCCGGAGCCTCTGCCGGCGCCATCAACTGGAAGTGAGCTCCGCGAAACATGACGCGCGGAATGCCCTTGGCTAGGGCGGTGTGGGTGTCGACGATGTTTTGCTTCTCAGCGTCTCTCTGGCCGAGTACAGCGAGCGGCCACGAGTTGTTCGTCTTCCAGAGGCGAGCTGAGTTCAGCGTAATGAGGTCGTCAGGGAGGTGATACTCTTTGGTGTAGATACGATACTCGAACGGACCTGGGCCGATAGTTGCCTTCTGAGTAGGAACAATGCCGCTAAACGGGGCTGAAATAGGGTCAGTATCAAAAGGAAACCATAGAGAGAGCACAGCTCGGGTAACCTCCATTCCTTGGTCGGGCTGGCCGCGGCGCTCTATATCCACCCAGATGGTACGGATGACATTGCGGTGCCATTTCCCATGTGAATCCTTTATTTCGATCATGCGCCCGTCCCAGCTACGGTCGGCAGGCCAAGTAATGGCGGCTGTCGCGAAGTTGGTCTGCTCAAGAATCCAAGAGCTAGGACTTAAAATGCCGCCTGGGTTTGCGACGAACTCAATAGTGTCAGTCGAGGGAGGCACAACGTCTGGCTCGGTCGTGATATTGAGGATCTCTTCAAAGAAGAGAAAGGGCGACTCAAGAGAGATCAGATTGTAAGCGCGGTTGATGAATCGGTTAAGCCGAGACTTCGCTTCAGTACTTTTATGTGGAGACCAATCTGCCTGGTTGAAGACCGCTTCCCTGATATCCTTTAGGTTCACTGGTCCTTCCTACTTTTACCCTTGGAGGTTGAGCATCGCCTCGACTTGAAAGTCCGCGACCGGCGCCGTTACGTCCTCGAGCAACCAAAGGACGCCCACATCTGTCGAGACTGCCATTATATTCTGAATGGCCCAGATTCCGCCGATATAACATAGCATTCCCCGATTTGCGTTTATGCCTCCAGTTCCGGTTCCTTCCATGGTGACTTTTCCCTTTCCTCGCCTAAGAATAAAGCCGAACTCTCCTGAAGGGATGACGGCTTGGGTGTACCCTATATAGATAGGGTACGGGGCATTCACAGTAGCCACTTCAAAAGGGGCTATGGGATCAGGGGTCGGGTTTCCACTCACGGGAAGATAGGCTGCAATATCGGAGGCCATGGTGTTCTTGACGTAAACCCAAGTCTGCGAACCATCTCCAGGGTTAGTTCCTGCAGACACATAGACCTCATACCCCAAAGGGTAGATCTGCTCAGGCCCGACAATAGTTGCAGGGTCAACAAGAGTGGAGAGTTCGTTCTTCCCTCGGCGCTGTCGCCCCATTATTAGCGATGACATAGCGCCTCCTGGTTATCCCGTGCAGTGGATCCGAAACAGGTTGCTGCCTGCAACGAGCGTAGTGCCGACGACGCAGTCTCTCTGCTCGACCTGGGCCGTGGTGGGTCCTGCTGCAGTCACCAAGTTATCTACACGGCCTGCGGTTGTAACTGAGGCCACCACCACCGTTCCGTTAGCCGCGGCGCCAAGAGTCGCGTCGTGAGCTACTTCAGCGACGCCGTCGCGCATGATAAATCCGTACTCTCCGGCGGCAATAGTATACTGGGCTACGCCCAAAATATTAGGGGCTGCGGTTCCGGTAGCAGCGACGTCACCGACATAGTCCTTATCGCCCGTTACGCGAGCCACTACTTGGCCGTTAGCCAGGACTCCGTCAGCCTTGATATAAATCCAAGTGCGGGTGCCCTGGTTCTTTCCGTTTACGCCAGTTCCGTTGTCGTCGATACCAGGCAACGAAGTCCACAGATAGCCAAGCGGAAGAATCTGCTCGGCGCCGGTGACTTTGGTGGGGTCGAGCGTATCGTGTCCAGCGAGAACAAACTTTCTATGTTGGCCTACGATGAATGTCATGATTCCTCCCTAGTCTTCCAGTGGGAGAGTGCGCCTCGTAAGGGGTGGTAGACGCGCTCTCCCGAGGAAGGATTGTTGTTAGCCTTCGCAGTTCATAACTGCACGAACTGTGGCGCCTGCGCCGGCCGCGACCGTAGCCAAGGCCCAGGCAAAACTGACGTCGACGATGAAGCCGACATCGCGTCCATCGGCGTTGGCGTCGGGCCGGAGCGCGGTGTCCGCAGTGCATCCGCCGGTCGCAACCAAGACCGTTCCGATCCCAGTGCGTTGGATAAAGCCGAACTCGCCATCAGGGATAGCATGTTGAGCCACACCGACGATTTGGGTCGATGAATCCGCGGCAACGCACGTCACTACGCCGTTCGGCGTAGGGCCCACGACCAGGTCACCGTAGTTACCTGATCCCGCCTGCCGGGCACACACGGAGCCGGCAGCTAAGGCCGATCCCGAGGCCTTGACGTAAATCCAGGTCTTCTCACCTTGGGCTGCTAGCCCTTGACTTAAAGACGCCGGTTCGGTGTGAATAAAGCCCAATGGGGCTTGAGCAGTTGTGGTTACCGTCGTAACGGCAATACCCATTCCAGTTCCAGGTCCACCTGACATGATAGTCTCCTTATTCCTTGAAGGTGTTTATGGGATTGCCGCACCGCAAACAGCGCCGTTTGCACGAAGCTGATTGGTGTTGAGGCCCATGTTAAGAACGATCTCGTAACGGAACAGATCTTGCTCAGGAATACGGAAAGGTCCGCGAACTGAAAAGTCGCCTTTCGTTTCACGACTTGCATCGTGTCCTAGAGTGTAGCTGAACCAAGTTGACGTGTTGAGGTAGTAGATTACACCGTTGGCAGCGGGGCTACCAGCGTAAACTGCATCAGTGATATCGATCGAGTCTTCCAAGTAGAAGTCAGCGTCCATGAACTTGATGCCGCGACGGACGTTGTGCGGGGCACGGTCGCCTGCTGCTGTCGTATCGGACGTGATTCGAACTTGCGTGTCCAAACTGTCGATGTAGTTGAGGTAAGAAGCTTGGTCGCCAAGCATCAGGTCCAATGGTCCGAGTGTCTTCATCTGCCGTGAGCAGGTGTAGTACACTTCTCGCATGGTGTTACGGCCGTTCGAGGCTGCAAAGCCTGCGGGCGGGATAAGACCAAACTGGTTGACCCAGCCTGCTGTTGCAGGTTTGGCCAAGTTGAAGACCGTGTTGGTCTGAGCATTCGGAGCTGCGAACTCAATAACGCCAGGACGAGCCGTGCCGTTGGGAGAGTACGTGGTATTTCCGTTCAGCGTCATAAAGCCGCCAACGCCTGCGCCGGTGCCTGAACTTGTCTGAGCAGCGATGCGCTCATGGAAGTCCGACAGAGCAAGCTCTGGATAATGTTGGATGATTCGGGCCAGGTCGAGCTCGCCGTTTGCTTCAGCAAGATCCTTACCAGGAACATCGAACGCGTAAATCAAACGAGGTGCAAATGTGTCACCTCGAACCGCGCGTTGGTTTCGTCCGCCAGCCACAACTTCAGAACCGCTAACGATCTGAGTGACTTGGCCAGGTCCGCCGGTTACGACGACGAACTCGCGAAAAGGACCTTTCAGGACGCTACGGTCCATGTTCCCTTTCAGAACAACTCGTTCAAGAATCGGATGCCACGTTGTGAACAGTTCCGAATAAGACGGCATCAAATCAACTAAGCATGATGCCAATACGTCAGGACTAATAGCCATTTTTTACCTCCGGCCGCTCGCGACCCTCAATGCCCTACGGGCAGCTATTGTGCGTTTATCATCTAAGGAAGGAGCATCCTCCAAGCTCATCACCGATTGATTCGGCAAAGAACTCGCAGTGGCACCAGAGGTAATCTTTGCGCCGGGGCGCACTTTGGTTTCTGCTTGTCGCTTTGGAGCGATAGCAGCCTCTACCAACCGCATTGCATAACTATCTGGAACACCGTCTCGCTTCGCGTTGGCCGCTATCTCCATGGCTTTCTCACCGTAACTCAAAAGTTTTACGGCAACCTCGGGATCCCAGTCGGCTTCAATCAGTCCTGCGAGTTGTGCTGATTTCTCTTTATCATCAAAAATCTCTTGGTGCTTCTCTTTAAATCGAGAAGCGTAATCTTTTGCGTCCTGCTCAACGGAAGCTTGGATATGAGCCTGGTACTCTTTGAACTGAGTTTCCAGCTCGCTATACTTTCCTTCGCTGGCAGTGAACTTGTCTTGGTATTCCTTAAGGCGCGGGTCATCGCCGCCTAGCAGAAGAGCATCGTTGAGGCGATGCAGCTCGGCCATCTCTTCTTCTTTGGTAGTGTAGCGCTTGTTCCACATATCATTGATGCGGGTGCCTACATTGCGATGTAGCTCTGGAAGCGTATCGATCTCTCCGTTCCAAGAATCCAGGTCAAACTCTGGTTCTACGGGCTCTTCCGGCGCGGCTGGCGCTGCCTCGGCAACGGGCTCGGGAGAAGGGGAAGAAGCCGCTGGGGCTTCAGTCGTTGGGGACGGAGATGTGACAGTCGTGTCCACAGGCGCAGGAGTAACTACGCTAGCTTCCGCCGCAGCGACTCCTTCCGTAGCTTGTACTTCCTCGCTCATCAGCCTTTATTGCCTTTTCTTAAACCGTTCTTGGCTGCAGTCAGCCTAATAACCGAAATGTGAGGAGCTTTCGAAGGACGCATCCCAAGTTGCTCTTTAACTTCTTCCTCACTGACCTCTTCGGCCTCTTCATGCCCGTCTTTCTCAACCAACTCCCAGCCTTCCTCTTCTATGAGTTCTAACATATGAGGGCCGTCACGAGCCTCCTTGGCTAAGAAGTCTGCCATCTCGTCTTGGGTATAGTCCTTCTTTCCAGGTTTCGTTTTAGACTCGTCGCCCTCGTGGCCAGTGTAGTCTTTTTCGCCTGGACGAGTGCGGGAATCCTCGTCTTCGCCCATGCCCCAGTCTTCTTTGTGTGGACCCATAGAGATCTCCGTAATGATTTTTACAGCATTATGTGGGTGGCGTCAAACTAGCTTCGCTTTGTTTGGCTACATTTATTTTCTTTTTCTCATTCTGAAAGTCTTTAAAGCTTCCGTAACCCGCCTTGGAAGCAGTGTTTTCGCATCGGTTGCGAACGTCGTCGTAATGCTCGCGCCATTCGGAATCATTTTTGTCCAGAAACTGGGCCTCGGGGTGCGCTTGCTTATATTCCCGAAGTTGAGAGTTCGAGGTGAACTCACGACCGATCTGCTCAAGCCGCATGGGCTTTGACGGCATAGGGCCAATAGTACGAACGGGAGAGATAATGATACGAGCAGGCGCATCGCAATAGGAACAGGATGGGGTTTCATTGAGTGTAAAGAAGACATCAACCAAAAACCTCTGGCATGGTTCACATTCTAAATCGTATAACGGCATCTAGAACCCCGAGTATTGCCCGCGTAGGGCGTTAGGTAAAGTCACACCGGCGCCACCCTCTGGGAGAGCCATCGGAGGAGGCTCGACCCCTGGAGGCATACCGCCGGTGCTAATCGTATCCTCGTTTGGAGTCCCTTGGATTGGCTGTGCCATCCCACCTGGAGGGGTAGGACCTGGTTGTGCCTGGGCCTGCGCTGCTGCCTTCTGCTTTTCGAGTTCGTCCGGCGTCAGAAGTACGTCGCGCATCTGAAGCAAGTCCACCAGTTTAATAATGAGCTTCTCTTTATCGACGACGGTAGCCTCGGCCAGGATCGGCAAGAAGGTCTGGATATTACGCAGCTGCGTAAGCCTGTTGTTCTCTGCCGGCGAATAGGGAACGGAGTCGTAGTCATAATCCAGCGGATGGTCCGAGCCTGGCGTTACTCCTTCGGGAGTCAGAGCTCGGCGCGTTACCTCGAGAGACTCTCTTGAATCGGTCAGGCGAATCGGAAGAGCGCTCTCTGCTGAAAGAAACTCCTCGTAAAGACCGACAGTGTTATGGCCCAGGGTGCTGACGATGTCGTTTACAGCTTTGATTCGACGACCGTTACGAGTACGCGTAGCAGAGTCAGCCAAAGCAACTTCAGTAGCAACATCAGTAACACCGACAACTCCTCGGCTGTATTGAGGGATACCCAAAACAAACTCGATAACCTGCTGAGAGCGAGCGCGCATTTTGTCGAAGCTTGGAATGAGGGTGGGCGTGGGCGTACTGCTAAAGAGATCTCGAATCGGAACGTCGGCTTTCCCCTGAACGTCGACGACCGAGCCTGGCGTGCTGGCGTCGCGGATGGCTGTCTTAATCATCTCGGGGTTATCCACAAGACTTCCCTGAAGAAGGGTGACAGGAATAGAAGTTTGTGCGTGCCACAGCTCGAGCGTGTCGAGTTCGTTCAGGCGCTCTTGAAGCGAGGAGATCAAAGCGATGTCGCTCAGGCCTGCAAGGTCCTTCATGTTGCTATTGAACGAGAGAATCTCAAAAGGATTGGGAACGTAGCGGTAGGGCAAGTCTCCTTCAAATAGAGGATCCTCGATTCCGTCGAGAAGATGATAGTACTTCTTGTTTACGAAATCGTAGAACTCGTAGACAGTCACCCAGTGAAAGACGTCCCTGGAAGCTCCGTTCACCATGCTTTTGTTGGCGCTCATATCTCGCAGCCAACTAGGGTAGCCGCCGAAGGTGGCGTCCTTTGCGACCTTGGAAGAATAGAATCCTCCCTTGCGTCCTGACTTCTTCACCCTGGTTTCGAACTCTTGCTTTGGAAGCACAGTCACTTCGATGAGATAGCGGATGTCTTCCCACTTGGAGGCAGACATGTCGAAGAAGATGTAGCGGGGGTCAACGACTTTGTACTCGACCGTGGCTCGCACGAAGTTCCAGACAGTCTTAACGAAAGAGCGCCCGCAAATCGAAGTGTTGATAGCCATGTCCCACAAGGACGCGTGCAGCTTCTGACGAAAGAAGACGTCGTTGATGAGAGCCTCTCGGTAGCGAGCGGACTCTGCATTTTTATGACGGCGAGCTGTGACTGTGACCTTGGGGTTGGTCGGACAGACGTTGGCTACCATCGTGTCGATATAGGCATAGGGGTAGTTGGTTTCGAAGTTGATGGTGTCGTCGCCGGCGCCCGTCTCAGCAGCCCATGCTCCGGTCGGTGCGTCGAAGTCCTTGCGCCAGTATTCTCCGATGTACCATCTGCGCCATTGATCCCAGCGTTGTCGCTCAGTGGCCGCCTTGCCGCGGTGGGTGTCAACAATGCCTCGGATCTGCTCGTGTGTAAACGCCATTACTTCTCCGGTATGTGTCGTTGCTGTGCGTAGACTTCGCGCCAGAACTTATAGTTCTTAAACTCGGGGTTTTTCTTTAGCCATTCTTGGGCTCGAGCCTCCCCGTCTAGATCCCCATCGCCACCGATGGGGGTCCCTTCTCGTATCTTTCTCGCCGTCTCTCTTTCGCTAGCGGCTGAATCTTGAGCGGACTTCCGCCACCGGGCGTCCTGCTCCTCGGCGCCTTTAAGGTCCGGCGGCCCGACATCTTCTGCGCGCATGCCTGTTTTTTTGCGTGCTTCAGCGAGGGCGCGAGCGGATACTTCTTCCCTTTTCTTTTGCAGGGAGGAGTAAAGCTCTTCGTCGATGCCCAGGTAGTGGGACGGGGTCATCCTTGAAATCTTCTTGGCAAAGTCTTTAAGTTTATTTTCAGCCATTACTCCTCCTATGTCTCAGTAGCTTGTTGGGCCTGTTGCTCTTGGGCGTAGACTTGGCGCCATAGAGGATTGTCTTTCCATTGAGGATTATTGACCAGCCACGCTTGGGCGTCTGCCTCGGGCTTGTCGATGTTCGCTAAATCCTTGCCGGACTTTACTACCAGGCCGTCTGGCGTTCGAACGTCATCGAAGATGCCGGGCGTGGCTGCCTTGGGCTCCTCCTGAGGCGCGAGCGCCTTCTTGGCAACGTGGGCTGTAAGTGCGTTCAAGTCGCCTGCCATAGCTAATCCTTATCGTCTTTCGCTATCTTTCCCATGCTGGCTGCAAACTGAGCCTGCTTGATGGTCTCTTTGTCGAACTTGTCCTTATTGGCAAGCACATGCTTGGCGTAAGCCTGGGCGTCGCCTACGGTCTTGTCGCCTACTTTTTTGGTGTAGCCAGCGCGCTTGGCTTTGGCAGTGAAGGCTCCCTTGGTGCCCTTCTCCTCCATCTTCTTGTCCGCCTTTTGAATCCACTTGCCAGCGGTTTTATCCCGCATTTTCTTTAGTTTGGCGCCGTCCATCTTATTGTCCCCCGCCAGTAGCTGGTGTTTTTTTCCAGGCCTCTTCTTGCTCTTGTTCTTTTTTGAGATTGTCTGAAGCCACTCTTCGCCTTTCTTCCTCGAAGTCAAAGGCGACCTTGTCGCCCTTAGCACCCTCGGTAATGTCCATCTGCTCCTTGGTTTCCTCGGAAATCTCCTCGGTCTCTGCGGGGGCGGGAACTGGAGTCATGCCTGGTGGTTGCTGGGCGTTCATGGCTTTTTCTACCAGCGCGCGTGGCACTCCCTTGAGCCATTCAAGCGCACGGCCCCAGAAGGCTTCGTCGTCTTCTGGCGCGCCTTCGTAGTCGGTGTGGCCTTTCTTACGGCCTTCGTCTCCTTTGCGGTCTCCGCCTCCAGAAAAGTCGGTCGCTCCTGGGTCGGTAAGGCTAGGACTTCCAGCTCTTCCAGCGCCTTCGCGCATTTGGTCTTCAGTCATCAGCGTCTCCTTCGCACGCTACGATATGTCGCGCGTTTGCGTCTTGTGGTGTCTGGCTTCTCTGTTTTTCTATAGTTCTGAACTTGGTCCCAAGTCAAATCTTTGAACAAAACAACATTGCGCTCGCGCTTAGTTGTGTCTTCTTTTGTGCGTCTTGGAAGTCTGCGCGCTCCCACTACCGCCATCTGCAAGGCAGAAATCTTATCCCAGTGATGACGCTCTCTGCGCTTGGCGCCGATTCCTCCGCGCAGCATCTCGGCCACGACACTGGTTTCGGTGCGTTTGTCGTGTCTGTAAGAGCAAAGCTGAGAGAAGGTGTCATCGTCATTTAGCGTCAGCTCGTCCATCAAAGCGTCTTGAAGCCAGCCGATCATCTGCTCGAGCGTCTTGGAAGTCGAGGTAAAACCTGCTGTATAAGGACGCTCGCAATAAAGGTTTCGGTAGTCCGCTTGCTTGGCTAAAGCGATCGTCGCAGCGCCAACCCCATTGCTCTCGATGACCACCGAGGCTCGGTTGTAGCGCTCTGCAACTTCAAGCACTTTTTTTGTAAAGGCGATGGGCTCTGTATGGTCAGCATAGCAGGCCACCTGCGTCCACTCGCCGTCGTAGACTTTGAGCACCTGAAAGGCTGCATGGTCCCTGGCAGCATGGCCTGCAGGGTCGACGCCCATGGCATAGATTGCGCCAGCCTCGGGGGGTTCATACTCCATGTACGGAGCTCGCCATTTCTGCATCTGGCGCTCGCGATGGCGCGCTAGAATGTTCTCGCCAAAAATCGCGCGCGTTGTGGTCAGCCAACATGTCACATCGTCAAAAGGATAAAAAGCCCTGAACAACTCTGGGCTACGACGCACCTGTGCATCTGTGCTCATCACGAAGCGGCGGAAGGAAAGGTTCTCTTTCTTTAGCCCTAGATGCCCGTACTTGTTCATTAGAGCAATCTCTTCGTTGTCGAGCTTCGAACCCTGAGGCCATGGCCGGCGGTTTAGGGTGCCATCCCAAAAAGGAAAGAAGGCGTATACCCAGCGACCGTTTCCGCGCTTGGCGTCCATGCATTGGTCGTGCCACCAGTCGCCTGCGTATAAAGGCGTTGACTCCAAGACCATTAAAGAATGATTTCGGTTAATCATCGATGGGTAAATCAAAGAGAACTGCGTCTCAGCGTCGTTCCAAAATGGCAGCTCGGATCCATGAAAGGAGTCCGGGCTTTGCCCAATCCCTACAGCTCCACTCTCACCAGAAAGAACACGCATGCGACCGCCGACTTTATGCTCAAATGAGAGCTGGCGTATCTCTCTGCTTGCAGTCGTTGGAGACCGTAGAGCGTCCGGCCAGCGCGCATGCGTGTAATGAACCCGCCGATGCAAATACTCAGCCCGGTCTCGCGTGTCTGCAATGCAGACGTGATCCCACCCAGGTGTGTATGCCGTTTTTGCATAGGCGCATAGTTCAGATACCAGGCTCTTCCCTGCCTGGCGATAACCCAAAAGAACAAGCCACTTCGTCTGGCCCGTATCGGTCTTCGGAGGATCCGAATAATAAGACAATATCGTCGACTGCAACTTGTCGGTGATCTTCGTCGGGTCGAACTTGACACTCATCCCCGTCGCTTGATCCTGAATACTCCCATACGCGCATAGCATTAACCCCGGGTCGCTCACCAGCTCGGCTAGTTTTTCAGCCCTTGACTTCATTAGACAGCTTCTTCGAACTCAAGAACCTCGGCGTCTGTCGTGTAACTCGCCTCGATGACAGGAGCCTCTTCGCGCACAGCAATCAAAGCGTCCACCAAATCCGAGTAAGCGTCGCCTGGTGTACCTGAGGCTGTGTTCTTGGCCGCTAGCGCCGTGAGCGTAATCTCCGCCCAGCGCCCCGCAGCGTCCGCTACGCATGGAGGAATGTTGCCAGACAAAACTTCTACCATAACGCGCTGAGAAAAGCGCACAAGATCGTCGTAGCTGGCAATAGGATTGTCCGAAAACAACGTAGTAAGAGCCTTGCGCCGCGAAGCCGGCACCATCTCCAGCCACTGCAGAAAACCGTCGTCACCTTTTCTCATGTCAATCCCTCGGCTCACAAATCATAACACATGGATTTACCGGACGCGCTCCAAGACGGCGCGGGTATATCCCGTGAGTATAACGGTTGTGGAAAACTGGTGAAGATAATACCCGCTTCACAGGAGTTGCCGGGGCGCGCATAGCGTTGCCTCTAACTGCAGAATGAAGCTTTAGCTTCTGCATGAGGGGCATCTCAAAATCCGTCGTTAAAGGAAGAGCGGAAAAATCCAAATGCATCACCCATAACTCAAAGGGAGCGTGGGACATCAGCCTCTTTACCCCACTTATCATCTGGTCTAAAATCGACTTCTCGGAAACCTCGACAATACGACTCAAGTCCGTGACAGATAAACCACAAGCGTAGCCCACTAGAACCGCAATATCGTGCCCGGACCACCAGGCGCCGCGTGCTGGGTTTACTTGGCCTATAGGAGGAAGAGCGTTCGCTACCTCCCAGGGCGTGGGAGCCTCAATCTTAAAGCTGCGCTCTACCTCGTCAGGCCAAAATGACGGAGCTCTGAATGCGTTTGGGCCTGCAATCCATTCGGACAAAATCGAAGAGCCTGCTAGCCACTGCTTATGACAAGGATCCGCTGCGTTGCGAGAGGACTTTATCCACCAGAAACGACGCTCACACATCTCCTCGGCGGCAAAGATAATGGGCAAACGAAACCTGGAAGAAAAGAACACGTCCGATACGTCGCTGCTGGCATGCAAAAACAAGTGAATCAATGGGTCCATAAGCGCAGCTCGAAGGTCGGGAGAACCGTTGTTGCCTGCACAACCCTGAGGGTGAGCCTGGATTGGGCTGCGTAAACTCATGGCTTTATGATTACACGAATCGTAACAGGGGTCAAAAGCAAAAAATACCTAGCGACCTGAGAGGGGGTACTACCATATGTGGCCATCCCCCCTCAAGGGGGGATGCCCCTTCCTTTTAGGGAGGGGACCTTCCCGCCCTGCGGTCGCTCGCTGCGCTCGCTCCCTTGTCCGCGCCCCTGGTTGCAGGGCTTCGCGCTCTTCATTGTTCGCTCGAGATGAAAGGACCCCCCCTCCCCCCTCACCGATCGCGTGTGGCTTCCCTTTCCTTATCTCAAATAAAAATGCATTTTAGTGAAGATAAAACTGCGGGTCGTGAATCTATCGGGCACTATGAATGTGAGAGCGATGTGCTCTCACTAACCAAACCAAACAGGAGAATGATATGACTAGAGAAGTGATGGAAGCGATCTATACGTTGATGGATAGGTGCTTTGAAGAGTTTACGCTGGATGAAAAGGCCTGCGTGCTGGAGTCCTACCTTGAGATGTACGAGACGGACCAGTGCTCACTGTGCTGTGCGGACCTGACCTCGTCCTGGTACGACACCGACGGGCGAACGCATTGCCCGGACTGTGAAGGTGCAACACGCGAGCAGAACATCAACAACGCAAAAGACGCGATGTTTGACAACATGAACGACATCGGGTTTGACGTGGAATCCACCACCCCACTCGCTGAAGCACTCACGCTACTGATGCATGTATGGTACCAAACGAAGCCCGGCGATGGTCTGCGGGCACACTTGGTACGATGCGAACTCAACGCCATGACCACTAAAACAATGAACGAAACCAAGCCGCACTGGCAGGGTTGAGTAAACCAACGCGGGGCGTAAGCCCCGCACACTAACCAAACAGGAGAATGACATGGAAACCGAAACCAAAACACTAACCTTTGAACCGACCAATCTGACCGGACCGCAAGACGGAAAGCACAGCAGCGAATGGACCGAACACACTGTGCTCGCAGGCACGGACTGCGGGGCGACCGAACCCAAGGGCAACCTGGGCGAGCAGGTCATCAAGCCCGCCCACGCTAGTATCTGGGAGGATGGCGGCATCCTGGTCCGCAACGAAGCAGTGGTAGGCAACCTCCGAATCGACAACCTTCGCTTCACCCAGCGGGACTCCTGGCGGAGGCCTGTGACCGAGAAGGTTGGTGCTCTTGAGCAGACTCTTCGCGTTCACCGTGTCACGTCTATCACCCAACAGCGCGTAATGAAGCTTACTAATGTGGTGACCCGTGGCCTGGTCATCACCCTTGAGAACGGCGACAAGTTTACCCTTGAGCTATTCGGTGATGATGTCGCCAGCGTCACCATCAACGCCAAGTTCAGCGCCGACAGGGTTGGCCGCCTGACCGCAAAGGAGGTGAAGTAACCCACACCCCAGGAGGAGCGGGCCTTTGCCCGCCCTCCATCCCTCTCTGATTTATGACTCGACTCTTAATCCCAACAAACAGGAGAATGAAGATGAAAGAACTAGAATACAAACCGTTCACCCGTGCCGAGCTCGAAGTCATTGACTTCGGGTGGCGAGAATACTTAGCCTTCTGCGCTGTCGCTACTGAACAGTTCGGCAAGACAGTCAGCGAGCGACTGGCCGGCTACAACCAAGCATGCATGAACGCGGAGATATTCGCTCTAAACGAGCGCTACCCTCAGACGTACAAAGAAGCCGACAAGACCAAGCAGCAGATGATGAGGCAGGTTCTGTTGGAATGGTATGACGAGAAGAGGCAGGCCATCGTCAGAGAGCAGAGCAGAGCGATGGAGCAAGCGGTGGGGCCTACACTCGGTGAACTCGCGGGAGGCGAATGATGACACGCAAACCAAGAACGACAATGGACGATCTTCAGCGGGCCCTATCCAGGGCCCGCCTCCCTCACCTCGAGCTGGTCAAGCTCGTGGGGCGTGGATACTTCTTGAAAGATACCAGCTCAAACGGAAAGCGCTCGCGTATCTCTCCTCATCCGTGGGCCTGTACTGACCTGATGACGGCTCGTGAGATGCTCACCTACCTCGATGGCTTGAGTGATGGAGCGTTCCGAGGGAAGTGTGAAGTCTTCAACGAGCTGGAGACATACCAACAGACGCTGGTTGAAGCCGCGTGCAGGATTGGCTTGTTGGGTATGGATAAATAATAGAGCTGCTGGAGATGGAGGCACCCGAAAGGGTGTCTCTTTTTTTGTCAGTTGAACTCGTCCTGGTGACCTAAGAAGTAAGGGCGGGTGGTTCCGTCCTCTCTCGAATGAAGCTCCCGTGGAAACACGGGGGCTTTTTACTGAGCTCTCTGGCCTCTCGCTGCGCTCGCTTGGTCCTTAGGCTACGAGGCCTGCGCCCTCCGCTCGGTCCTTAGGCTGTGAGGCCAGCCCGTAAAGGCTAGCCAGCTCCTCCGTGGCT
>Ga0208299_1000269_pt1 | contig 49775 bp, 44 predicted proteins | sample 15_taG_FD_184089 | JGI IMG/M metagenome (GOLD analysis project Ga0208299, IMG submission 184089) | Marine viral communities from the Subarctic Pacific Ocean - 15_ETSP_OMZ_AT15312 metaG (SPAdes) (version 2) | ecosystem: Environmental > Aquatic > Marine > Oceanic | place: Pacific Ocean | collected... | reverse complement strand
TATAGATGGGGCATGGCCGATCATATTGGCGGTAAGAACGCAAAGAATCAAACTGGTATTATTTCTAAAATGCTGAATGAGGTTGGTCTTTCAAATAATGAGTTTTATAAATTCTTTGAGACTGACTATCTTCACAGATCAATGGTTAAAGAATCACTCAAGGCTGGAGATCCTGTATCCATTAGCGCAGTAAGGGAGTATGGACTAACCCTACCAGATGGGTACATAGTGGATGGAAAGATTGCATCCACCAGTAAGCAACAACCCCAGAAGCCGAAGGCCGACAAACCTAAGTGGACGCACACCGACCGCCGGGGCGAGACCGACAAACCTAAGTTTGAACAGGACGTCGAGCCACCGAAGAAGCCCAAGCCGGAAGCTAAACCGTACGACGGTCCGCGCCTGAGTTTAGGCGACGGCACTAAGAAGTTCTCGACGCTCCCAAACAAGGCGGACCTGATCAACGAGCAGAAGTTGATTCGGAAGGTACTTGGTACGGGTCACATCTTCGACCTCACAGGTCGTACGGTGTTCCCGATGCGGACGCTCCGGCTCCTGCTCGATAACCCACAGCTTCTGACCAAACTCTCCGCAGACCAACGCCGATTGATCGTTGAGCGCATTGAGGTGCATGGTGGACGCGATCCTAGTGAGCTCGTTGACCTGAGGGGCGACCCACTTAGCAACGAAGCGATTCTCGAGAGGTTAATTCAGGGTATTTTGACCCTTGCGGACGCCGCAGGGCTCCGAAGCGTCAGCTCGGCGCTCCGGGGAGATGTCGTTGACGACGTTCGGAAGGACGTTGCCGAAGAGGCAAAAGACGTACCTCCAGAACCCGGTGTCGAGAAGACCGATGCCGAACTTGGGTCGGAGGCGGCGTTCACGCTGTTGGATAACTTCCTTAAAGAGGGTTCGACCCTCACCATACCGGGAGCGGTCTCAGATTTCATTGAAACTGAGTTGGCGAATAACTCTCCAGAGTTTGCCGAAGCTTTCCTTACTGCGTTCTACTACAACTCCCCGAGACCCAAGACCCGGACGGAACTCCGGCTCGCGGCGGCTACCGTCGAATCCCGGATCTCAACGGGGCTCACTCTCAAGGCGATGGAAGGCGCGGCCCTTGCGGAATCCGAACAGCAGGACCCTGTACCCGATGATGATGATGATGATGACGGCGAACCGCTAGAAGCGGGGTCCGACGGGGATCAGCTCAAGGAGTACGACAAGCGATTCGCAGATGCGACCCGTAAGCTACTGGCAGACACCGGACTCCAAGGCGCATTCGGTGCCCGGTTCATCCTGAAGGCTATAAAAGGCAGTTCCGCTATCCGTGAACTGATCCGAGAGGGTGCGTCGTTGAACAACATGTTCCTGAACGACCCGAAGTTTACGAAGAAGCAACGGGACGCAGACATCGAGACCGCTGTAGAGGCGTACCTCAACAGCCCGGACCGCTCGCTTGAAGAGCGATATCTACTCACCGCCATGCTCCGGGCCGGGTTGAAACCGCTCAAGATGTTCGACGCGTACCGGGATTTGAGCACCCGATTCCACAACGCGAGCTCACGCCCGGCGTCCAAGGTGGTATTCAAATCCAGTGTGGCGAAGGGTTCGTCATTGAAAATCGTACCGTACTCGTCCAATTCCGGCAGTACGATGGTCGCGTCGTTGGCTACCGTCCTGACCCAGAAGCTTTCCACTCGGGAGGAAGCCCTAAAATTCTTCGCCCTCATCAAGGGGGTACAGAACCTGAAGCGCGACTCCGTGTACAATTTCTGGAGCCTGATGCTGTCTGAACCTGCTGAGGTGCTGGAGTTTGCAGACTCCGAAATCGGAGCGGAGGTCTTACGGAAGAAGCCCGGAATCCCCAAGCCTGCGAATGAACTGGGCCCGCTGTTCTCCACGTTGAAGGACCCGAACGTTAAGAGTTACTGGGGTAAAATCCTCGACGACTACCTCGAGAAGGTCAAAGCGGCCACCGACCCTGCGGATTTCCGTAAGCTGTCGGCTGAGATTTCCCGGAAGATGCGGTCCAACGGGCTGTCGGCTGTCCCTGAAGTGAAGGCCAAAGGGATGACAAGCCTTGCCCGTATCGCTCAGAGCATGCCGGAGTCTGAAGCCCCTGCGAGTTACCGTCGTCCCGACGGAACGCACCGGGCTAACGTCAACTCCCCGGACCAGATTACCCATATGGTTGGTCATGCCCGTAACGCCGGACTCGAGGAGTTCGGCCCGGACTACGACTACTGGGTACTCAAGGAACTCGACATGGTTGACGCCACCCACGGGGTACTCCGTCGGGCGATTACCTTTGAAAACCTGCTCGAGGAGGAGCATGTCTCCATCCACCGGGCGGCTTGGGACGAGGCGTTGGCTAAGAATCAGAAATGGTACGACGCATGGGCCGGGCCTCTCGGGGATAAGACCTCCGTACGTACCGTCACGATGCCGTTGTACCATACCTACGAAGCGGCGGTCCGTTACTACAACGATACGGTCACTAAAGAAGACGTACTTACAGAGGGTGAGCGGAACCACGAGGCGGTACGGACCATCGATCAAATCCTCGAGGCGGGGAATCGCGGTGAGTTCGACAACTCTCCTGAAGGATTGGTCTTCGAGATCGTTGACCGGGCTAACCGCCTGCGCATCATGCACGCCATCCACGGGGACTTCTCCAAGTTCGGAGACGCCAAGGCTCTCACCAAGCGTGCATCCACAGCGGCTTCTTCCGGTGTGACGATGACCAAGGAAGGATTCGGGGACACCCACCTGAACGCTATACGGATCAAGGACCCTGCGTTCGTGACGACCGCGCTTCAGCTTGCGATCGACCGGGCTCAGGCTCAGGTTGACAAAGCGAAGGGTAAACCGCAGGCCCTCAAGGCGGCTCAGGCGCTACTGGCCCAGACGGAAGCGGCGGCGAAGGACTTCCTCGAAGGTAAGAAGGGAGATGATGGGGTCCGTAGAGGTGGCGTTGAGTCCACCGACGGCCATGCTTTGATCATGCCTCAGGCCCGCGACCGAATCCAATGGGCGTACGGCCCGCTACTCACGCAGGAGAAAGACCTCGGGTCTCTCAAAGTTGCGAAGACGATCCATACTGGGCACGAGGGCCTCGACAAGCAAGGGGCGTCCATCTTGACCCCTGAGTTTGCCGCCCATGCTGACGGCAGTGCATATCAAGTCATCCTTGATGCTGTTGCTCGCCACTTGCAGACTCAGACCGTGGGCCAAATGGATGAGGCCGTCGCCCGTAACGGTGGGCAAGGGGCCAACCGCGTTGATGTCATCTTCTTCTCGTCCGGGGATAAAGCTAAGTCCGGGAAAGAATACGACCTCATGGCGAACAAGGACGAGATGTACGATATGGGTCCGGGGTGGTCCTTCCCAACCGAAAGCGTTGACCGAATCCCAGTATCTGATTTCTACTGGTTGCTGTCCGCAGGGCACTCCACCCAAGCGACGGTCATGCAGATGCCCGTTCAGACGGTGGCCGTACTTTCCGGCATCCCCGGAGCGTTCAACGACCTGCTTAGCATCCAAGATGCGGCGGTCGCCCACGCCCAGAAGTCTGCGGTGAAGCAACTACAGCCTAAGAACGTTATCTCTGAGACCGACCATGCGTTGGCCCCGTTGGCCCACGCCAACGTGATCCCGTTTGACAACGTGTTCATGTCCCAGTTGCTGTCGAAGAAACAGACGATCAAGCTTTCCAAGATCGTACGCCCGGAGATCAGCGGCAACCAACTGGTTGAAGCTCCGATCGCCGCGCCTCCCGAGATGTTGATGGACTATTATAAGGTCTCTCAGGAGGAGACGTTTGGCCTTTGGGACCCCGATCCGAAGGGGGATAAGGTTCGCCTTGCTCGAGCTGACTTCAACTCGGACGGCGTACGGTTCTCTATGAAGCTCAACGAGGGGCCGTTGCAGGCCCGTACCGTTGCGGAGGCAGAGGCGTTGCTCCGCGACCCGATGGTATTCCCGTACTTCATGGACATGTTCGACATCCCTCGGGCCGACTTGAAATTGCTCGAGGGCCTGTCCTCAGCCAAAACATCTGAGTGGTTTGCCCAAGCCGCCGCGAACCCGGACTATGAGTTCCGCTCTTGGGATCTGGAAACCGACGGGGAGTTCATCTCGGTTCCGGGAGAGCCAGTACTGATTCAACGTGTGCCGTCGGACAACGTGTACTCCACGTCGGTCGTCCGCGCCGGGAAGCGGGTCCTTACAGAGGACGGGCAGTCTCCGAACGTTATCATGACCTCGCAGGGGGTTCAGATTGGTTCGGGTGCTGACTTCGATATCGATAAACGTTTCGTTATGTCCCTACGCCGGACCTCGTTACAGTCGGACCGCATCGTGAGTGATAAGGAACGGTTCATCGCCGAGAAGACGTACCGACAGAACGCCGAGCTACCGAAGACCAGTAAGACCAACGTCCAGTACGACCTGTCGAACCCACGGTGGGCCGCGTACAACCGCTTCCTGCTCGGGCTCGTGTCCGACTTCGAGGACGTAAATAACTTCGACGCCATCACGTACCAACTCGACCACGACCTGATTAAGGATCTGACGAAGAAGGCGGTAAGTGAGAAGGCTCGGATCGATGAGTCCGCATCGTGGGAAGCTGACCTAGCCTCCGTACATGGCGCGGCTCGGTTGTACAAGCTGAACTCCGTCGGTAAGAAGGGCCTCGGCCGTTCCGCTACCTCGATGTTCTCCGCCGGGATCATGCACGGACTGGGCTACGGGGTCACAAGCGACCGGAGCTTCGGGTTCTCGACCGACGTCGAAGGAACCCCGGTGGACATGCGGGTTAAGGTCAACCGCCTAGCAGGCGACCGGACCAACTTCCACGTTACCCGGAGTATGATCGGATTGGTCATGAACCTGTACACCGACCACACCAAGATGCAGGTCATCGATAAGCTTGGGGGCGACGAGATCACCGCCTCCTTGTTTGCGACCATGCTGTACATGAACCGGGACCTCGTGTCTGACGCAGAAGCTGAGGGCAACCCGGACTTAGACGGAGTCACCGAGTACGGTGAAGTCATGTGGCGCGTACTTGAATCTCCTGAGGTTCAAGCGTGGGCCGACCTGTCCCGCCTGAAGTTCAAGCTCAACCTGACGAAGGAGGAGCGTGGGTTCCTCGACGACATGGAGAACTCCAAGGACGCGATCAAGCAGGACGTAATCGAGAAGCTATTCAAGCAGAACAACCCCGGCGTCATCCCGAACACTGCAATCTGGGAACTGATTATCGGCGGGTCGCAGGAGATGCTCGACATCGAGCGACTGTTCCGTGGGTACCGCAACCCGATGCCCACCGACTCGGTCAGCTTGTTCAACAAGCGGCAGGCGTGGACGCGGCGGGCCATCGGTCTTGCCGGAGTGGAGAAGGTGGAGCGAGTGTGGGAGGGCACCCCGAGCATCTTCCAACTCCCGGCCCACGTCGGGAACGACCACTTCCAGACCTTGATCCACGAGCCGTTCGCGGCGATCGAAACCGCGAAGATTCACCGGGCGTTCACTGCGTCGTTCGATACGGCGTCCATCGCCCTGAGTAACGTGAACGGGCTCTACCCTGCGGTGCGTATAAACAAGCATATCGCTGTCGAGGTCCGCGACTCCGACCCGGCGCACCGTCGCCTTTGGGAAGCGGTTCGTGACCCGCTGAAGAAGCTGAAGCTACGTGACTCGGAAGGACAGGATGTCTCGGCAGACCAGACAGGTGTCGGGGTCGAGAAGTCTCGGGCGGCGATCAACCGTCTCGTGTTCGCGACCGCTGTGATGACCACCGGGTACCCGTTCCGTCAATCGATGCCGGAACTGGAGCAACGGCTCTCTAAACGATTAGGCGAAGCGTACGCCGCCGACCGAACGAACCTGTTCCTCACTCAAGGGGTGGCGGAGAAGCCTGCCGGGGAAGAACGCTTTGAGTTCTCTGTACCCTCAGGTACCTCTGGGATTGAGCGGTCGGAAGCTGAACTCAAGCAGTTCCACGAAGGGTTCGACGCCCTGCCGGAAGACGTGAAGCTCGACCTGCTGATGTACGCGGTCGCTAAGTATGGCTTGGCCCTGCACACATCGTACGGGTCGTACCTGCCGTACATCAGCCCGGACTACCTGACTCCGTACATCAAGACGGCCAACGAACTCACCATGAGCGAGTTGAACGAGAAGCGTGCGACCATCTTCGCTCACCGTGCGTCCCGTGCGACGGGTAGTGCCCTCGGCATGAACCTGAAGGACATCAAACACCCGGTACCGGAAGCCGAAGCTCAGGTAATTGAGAACCATGCGGACAACCCCGACCCTAAGCTCAGCCCTTCCGAGCGCAAGGTGGCTATGGATGCTGAAGCGGTCACCGCGACAGAGGCCAAGGCGTTAGAGGACACCGAAGGCGAAGGTCAGGTTGAAAACCCAAGCGTTGGGGACTACTCCTTAGACTACGAACTGCACGGGGCGTCCAAAGCGGATTGGGATACGTACTTTACGCACCGCCACGTACCGCTGACCGCTTCGACGGTGGGTTCTTGGACTCTCCACAACTTCCGCAACGACCGAGGTGAGGTCATCACCGAGGAAGACTCCGAGTTCCTGAAGAAATTCAAGGAGCGGGTCCAACCGTTGATGAAGCCGGAGACGAAGGACGCCGCGATCAAAGCGATCGACAAGCTTCAGGCCAAAGTGCCGAAAGCCGACACAGCCGCCCCCGCTCTAGTTGAAGCTAAAGCTGACGCTCAGTCCGCTGTAAACGTCTTCGCAGGTACTGGAGATAACGCGCACCTTAGCAACTTTGCAGTACGCCCCTTCACGTACCAAGGAGAAGAGTTCGCCTCGGTAGAGCAGTATTTCCAACTCATGAAGTTCCGAACCGCCGAGGTCCTCGGGTACGAGGATCAGGAGGCGATCGATTGGATTATGGGTATGGCGGATAAGATCCATGACACGCGCAACGGTGCGACGCTGAAGAGGCTAGGCAATGCCCGCCACAAGGGCGTGGAGTTCGATGCTAGCTTCTGGGCTCAGATTTCCGACGACATTATGAAGGAGGCAATGATCCAAAGCTTCTCTCAGAACCCGTACGCTCTCGAAAAGCTCCGCGCTACTGGAACTGCCCCGTTGACTCATAAGGACAAGTCGGGGAGGGAGCAGGACGGGGGGCGCTTCTCTCGAATCCTGATGGAGGTGCGAGAAGAGCTTTCGGCCCCAACGGACGCCACAGCCGCCCCCACTGCCCCCTACTCTGTGGAGTCGATTGACGGCGGCTCGTCCGCTCTGAAATTGACGCCTCCTGTCCCGATCCCCGGAAGTAGGTCGGCGGTAGACTACGTCACGACCCGCTCTTCGCAGGGCTCGACCTTCCTTGAGGTATCCTCTTCAGAAGGGTCCGGGATGGGGTTGGAACTGGAGGTTTCAAGGAAGTCAGACGGGACGCTAAAGCTGACGTACCGTGCTGGGAATCGAACGGGTTTCCCGCCCCTGTCTTCCGGGACCATCACCCCTGAACTCGAACGCCGGATAATGGCCGCCGTTTTCGGCGAGGATTACCAGAGCCGAATCGACGAGGCCTTCGCCTTTTTCGCGGGTCAGAAGTTTGGGGCTTGGGATTCCCCCATGCCCGTGCTGTCTGCGGTGGTTGACGCCTTGATCCCCGGGGCGAACATTCCGTTAACCCCATCTATCGATGAGCGAATCGATAATGCGAAACGCCTCCAAGACAAGTATTTGGCTGAAGGTGATGCCAGCATGGTCGAACGGTACGCTGATATTATTAAAGAGATCGAAGCGGAGCGGACTGCTACGCCCCCCGCTTCAACGGACGCCCAGTCCGCTGTACTCGACGCGGCGAAGGAGTTCGTTGAGAAGGACCCTGCCGAGTTGGATCAGGCGAAAGAAGCGGTGTCGAAAGCGAAAGCGGCGGCGAAAGAGAAGGCGCAGGTCACGCAGGAGGTCACGCAGGAAGTGATCGCCGAGACGATCGCTTCGATGATGAGCGGGCCTGCGGTTAAGGAGACTGCACAGGAAAGGCGGACGCGGAAGTGGCACGAAGAGCTCGCACGGCGGGACGCGGCAGGGCAACCCCGGTTCGTTGAGGGAATCACGGACAAGTCCTCCGAAGGTGGACGGGCACTGGGCACTAACTACTCCCCAGACGGAGGGGGTTGGAGCCAACCTCGTATCTACAAGAGCGTGAAATTCAGTACGGGACGTACCTCCGTTCAAAGGATGGATGGTGATGCGCTTGTCCGTCGCCTATCTGAGTACGGGAACTTTGCCCTCGCCTTGATGTCAAGTGGGGATTACGTCAGCGGGTTCACCCTTGTGACGAAGGACACCCCACCACCGACGATCACCGATGCGCAGATACACAAAGTGTTAAACGAAGCGCATAAAGCCGGAGAGATTTCGGGGAATGCGAAAGAAATCCTGCCGGGCGCTGTGCAGTCCATCTTGGATCAGGGGAAGGACCTCCCGAAGGTCTCACTCGACATGGACCCGTTGAAAGCCTTCGACGACATCGTCAACGGCGAAGACACCGACCCGGACAACAACATAAGTCAGGCGGCGTTCTTCACCAAGCTACTCAAGGTGGACGCCTCGACGATCAGCTCGCAGAACGGTGGGCGGGAGATGCTCCTGAAGCACTCCCGGATCACCGAGCAGAACGAGATCATCCTCGCCGAAGCGGCGAAGCGTTGGATCAGGATGACCAACTCCCGTGGCGGTGACCTCGATAAAATCAAGGAGGCTGAACGGGCAGGCGAAGCGATGCTCAAGGCGTTGACGGTGATGTACGAGGCCGGAATCCGTACGGAATCTGACCTCCAGACCTCAATCATGGCGCAGGTTCTGTGGGATAAGTACCCGGCAAGCGCCGCGAAACGTCCAGAGTACGTCGAGTTCATGAAAGCTAATCCGGGTACCGTGAAGGCCGGAGACATCTACTACTGGGACAGCCCGGACGACCTGATTAAGCAAAAGCACAACGGTAAGGTCTATTGGGTTGTGCCGAAGTCCAAGCGCAGGTACGCCGCAGAGACAGCCGCGACGTACTGGGCGGATGCGAACAAGCACAACGCCAAGATCGATGCCCTCAAGGGGAAGCGGCGGGAGAAGGCTGAGTCCAAACGGATGCACAGTTGGGAAACCGTGATGACGGACTACGCTAGGACGCTCGACGATGCGGCGAGCCGTATGAATAAGAACGTCGGCTACGATTGGATGAAGAAGCACGAGAACCGGGTCTTCCACGTCCTCGACATCGAAGATCGCGGGACTGCATCGGCACCGAACAAGCTCGGCGGAGCCCAAGAGGATCAGGACACGTTCCTCGAGACCTCCAGTTACTCCGAGATGTCCAGACGGGGGCTCAACCCTCGTACGTTCAACGTGGCTGAGAACTTCGCGGCGTGGCTGAGAAGTACGTCCGAGAAAGCGCGACTCGTCGGAGTCCTGCGCTCCTCCACCCTGATGACAGACATCAATGGGGTTCCCGGACTGGTAATGGGAAGCGCGGACACCACCGCCGGGGAGAAGTTGACCCCGTACGACCGCAAGGCCGGGTTCCTCATGCTCAACAACCTGCGTAAAAAGCTTTCGGAACATAAAAGCGTGAAACTCCCACCGCTTAATCCCAACAAGAGCCCTTGGGTTCAGGCGAATGAGTTGGCGACCGCCTACCCGGAGGCGATGGCCGGGTTGGGGTACGTTCCGCTCAAGTCTCACGCACTGGGTCCGAACGTCGATCAGGTGTGGGTCATCCAAGGTACCCTCGAGAACGTGGTCAAGCACGTGTCATATACCGGGTTCAAGGGGCGCTTGCAGGAGGCGAAAGCTGATAAATCCTTCGGGCGTACCCTCGGTTGGGGTGTCGCGAACCGTCTGTTGAGTGTGACCAAGCTACTGAAAGGACTCAACGTCGGGTTCTCGGCGTTCCACCACCTTGCCCTCGCCGAATCGGCGGTGGCTAACGTGGGTCTGACGTTCAAGAATCCAATCTTCCACCTCGGAAACTACTGGATGGCGGGACGTAAGGGCCTGAAGATGTACCGGGAGATGACCGCGAACCCTGAAATCATGGGCAAGTGGGCGGGCCGTGGGCTCAAGGCATCGACGCTTCCGTTGGACGCGCTTCACTATCAGGAGAGTTCGAAGTGGCTGTCCCGTGCGGGCCACGCCTTCAAGAAAGACGGCAAGGGCTTGTTCAAGAAGACGAAAGCGGGCGACGTGGTCGGGAACTTCATACTGGGTGTCGGCAATCTCAAGCGGCAGACGGACAATCTCCTGTGGCACGGCATGGTTCCGGTGATGAAGGTGCATATGGCTGAACAGATGTTCGAGAAGTTCCGTGCGGACCCCCGTCTCAAACACCTGACCGACGAAAAGCTTGGTCACGACATCGCCAAGTACGTCAACGACGCGCTCGGCGGGCAGGAGTGGGAGCAGTACATGCACATGAACCCGCTCATGCAGGACTGGGCCAACATGGTGATGTTCGCCCCGGACTGGACGCTGTCCGCGTTGAACGTGTCGGGCATGAGCAAGGCGATGGGTGCGGCCTTCGGTCTCGAGGGTCCGATGAACTACTCGGACGACGCATTCGACGTCACGAAGAGCGCCATCGGGCGCCATCGGTGGACGAAGTACCTGCCCGGATTCTTCATGAATGTACTCGTGATGCCCCCGGTTGCAATTCAGGCGATGATCTTCACCATGTTCGGAAGCGGTGACGACGGGGATGAAATGTGGACGTGGAACAACGAGAAGGGTAAAAAGTTCCTGATCGATTTCACTCCGATCCTGAGGCACTACCATGAGACCAATGGGAATGAAGTGCCGGACCGCCGTGCGTACCTGACTCCGGGTAAACAGCTCCGTGAGATTGGCGGGTGGCTACAGCATCCGGCTAAGACCCTCTACGGCAAGTCGTCGAACGTCGTTCGCATGGCGAACCTGATTGTGTTCAGGTCGAAGACCCATCCGTTCTCCCCTCAGCCTTGGACGGTTGACCGTGAAGACGTAGCGATGGAGGCGGTGTACTCATTGCTTCCGTTCGTCGCTTCCGGGTGGATGAACGACGCCGAGGTTCCGTTGGGCATGCGTCCCTTCCTGACCGTGACCCGTGGTGCGTCGGAATGGACTCTGGCGAAACGCGCTTCGGAGGTTTACTTGGACGCCGCCTCGGGTAAGGGGTACCAACGCATGTCTCCCGAGCGACGGGCGATGCAGTTGGAGAAGGAGTTCGCTGAGATATGGCGTGCCGCTGAGCTCAACGGAGTCGACGTTCGCACCGTCCAGACGGAAGGGCGCAGGGAGGCACGGGCGCAATACAACCAACGGTTGGTGGAAGAGATGTCCAGTCACAACCCGGACAGCGAGAAATTGCAGGAGCACCTACTAGGGCTCGCGGTTCTCCAACCCAATTACCGTGCCCGTCGCGATAGCCTGCGTCGCACGATTGATTACCGGGTAAATCGTTCAGAAAGGTTAAGCAAAGAAGAGAAGGCCCGCCTACAGGGGTTGTATGACTCCTATAGGTTCCGAACCGAAGTGCGAAATGCGAACGACACCCACGCAGATACGTGGGGTCGTCGGGGAGGCGTTACGGTTGAGAATCAATAACGATCCTTATTACGCACCGCGTACTCCATAATCCCAAGGGCATCGGCAGTTGCCAATGTTACCTTGAGGTAGGGGTAGCGTCTCTGCATCTGGTCCTTGATGTAATTCTTCCGGGCACGTACCTGTTGGGATTCAACGCCCTTGGGCCTGCCCGGAACAATTTCCTTCATCCAACCCGTGGCTGTCACCTCATGAGTTGGAAGTCTACATGCAACCAAAGCCATCTCCAGATGACCGACGTGTTTAGCGAAGGTCGCTGAAGATTGCGCTGAGTTACCGAGACGATGCTTGCCGACCTTCTCCATCATCACCGACGTGTCGCGGTCAGTGAAGTTGGAGAGGAAGTCGTATAGGTCCTTGATGGTCTGGGGCATCTTGTGGCAGTACGCCTCCTCCCCATCCCACCAAGCAACCCCGCCGGATAGGCCGGGGTCTATTGCCATTGTGATTTTACTCATTGTAATCATCCGGCCTGAAGTTAACAGGGATGGTCCACATCTGACCTTTATTGGACCGCCTCTTCGTGATCCTGAACCCTCGCTTCTGTAGGCGGGAGAGGATGTGGCCGAGGTGCTCATTCTTCATGCCCCTCATTCCGTTTTTGATCAGGTCACATGCCTGCATTCGTTCAAGCAGTACAGTGGTCTGTATGTTCAGCGGGGCCATCTCCTCGTCCGGCGAAGCGGCTTGGCATTCAGTCAAGTACACGTCGAGACGCTCGCAGAATGACTCGTCAGTACCTCCCGACTCCATCTCCCGACGCAGTTGCAGGTTGCAGTACGGAATGATGCCGTACCGCGTCTCGCCGAGGACTTCCTTCGGTGGAGTCCAGTCGAGCAACCATTGAAGCATGTGCGGTAGCTCTTCCTTGATCGTCTGGTCGGTACCTTCGCCCGTGCGTTCCAACAGATCGCCGGGTTGCCGTGCTCGGATGGCGATGAGCTTATCGGTGAGGGTCTCCTGAAGTTCAGGGGTGGCTTTCAACGACTCGGGGTCATCGTTCATCGTAATGCACACGCGTCCCATCCATTCGATCTGCTTGAGGTCCTTGTTCTTCCCGTTAACCGAGAGTGAGTCCGTCGCCGCAGTCTTCTTGAGCCGAGCGGCCATTGCTTTACGCGCACCGATCCGGCTTCCGGGTTCTCCGTCATCCACCATGTGCAGTCCGTACTTGTAAAGGACGTCGGTGAACCCACCTTGGGACCCGTTGATGTAATGCTCAGCCGCATCGATGCCTCCGCCCATACTTGGGGCGAGCATCCTGAGGTTGAACAGCGTCTTACCGCATGACGGGGGCCCTGCGATGAGCATGATCTGCCCGCGCTTAGGTTTCTGCTCGAGTGCTCCTTGGTACGACCGCTTCCACCATGCCAGTAGCAGGTGCTTCTCGTTCTCGCTTACGCAGAACCTGTCGAAGAACTCCGCCATGAATGGGAATAGCTCGCCCCACTCTCCGGCCCGGCCTGACGGTTTCATGGCTTCGATTTGTGACATGTTCAGGTATTTTTCTTTCTGGTATTCCATGATGCCCTCTGGCTTATACACGAAGTGAGCAAATGCAGTCACCCCTTTCATTTTCTGTACGTCGCGAAGCAGGTGATCCATTTCACTAGCCTCGCCCTTTTTCTTGGCTGTGTTGATTCCGAAGTCCACATTGAATCGGAGCGACGCGTTCTTGGCGTCCTGTACGGTCCACCGATCATCCGCACCGTTCTTATAAATGTAGTCCTTACCGTTGAACCACGTGTTCTCGGTCATGTCATCGAACTGCTTCACCTTATACTGGGCTACGAAGTTCGGACCGAGCAGAGTCTCCCAGTCCATGAAGGTCTCATGGCCTGCGTGACAGTAAAACCCGTTGTCCATTAGGAAGGCTCCGGCAGGTTTTGTTGCAGTGTCGTCCCAAAAGCGACGGCACCTCATTCCGGGGGTGAAGCTCAAGACGTCGTCCATCTTAGCCCCGTAGATTCTCTTGGCCTCCTCGAAGGCAAGGTCTAACGGAATGTCGATGGACGCCTTCGATCCGAGACGTAAGGTCTCAGCCGTTAGTGCTTCCTTCACCCAGTACGCCATGACGGACTCAGGGATCGGGACGTCGCTTATTTTCGTCCACGCATCCCCCGTCGTGTAGTACTTACTCGCGTCGAACAACGCAGGCTTATCAAACGACTTGGCGAGCTTCGGGAGTTTCAGTTGTGCACTGATCTCCTTCATCAACGGCTCAATCATCTGGTCGCTTACGTTGGTTGCGACTTCGAGGACCCACACGGCATGCAACCCACCGCCCAAACTTTGTGAAATATAGTTCGGGTAGTAGGGGCAGGCATATTTATCCAACTGCTTTTTGAATTTTTCGAGATCCTGCGTTCCGTCATAGTCCACCACGATGGCGAGCATCTGGGCGGCAGGGTTCTCGTTGGACTTGGAGATACGACCGTCAGGGTTGAGGCCGAGGTACCCCGAGAAGAAGCAGTGCTCCGTCTCGTGGTTGTTGGCCCAGTTCATCCGCTTGCTCTTAACGTTTCGAATCTCGTCGGTGATTTTTTCTGTCGGTTCGAACTCCCACGGCTGAGTGCGACCGCTTACGGAGTCCGTTTCACTGAGCCGAGGGAGATATGGTAATTCGATCATCATATTTATCCCTTTACGTATTTGTCTTCATAGTCCCATTCAACTTCAAGCGGTACACCGTCAACCCATGGGGATGATCCGGTCATCAGCTTGGAGATCGCGTTCGCCGTGGCGTCCGTGCACTCGTCGATCGGTATCTCGAAGACGAGTTCGTCATGTACGTCAAGAACGATAGGGTACTGCGGGAACTCTTTGAGGCACGCAAGCTTCGCGTCCTTCATTACGTCCCGACCTGTAGCCTGAATCTCGTTCTCGGTCAGTTTTCCACCGTAGAAATTCAAGGAGTTGCCTCCCCGTACGGTCCGTGCCTTCATTCCATCGGAGTAGTTCACGTCGAAGTAGTCGAGGTTACGGCCCGAGCGTAGCGGTAGACTGTATCGTCTATTCGCTTTGCGGACTGATGCTCCCATCTCCTGACTTAACTTTCTCCAGTGCCCTGTGATTTCCGGGTTGGTTGCTCGGAAATCATCCACCGTCTTGACGGCAAGCGCAGGGGAAATGTCCAGTCCCGTGTACTTAAACGCCATGATAATGAATCGTTCCCATCCGCAACCGTAGCCTAGAGCGAGTACTCTTGCCTTTGCTAGGGAGTACAGCTCGGGATCAATCTTCTTGAGGCTTCCCTTCTTCGGGTCCCATCCCATAGTTTTTATGGCGTGGACTTCGTAGACTGAGTAGCCTTGCCGGATCATCTCAAGTGTGTCTTCCATGCCACAAACCCAAGCTAGAAGGCGGGCTTCAATTTGAGCGTAGTCGGCAATAAGGAATCGGTACCCCGGTCTCGGGATGAACATGTGCCGTAGGTGAACGCCGAAGCGTTCGTCACGGTAGATGTTCTGCATGTTGAACCCGCCGTCTCCACTGAAGCGTCCGGTGTGTGCACCGAAGTACTTCAAGGTGAAGGGGTAGATCCCATCAACATTGCGGTCGCGCAGGTGCTTGAGCTTCGAGAGAAACCCGTTGCCCTGACGCCAGACTTTCAACGCTTTAATCCAAGGGTATGTGTCGCCGTACTCGGCTTCCCATTCCTGAGCGTCAACAGAATCTTCTGCGAAAGAGGTGGGGCATTTGATTCCTACCTTCTTGCATTCGACGGCGATTTCCTTTTTAAGCATCGGAGTCTTGGATCGTTTACCTCCCCATTCCCATGGGATTGTTTGGCCTGCTTCCCATAGGAGAGTCTCCATGTGATCAATGGCGTTGTCGAGAGCCTCCTCGTCAATCCTGATCCCACGACGCCCCATCTCACGGTGCATCCGCGACAAGTCCTGTTCATCCTCCGGCCAGTACTGGCTGAAGTGTTTCCAGAAGTTGAATGCGATGAAGGCATCTTGGACACCCGCTTCGCAAATCTCTACCTTTTCTTTGTCGTCGAAGTCGTCCCAGTTTTTACCAAGGGCTGTCCCTCGATAAGTTTTGGAGGCAGTGTAGTCAAGTAGCGCACGGGCTGATCCTTTGAGGCTTCGAGGTCCAGACATATAAACACATAGGTCGGCGGTACAGGACCATTTCGCGGGCTGACAGTCAGCAGGGATGAGTCCTTTGAGGGTGTTAACCAACCAATCGGTCTCGTCGTATCGAGCGTTGTGCGCAACGGCGTGGCATCCTTTGATCCGGTCCCACGGTACGTTGTCATCAACGGGTCCTGAGAATTCCAACGAGGTGGTCCCGTCATCCAACTCGCTATACAAGCTGATGAGGTACAGATGAGCGTCAGGATGATTAACATACCCGTCCAATCCGAGGGGCGTAATCGAAACTTCTTTGTCATAATAATTTTCTAGGTCTAGCCCTATGGTTTCCATTAATGGTGTGCTCCTTTGGTTGAGAAAAAAACCCCCTCCGAAGAGGGGGCGTAGGTATTACATGCTCAATAGCTCCATTGCTTCCGCAACGAACGCATCGGTATTCTCGTCTTCAAGCAGACGGATGGCAGGGTTATAGTACGTACCCTTCTTTCCGTTTACCATGTCAGACCCGAGCGTCCACTTGCCGACCAGAAGGTTACGGTTGTTCAGCTCAATGTTACAGCGCGTGAAGATATACTTCCCGGCGGTACCATATGAAGCAGACTGGAGCCACCAACGTGCTCGAGCATACCGTTTACCATCTATCGTTAGCGGGAAGGCTCGGTCGGTTGCCCCTTCGGGCTGTTCGACCAAGACCAACAACTTCGCCTGTGCATTGACAATCGGAACACCGGAGTCGCGGTCGGCTTTCGTGCGTGCAACACGGAACCCTGCTTCTCTAGCTTCCAACTCTGTCTCGAACCGTTGAGGGAAGACCCCCGCATCGCGGTCCACTACTTCCTGATACTCCTTTTGGACGGAGACCAGAACGATGTTAGCCACGTTCTTGTCACCACCGACCAGTACGGAGTTGTCGAGGGTGATCAGCCCCTCGTCGAGTTTGTCAGGATTCTTACTCATCTTCTGGATGATCTTGAGTGTCGGAAATGTTACGTCCGACATATCGAAATCACCAGAGACAGTTCCCGGAACCATCGGAGTCGCAACCGCAGGGGGCTCAGCACCTTCCGGCACTGCAACTGCCCCTGCTTTGTCTTCGATGTCTACGGGTTTGATCGCTTTCTTTTCTGCCATTTTACTTTCCTCATGTTTCGTAGCTTCGACTATTCGTAGCTTCGTTAGTTTAATAATAACTGATCCGCGAGTTCCTGATCCGTCAGCTTACGATCCTTCTGTAAGAAGACGACTTCGGAACCACGTGAAACAGCATCCCCGAATAACTCTACCAACGCGTCAACATAGTCGCGCTTAGTATTGAACTCGGGAATTGGACGTTCGGTCCGCATGAGGTCGGCAAGCTTCGAGATAGAAACTGAAGCTGTACCGCTTACCAACAGGTCCTCGTGAGAGAACCCGAGTGTTCGTACTGTCTTCTCCAGTACCGTCCCCGCATCCTTTACGGATACGCTTCCGGCACGTCGGCGAAGAGAGAACCCCGGAATGTTCTCGCCGTCTTCAATCGCCGCCGAGGTATTTATCTGCTTCACCAGAGTACACCAATCAGGGATGACGCGTGCTAATAGCAGGCTTCGTGATCGATCTTCTGGGGTTAGGATGTTTTCCGGCAGGAATTGTTCAGGTAGCTCGAGGTATCCGGCACCACGGACCACTCCCGTGACAGCCGCGTTCATCACTGGACAGCGAGGTTTATTTGTGCAAAAGCCACAATGGTCACCTCCCTGCGGTTGCTTGAACGGGGAGGATGCCTCGGAAATGATGGACTGTATCCGAGCTCTAGTCACATCCACGATGGTGCGATTAAAGACTGCGGATGTGAAATCTGGAATGCGCGGGGCAATCAGATGTACGTGGAGCTCATTGTACGATCGGAATCGTTCGAGAGCGCCCACGCCGTAAGCGTGAAGTTGTAGGTTGAACTCTGCATGGTCTACAGCCATACGGCCTAGCTTATAGTCAATGACATGGATGATCTTGTTGGTGTAATCGATGACGATCACATCAGCGTAACCATAGGTCAGGCCTTTGACTGTAAGTTTAGCTTCACGTATTATTCTGTGTCGGCCCGGACAGGAGTCAATGATAGCTTGCACGTGACCCTTGCAGGCATGATATGCCCACATCTGTTCTTCCGATTCGAGGTTCGACGGGTCGTCGTGTTCAAGGGCGTCATGGATCAACGTTCCCTCGTCTGCGGCGGCCAAGTCTCTACTTCGACGCATGTTATTATCACTTTCAAAGCACGGACATTTCTCAATGGCTGATAGCTTTGAAGGGGAATGGCGTGCGTGTTTAACTGGCATGGTGTTTCGTCCTTCTTGGTTGAGTTGAGAGATTAGGATTACTCCTCCTAACCCTCAACTGTCAAGTTACAAAACGGGAATGACCGAGAGGTCCTCGTCCGTTGTGAACAGCGAACCTCCATCATTACCCTCGTCATCACTGGACGCATAGACGATCAACCCGCCCTCAAAAAACATACAGAAAGGGCGCTTACTCCATCCCATTTCGTCTGCTTCTTCCTGAGTGAGGTACCGTCCGCCCAAACATTTCTTACCTTGGAGAAGTTCACGGATCTTGAGGGTCCATGCTTTCTCTGGTTCGGGTAGCTGACTGGTGATGAATTCGTCTTTGAGTTTAGGATCTTTAGCCATCTTAATCCTCCGGGAACATCTCTTTCAGGATGGATTCGTACTGACGCTGACGACGCTCAAGCATAGCGAGGTCGTCTTGCAGTTCGATGATCTTCTTGAAGTTAAGATCCTCGCTTGTGCAGGCATCAGAGATCGCGGCTTCCTTCACTGCGACTTGCTCTTCAAGGTTGCACATTTCAAGCTCGGCCTGCTTGCGGGCCTTCTTAACCCGTACAGGGATAAGAGCTTCCTTCAGTTTTTCTTTGCCCATCTTCAGGGCGTCTGCGTAGCTTGGCATTTTCATTATATGTCCTCCAGTAGTAGTATTTTATTAGGTTTATCTTTCTTCGGTGGACACGGAGCCTTCTCCATGTTCTTTGCCGAGTACGGAGGGTTTGCGTGCCTCCCCGCCTCGTCGATCATCCTTTGCCGTTCCATTTCTTCGTAGTACGACCGATCGGATCTGAACTTCGGCGTCCGAACCAACATCGGTTCGAACGACTTAGGGTTCGTGACCCACCGTTCCTCGTACTCCGTCTTGTTCGCAGGCGGCCCTCCGGGATGCCCGAGAGGGTTGTCGAACGGATTTTCTCCGTACTTACTCATCTGTTCTCTCCTTGAAGTTACTGCCCTCTCTACACGAGTAGCATGGCCCTTCTGTTGTGCAGAGAGAGCATGCCGAGATCACATGGCCGCAATGTTGACACGGCTCTACGATCTTGGTCATGTCTGACTCATTTTCACAGAAGGGACAATGCTCGGTGGTGATGACAGTTTGATTTCTGTTTCTTTTAGGCATCAGAGACCTCCTCTGAGTTTGCTTAACCGTTCGCAACTACCGCAGAGGTACCCTTCCTGACAGGATTCACCGTGTCCGGTGGTCCTGCCGCAGGGAATCCTCGGCGTGAACGGGTTGCTCATCCCGAAGAGAGCTGAGCAATGGGAGCATAAGTTCCCTTCGCAACAGTTCTCTCCGTGACCGAGCGTTCTTCCGCATCCTTGTCTTTTCATCAGAATCCTGCTCCTGTTCCTAAGTCCCCGTCATTCAGGGTACTCAGGTTATTTAATTTCCGTCTGACTGCTTTGCACGCGTCCTCTTCGACGGTGCCTGCAACAAACACGATTTTCTGGATCGCTTTTGATTTCGATCCGGCGCGGTGAATTCGTCCAAGCGCCTGCTTGAGTTCCTTCGCCGCGTAGGGTGGGGAGATCAAAGCCTCTCTCGGTCGACCGTGAAGGTCATGGAGTGAGAGCCCCAGTCCGCCCGCCTGTATCATGATCAGAATTACGTGTTTCCGGTTGAGTTGAAAATCGGAAATTCCAATTTCGCGCTCAGTGTTTTTCTGATTTCCGGCCACTATAGCATAATCTATACCAAGTTTTTCGAACTGAAGTTCTAACGCTTCCAACGATGCGCGGAATGATACAAATATCGCAACGCTTTTGCCTTCGTCGAGCGCATCCTGCGCAAGCTCAACGAAAACCGGGGTCTTAAATAATTCCACGGCCTGTCGGGCTCTGAGAAGTTTGACAATCGCAGGATCATCGTCATCCGCATCCACGAGGCTTTGTTCGAGTTCGTCGTAGATTGCCTCGACTTTCTTCTTGTCAGGTAGATCATACGCCTCCGCGATTGTCTGGCACTCGGGGAAGTCTTCGATGTCGTCGATACGGAGACGTCCGCCCATTTCGGGGAATATCTGCCCGTGGATACGGGCCATCGATTTCTCTGTAACGAATGAACTCTTTGAGAACATGAGTCCATAGCCACCAGCGAACGGATTGCGGACGCAACCGTGACGGATGCACCACGCCCGATAGTTGGTGTACTCGTGTAGGCCGAGAAGATAGCCCAGCGACTTGAGACGCATTGGGTCATCTGCCACCGTTGCCGACATAGCGAGGCACGGAAGTTGCGCTTGACGTAGAGCGTATAGGGCGCGGGCGTTCTGAGTATCTTGTCCCCCGGCCCCGTGTACCTCATCCCATATAACGAGAGTTCCGGGCGGGAGGTTCCACTTCCAGTTCGCAATCGGGTGTTTCTTCGTCCCCGTGTTCGGGTTCCTGTGTAATGCGTCATGGTGTTTCCCTTTGATTTTTTCAATGTTATTAACATCCGACAGTTCAATCCCTACCTCCGACGCGGCTTGACGCCACGCGGAGTGGACGATCTTCGGTGCAACGACGAACGGCTTGATGCCGAACTCCTTGCACACGAAGAGCGCCGTGTAGGTTTTCCCCGTTCCGGTGTCCGACGCATCGAGCACATAAGAGTGGTTGTTAAGACACTCTACCAAGTGCTCGATATGCTTTTTCTGCCAGTTATAGGGGGATGCTTTCATGCTATCTTCCTTTCCCGGACTTCTTGGTCTTTGTGTACGCTCTCCCAGAACCCGTGCCCTTCAAGGGTATTAGACCATTTGAACGCGCGGTTAACCGCTATCGACGTGGACCTAGGGTCAGGGGTGTAATGAGACCATTCGGTGTCGAGATTCGCAATCGCCAGATGTCGAACATCTTCAGGCAACTGCATGAGTAGCTCTTCCATACGGGTTTTCGGGGCGAATCTATTTCTTTTTCGACTTGGCATTGAGTTCCTCCAGTTCGGTGTGTTTTGCTTTTCCTTTAACCATAGAGGATTTAACGAAGACCACCTGTCCCTTCTTATGGACATAGCGGTCATCCGATAACAATCTGAAGTGTCCACGCCGGATGTGGGGGCATACCTCACGTTCCACTCGGTCTACCGATATGGCTCTGGCGTTTAACTTCTTGAACCACGATGGGTGCTTCACGAAGTCAGGCAATCCGTCGACGAAGACGTCGGGGAAACATTCCTGCATCATGAAACAGCCGCTCGTGAATCGCATGGCGTCCCGGAGTTCATTGAGACTTTCGTCTGGGGATGTATCCCTGTTTCCTCTAGAGCCCCATTCGATTTGACCAAGGTCATCCATACGGAAGATTCCTAGGGACTCCATGTTAATCCCGGCACTCTTACCGTCGTCCGACGAGTAGTTGTACAGGATGGGGTCTTTGTTTGCGCGATAGAGGACTCCGATTAGGTTCTTAGGGCGGTAACGCGCTAAGGTTTTGTTGTCGAGCTTTTCAATCGCACGGTTGATTACGGCTTCCGTATCGGGGTCGATGAAGGAGTGAATTCCTTCCCCTCGCCAGATTGCGTGTTCAGCGTTGGTGAATATGAGTACGTTCAGTACGTCGTCATCATCTGCCTGCACCGCGCCGGGGATTTGTTCCTGCTGTGCGTTGTGTTCTTTAAGTAACGTTTGGAGCCGCATCCCGTAGATAGTCGGGTCGTAATGGACCGGGTTCTTGTCAGGGCCTGAGGCGTGTTTTAGTAGTTTGAATTTGTACTGCTGATAGCTATGTTTCATGTTTCTCCTTAGGTTTTTTCCCACATCCGACACCCTTGATCCATCCGTCGTATCCTTTCTTCTCGCGGATGCCTTTGCATATCTCGTTGAACACCTCTGCGTCCCGGTACGTGCACTTTTTACACGGGAAGTAGTCCTCGAGGTCGGTCACCTTTAGTCTATTCCGGGATCTCTTCGGCATTGTTCAACTCCTCATAAGCATCCGCGACAGCTTTAGCTCGTTCCGCGACTAGCTTCGGATCGACTGTAAGCCCGTGGTGTTGGGTGAATCCTTTAATTGCGGCAACCGTAATTGACTCGTAAACGAGCGACTTCTTCACGATAACTTTTATTTTGTCTTTCATTACGGTGGCATCGGTTGGTTTGACGTCCATCATATTACCTTTGCCATGTTCACGGCAGGCTTTTTCATAGACGACTAACCATTCACGAACAGTGGTGTCCGCATCAAGGCTGACGTTGGTCAGATTTGACAAGTCACCGACGCGCTCGATCAACCCTTTACATGCCTCGGCAAAGCCTTTGGCGGTGGTGGGTTTGACGAGATTCTTTCCGTGGTAATGGCGGAGCAGGGCATTCGCCGCAAACGTCGAGATGACGTACGGGTCCTGTTCGGCAGGCGTAGGCAGTAGATATTCACTTGAACGAGAAGCTTCGGGCTTCGGGTTCGCTTTTAAAATCCGCCATGAGGCAGGATGATTATGTTTCATGGTTTTTTTCTCCTTGGTTAATTAAATAGGTGTGATATGTTGAGTTTTTACCGAGGTTGAATGGTGACTCCTTGGTTTGAGTTGAGGATAGGTTCCCCTCCCCCTTTAACAGGGGAGGGGGTTTTTTTTGCCCGTCGGAACAACCATGAAACCGACGAGCGGTAACTTGGTTATGTCCCCGAGATGCGGGTATTGCGGAGGTCCGCCATGTCTTCAGCTTCTTTTTCTGCGTCGCGCTTGAACAGGTCCGTGACCTCCCCATTGGGGAAGTACACATCCTGAACAGTCCCCTCGTCCATGTACTGTTCGAGAGTGTCGCACATCAGATTATAGAAGTGATTTTCATCACCCAGACCTACCTCGCAGGAGGCTTCAGCAAGTGCGAGCCACTCCTCGTCGTGCATTTCGTATATGATACTCGCGAGTTTTTGAATCCATACGGCTATGAGGTCGCGAGCTTCGGTGCCTGACGGGCATCCCTCCGATTCGTTTTCAAGGTCTGTGAGTTGGACCATGCGCACGATTCGGGTAGTCAAACGTTGAAGCTTGGTGAATACTTCGTCAAGGCCATCACCGGTGATCTGGTCACCTATGTAGGTGGTACGCAGATCGACTAGTTCTTCCTTGAATTTGTTTTCAACTTCTTCTTTAACGCCTTCGCTGTTAACGCGATTTTCCTCCTGAAGGACCCGGATGTACTCAGTACACTCTCCCGCCGACATCTTATTGATCTTACGGATGTCTGCGGCGGAGAACATCGGCGTTCCGCCATCTGGTACGCCGTGTTCAGCGGCCTTGTTGGGGGACTCTGGGGTTTTGATGCCGTTTTGCTTGGCCAGAGACGCCTCGTTACTTGCCGCAATCGCATCTCGTTGCGCTTTTGGAATGCGTACATTGATCCTAAAGCGCGGCGTATGCTTGCGAAGCCAGACGATGTACATTTTGTCGACGAAGACGGGCTCGTCGTGCTTGTGGATTTCTTTGTTCCGTTCCATGGGGGATTTGTGCGCTTGGTAGTACCCCGTACCTGCTCCTCGCCCCCCGACATTATTTGCCCATTGGTTGTTGTAGCTGTAGTTGTTCCACTGGTATTTATAGTTTGTCGTCGGTTTCGGTGCTTCAACTACGTATGTTTTCCAGATCGGTGGAAACTCCGGTAGGTCTTCGAGGCTGAGCCAGAAGTTAGCGATGGACCGGTCGAGCGGTGAATGCTTACCCTTGTTATTTGCGGTGCGCAACCCCGGAAGCCAGTGCCCTGTGGTCATCATTCCTTTTTCCTGTTCATAGTTAATCCCTTTGAACGTCGCTCTCGCGTGGAAATCGGCAGTTTTATTTGACATTTTTCCTACCGTGACGTGGAAACCGGAACGGCTGAGTTCATCGGCAAGGTCGCCGCCGGATTGAAAAGCCCCCATGTTTGAGTGGTGGTGGATTGTACCGGCTTCGCCGAATCCCTGTTCAAAAAGGGCGGTGATAACGGATTCTTTAATGTCATTTTCTTCTTCTACTTCACGGGTGTGAGCCGATCCGTGTTTTTCTTGCGGGAGGACGACTGTTTTCCATTGAAAGGTTTCCGGGTTATACCAGAAACGGGCCTGCCCTTCGCAGTGGAATGTGTCGTGTGTCCATTTCAAAAAAGACAGGGCAAGACGGAAGGTGTCACGGTCAATAGGGGCCCCGTTCCATTGCAGTTGAGGGTGGTATTCCATTGGGGGTGGGCTTAATTTAATGTCCCCGGTGTACAGCCCTTGGCTGACTTGTTCTATCAAGTGTTTGCTGTCGTATACTTGCATGCCTGTGGTCATGGTTTTCCTTTGTTTTATGAATGATTGTTAAAGTGAGCCCCCTTGCGGGGGCATGGATTATCTCAACGCCTGTTTACGGGCGTCGTCATAGTTTGATGCTTGGGCTAACGTGTCATACGCATTTCTGAGGGCTGTTATGAGACTCACCCAGTCTTCGTCTTGATCGGCTATAGCCACCCGGGGGTACCCTCGATACACCAGTTTACTTTCAGGGACTCTCTGGCCATCAACGTTGTTGCAGACTGGAAAGCGTATGTTCGTCATGCGGTCACGATTCCGGGAATCACGTCGCCAGTCCATGTGGATTGCTCGGCGGTCCACGTCTTCGTCAGTTTTCATGGCTGAGCGTCGACATTCAAGCAAGTGCATAGTGGCGGGCGGTTCATCATCCCAACGGGATATCTGAATTTGTTTTGGGAATATGCCTTCCATACTTGATGTCATCTTGTCTCGGTCCCAACGTGACGTGGGCGTCTTGCGGAATATCTTTTTCCAACACTCCCGCAAGCTGAATCCTCCAGCTCTCAAATGCTCCATTGGGGCAAACCCCCGATGGTGGGCGTTGGTAAACGCGGTTACCATGTCGTTGTCAGATACTTCCGGGCCGCAGTATCGTAAGATCCAACTCGGCGGGACCAACATTGAAACATCCGGGATGCGTCTAACGACTTCGTATCTGACCGTACCTGTTTCTGTGTAGATTAAATCGCCGTTGACATGCATGCTCGCGGTTCCGATCATATCTCGCGTAGCTTTGGATGGGATGTGCCCTTTAGCTGACAGGGCGAGTTCAAGCGCTTCAGGCCACTTCAGACCGTTCTTTTCCGCAAGCTCAGTTGCTTTTGTGAAGATCGGGGCGAGGCGTGAGTCGAGAATTGCCTGTAACAGCTCGTTTCCCCGGAGGTTGACGTCGATCGTCGGGTTTTCGATACCCCAGTTTTGAAGTTGGGCTAACAAGAGGTTTATGTCGGACTCCGGCGTACTCTGCGAGATGAAACGTTGCCAGATGCCCGGGATACTCACCTTCGAGTTATTGTCGAAGTATTTTAAAAGGAATTTCACGAACGGATCGTTTTTATACTTTTCATAACCCGTTTTTGGTCCTTCAGTGGTAGTCATTGTTGCTCCTTTAAATCCTGATGTTTGAGGACTTTAATTCCTGTAAGCGCTGACGAGAGTTCAAGCGGCAGGTATTCTTTGTCCTTTTTGAGGTCGAATTGATGCAATTCAAACAGCCAGAGCTGAATGAGGTGCATCCCTAGGTTGGCAGACATAAAGTTAGCCGCCGCGAGTTGCGGGTTTTCTTCGATGGCATCTGCATCGTTACACGGAGGCCGGGTTGGGTCATCCTGTTTGTCTGTCACGATTTCCGGGTACCGAATACGAGGATCTTTTTTAGTGTTTTGGAATGACGGTTCATAATAGTACGCATCCGCAGAAAAAGTTTCGTTACCGCAAATGACCGCTTTACAGTTATACACATCGCAACTGTTGAGCAACGCCAGACGAGCCGGGTGGTTGTCGGTGCACGACACGATAAAGCTGTTCGGGAACAGCGCGAAGTCTTCCGTATACCACTCATTGATTGCATTGATGGGAATTTGTGTAAATTCCTTCAGGCTGTCGGCGATGATCTGAGCTTTGCTCTTACCGACATCTTCAAAGGCGTAGTTCTGACGTTCAACATTCTTTTCCTCGATCTCATCACGGTCGATGATAACGACTTCTTCAATTCCGCAGTTCCGGGTGAGCGTGCGGATGAGTACAGGCAACAGATAGGACGCGGTTCCGCCTGCCCCGATAATATATAGTCTCATGGTTTTTCCTTTAGTTTTTTAGTTTATGAATAACCCGAGCCCCGTTGTGGGGCCCGGTACTGTTTATCTGAAGAACGCTGATTGCGTGCCTTTAATTGCAGAGGCGTGGATCTCGCGCACTACGTCCTTCAGGGGGTGTACTTCCTTTATCCGTCGGTATAGACTTTCGTCGGCTCCCATGCCTGAGAGATTCGAATCGCAGTACATGAAGAGGATCTCGTACAGCATATACGTCAGGATTGGCGGGGCTGTGAATCTAACGGTACTCGTGTTTTTTGCCAGTGCTTCGACGTGGGCTCCCCAGAGAGATTTAAACATCTCAACGTCCTCCGCTCTGATGAGGGAGGCCACGGGGTCGTTGAGCACCATGTCTGTGGTCGTACCGATGCGTTGCAGTAGCCTTTCCTGTTTCTGAATTAACTGCATGAAGCTACCCGTTTTCTGGATTCGCGCAATGAGGTCATCACGTTTGGCCAAGTATGTTTCTATGGGGTGTGCAGTCATCAGATCTGTGGAAAACCCGGCGGCCTCCCCTAAGCTACGGGAGGCGTGAAGGATTCGCACAAGAACTCCATTAGCGATGCTCGGATTGTTGCCCATCGTGTCCATCAATAACCGGCCGCTCGAAGAGCGGGTCAGGAATGCTAACGGGCTAAGCAGTCTGTGGTGCTCCGTGAACCTGCTAAGGGCGTCTCTGTGTCCGGTGGTTCCATGTAACTGTGCCCAGTCCAGTAGTTTCTTGATCTGGGGGTTTTTTGAGCGTTTGATTTTGCGGCGGAGTATCTGAGCCGGCGTATCCTGAGGGGCTTCGGCTGAGCCCTGATTATAGAACATCCTTGATATTTCATGCAAGACTAGGACGCGCCTCTCAGAAGCGAGGAATATGTCTAATCCCTCCTGCTCGGTTCGTAGTTTGTCGGTTAGTTGTGCGATGTCCATTAGCCACCTCCCGGTACACCTGCTTGAGTGGCAGGAGCGGGTTCAGCTTCAGGTATTTCTTCGCCGGTATCCGACAACCCTTCTTCGCCCGGCACAATCTGCGGCATGGTTGGACGTTCATTGCTCATCCATGGACGATAAACGTCTTCCAGAGGGACAGGCGATGTACTCATGTTCCAGTCTTCACACCCGCTAAACGGGCGATATTTACCCGTATGTGCGTTGAACCGGACGAAACGGCAGTACTGTCTGGACAGACGGGAATCCGGCCCTCCGAGGAGGTCAGTGTTCCACGCTGTTTGGGCCCAGTAGTGCGCGTACGTTTTAACTGAAGTTGTGAAGCCCCAGTGGTTACGCGGGTTAGCAAATCCCGGTGCCCGGAACGCCGAGCCGGTACATAAACGTGCGTCATCGTACAGATTCGGCAACGGTAAACGTACGCAGGTGTTTCGGCTACGGCTAAACGCCGTCAGGTAGTGGGAACGAGAGTTCTGCCGGAGCAGTTCAGGGAGTCTCCAGACGAGATCCGCACTCGGGTTGATGATGTTTATGGGCATTGAGTGCTTCCATTCAACGAAGAAATGGACGATTAAGTCATCCGGCACGTCCATCATAAGCGGTGCCCCTATGTCAAGGACGTCGCCTCGTCCGGTCCAAGGGATTAGCTCATGTATTGCGGCTTCTTCGTTCAAGACCCACTGGGTGTAAAACGGAATCTTTTGTAGCATGACACCGCCGAAGGTCTTCATGCTACTTCCGTACTCCCGTTGGAATCCGCAAACCCCGTCGCCGAGGTTGTAGAAGGTTTTCAAGTTTCCGATCTGATCGGCTACCGGGGTTTCGTCTTCAGGGGCATTTACTTGTTCTTTAAGCACGTTGAAGATCTGTTCTGAGTTGATTATCGCAGAGCGGGTTTCTATTACTTCAACGAGTTGGCCTGAAGAGGATAATTCGTATCTTGTCGTATTCATGGTTTTCTAGTCCTGTATTTCGAGATACGTGTTGAGAACCTTAGCGTCCCAAGAGATGGGGTCGGGGGTTCCGAAGTATATCGCTTTATTTTGCTCCTCTACCCATTTGGCGAGGTCCGATTTGAAACTGAAGAACGCTCCCGGAAGACTTTCTCCGGTTACTGTTTCTCCTGTTTCCACTTCAATTATGATGTGAGTTTTCATTATGAGTAGGCGCAGTCGCCTAGCCTGATGTTAACTTTACCTGTCTGAGATGTCCTGATGCAGATCAGGCATTCACCGTCTTCGAGGTCGCCGAGCAACCCACGAACGTCATCCATTGGGATGGTGTAGAGAGGGTCGCCTTCGCGAAGCTTCTCCATGTTTCTTCCACGTTTATCTTTGTTTTTATCACTTTTTGCCATGGTTGTTTTCTCTCCGGGTTGGTTGTGGGGTTCTTCAGCGCACCAGTAATTGGTGACACGACGCACGGTGAGTGGGTCAATCTGAAGCATGTTGGCGATCTGAAAGCACGAGTACTTATCTTTGTGTTCGTGCAGACTGATGATCGCCGATTCGAGTTTCGTTGGGCTCTCGCCTGCCCTTCTAGTTGTCATATATGGTACTCCTTACGTGGTCCCTCTTACGCATTGCCACCGCTTTATCGGTGAACGGGTCTGTCCATGGAATCTCCTTGAGCCATCGGTACGACAGCTCGCGTTTGATGATGAACAAACACCGTACCGCCGTGAAGAGCTTCACCATTTCGTTGATGTCGCTGTCGAATTGGGTGTGCATCTTGATGTGCAGGTACTTTGCGGCGAATACCATCAGCGACCTCTTCCGCTGTAACATAAGTTTCACGGATTTAGTTCGCTCTGTGCCCCCCATGTACCGGGTATTTAGCTTTACCTTTTCGATGAGCTGTCCCGGCTTTTCGAACCCGGTTCTCCACCCGGTCGAGAGTTTTTCGTACGGAGCTCTGTCGATTTCCATTGTTCGGTTTCTTGATCTGGAGGGCATTATGCGCCCCCACACATCAACTGGTGCAATCTGTTAAACATTTGGCTAACCTCCATGTGGTTGATTCGGTCATTCGTAGTCCCCATGTAAAAAAAAGTTCCCCATCCCGAAGGACGGGGAACAGCGACGTTTCGATTGTCGTTCCCGGGCTTACGCCCAAGATGGTCTGCCCCTAGACGGGCTCGGACTTTCTAGTTTCAGAACTCAATGATCGCACTTTCGTGGCGGGCCGCACTAATGCGTCCCATCCCTACTCGTATCGTCGGATCATCTACTTGTTCTCTAAAAAGCCTTTCCCTAGCTATAAGCTGAACGGTGGTCGTGATTCTTGCCACGGCCTACAGGTTCGCGGTCTTGCACTGATGTGGCCTATCCTAACTTTTTTTCCCCTACAGAGGCCAAGAAGGCGTGTTTTGCGGTACTTAGTTTGGTGGTTGCAGTGGCTGAGACTTGGCTGTCAAGCGTCCCGACCGGGGGCAAAATCAGTTATTAAATATCAGGATCATCGAATGAATTTCCGTGGATTGAACGTTTCGGGGTATCGATGAAGCATTCAGGGCAAGCGAGGCGTTTGAGGTCCTCTGACTCTTCCTTGTACTTCGTCATACCCCATCCGTCTGCCTGCATCGTGGCGATAGCTCCATCTAGGCAACTGGCCTGCGATACGCCAACCTCGCCCTGAGAGCCACAAATCTGGCACTCAAAGGCGTAGCTAACGAAGTCCTTAATTTGCAGGGGCATCTTACTCGTAATCCGGTTGGGTGTGGGGCTTCTTTGGAATGATCCAGACCTTATCCAGAGGATGGGTCTTGAACTTCGCCAAGAGCGCACGCTGTTCGTCACGGGAGTTACAAAGTTCCAGATCAGCTCCGACAGCTACTTTGAGCTTCGTGAGTTGTTTACGGATCTTATCCCGGCGACGCCACTGAGTCGTTTCGTACCCATTATGCTTCTTGCGAAGCGCGATGACACGTTTCTTATCAGCGGCGGACATGATGTCGTGCTGTTCAATGATGTCGTTGTTCGCGATCGCGGCGTTCACGATGGCAATCCCGGCCTTTGTAAGGGGCTTGGTCTTAATGGCGTCGATCTTGTCATACGTCGCTTCCTTGTGCTTGCGCACCTTCTGGTTGCAGTAATTTTGCTCGGCGTTCATCGCTTCGTCGATTCGACGGTCGATGATATTTGCTACATTCTGTGGTATGTTCATGGTTTTTTCCTTTATTTATGGTGAAAAAGAGGGGGAAGAGCGTGAAAATTAGCTACCTGTAGTAGCTGAAATTGGTGGGCCTACCGGGTACGAGCCGGGATTCCTTCTGGCAGACGGGTGTATTTTTAGACCAAAAACAGGCTCATTCATTTCCTGTTTAGCTTTTGGGACCACCAACCACGCGTTGGTGTAGCCCCTATCCGACCGCCCGAAGGTGTGTTTCACTACACCATAGGCCCGGGGGTTCTAAAACTTAAAATAGGTAAAAACCCCCTCTCCTGAGCTTGCAAGAGGGGGTTCTTATTAGACCAGAATGGTCAGATTACGCTTCGATGGTCCATACCTGAAGGGGATCAGATACGGCCACTTTAGCCAGAACTTTCTTCTGGTCAGCGATGGTCACGGTCATAGCCAGATCGGCGTAAACCGAAGTGTGCCATGCGTTGACTTTCGCTTCCGCATCTTTGACTTCCTTACGGACGCTCTCGAGAGACGCATCAGCAGTAGTCGCGATTGCGGCGAGTTCTTCGCGGATAGCAACAGGAACCGTGAGGCTACCTACGTTATCGACGAAGTTGGCTTCGACCAGACGGTCGATGATAGCTTCTTCGTATTTCATGAAGTTTTCGCTACCTTTAACCGCTTCACGCTGAGCCGCTACCACTTCTTTACGAAGATCAGCTTCCGCTTTCTGGAGCTTTTCGTAGAACGGTGCTTTCGCATCGGCCACTTTGCGGCTCAGAATCTGGTTCACTTCATAGCTCACGCCGATAGACGCGAGCTGATTGTCGGAACCCATCAGCGGTCCGGCTTCGTCAGCGGACTTACGTCCGGCTTTCTTAACCAGTTCGATGCGCATGTTGGCAGTTACTGCCGCGCTAGTATCAACGATCTGACCACCGACACGTGCGTCAACCTGATTCGGGTCGAAGCTGAGCTGAGCGATGAGGCTCGAGTCACTCAGCACCTGTGCGATCGAGCGGTAATTATTCTCGTCGCGGGTTGCGTTGACACCAACGCCATATCCTACAGTAAACATATGTTACTCCTTGTTTTGACCCCGCTAAGGGCCATTTTTGTGCACTTGACCATATGCCTTTGTCCAAGATGGTCAGTCTTGGGGCCTATTAATTAATCATCAGAGGTTTACTTTGGAGGGGTACTAACTGCCAACGTTCCGAGGGTCTGCCTGATGTCCTGTCCGGTACCTAGGTACTTGCACCACCCACAATATCAAGGATGCTAGATCTTTGAAACGGATGCGTGACAGCCGTTGCAGGTTTGACGTTCGTGTATCGTATGTGAGGTTTCACGTCCGGTTTCGACTTGATGATTAAATTGGATGCCCACACCTCACGAATTTGTCTAACGCCATAGTCAGGTATCCCTGACAGCGTAGCCGTGGTTGCACTCAGACCATACCTTATCTTCCACACGGAGGTTAAAGGACTCTGGCATGAGTTGAGGTGGGGCAAAATTGTTAAAAGGTGAACGCCCACCACGGTGGCAGTGGCGACTCATCCCCAAGTGGATGATCCAGTTCCGGGGCGGGGATTGTACCTCTTCGTACTTAAACGGCAGAGGTTCTTGGTCCCGCCCAGTGGCGTTCATAAAAGGGGTTGCCCCCTCTCCCGTCAGAGAGGAGGGCTTTATCTGTGCGACTTTCGTCTAGTGTCCATTATTACTTTGAGCGTTTTCCGTTAGGTAATTCCGTTGATCATCTCGATTTCGAAACATCCTGCCCACTACGGACATTGGAACTGCGTTTTTATCCTAAAGTACACCGTTACGGTCATAGGGAATCAGGCGTGATCAGTTAAGCTTCACCCTCAGGTGGCCTATACTTTTCTGTCTGGATTAACCCACACGAGATCAATGTACAATCAGTATTCTGACTAAGCGAGAAACTGCAAGCTTTGGGGACGGGGTCTATCGAACTAAATGCTTGAGCGTAGAACCTTCTACTAAGGCTCGACGGTTCAAACATATACGGTTCGACGGTACGCCGCCTTTAATTACTTGAAGGTATGCACCCGGATTTTAGTCCATCGAGTCATAGCCCATGAATAGATAAAACGATTTAAACAGACGATATCTTCTGGATGGAGCTACAGCGAACTGAGCCCACGCCGAAATTCCGTCAGTACTTCGACTGGTTTCTTAACTTTCACTAGGTACTACAATCAACCTTTCTCTATTACGGCTAATCCCGCACTTCGAGAGGGGTCGATCAACGGCATCAATCTTTAGCTTCATCTTCAGCTTCAGGGAGTTCACCATCAGTTTCAGGGACCTCTTCTTCCACTTCGGTTTCAGCCTCAGATTCTTTCGTCTGGATTTTTCCGAGGCGTTTGGTTAGCGCGTCGGACAGGTTCTTAACCTGATCCTCTAGGGGGATATAAAGCCCCTCGGGATGGCCTTCTTCCTGCCAATCAGCAGGCAGTTCGTAATGACTTTCACAAACAGCACTTAAGAGGGCTGTGTGCAGGTTGGATATCTGGTTGATTAATTCCCATTTGACTTCGGGCAGTTGCCAGAAGCCTGTCGGGAAGAAATTAACAGGTCCAGAGGGGATGGTACCTTTCGGGTCCCCCGTTACCATCAGTTTCATGATAGATTCGAGGTCGCCGAGCTTTTCTTTATTGTTATGGAAAAGGAGGTCAAACTGGTGCCTATCGAATCCCGTTTTCGCTTCAAGGTCGCCCTGTACATATTCCACGTATGTGGCGTACAAAGCGGTGATGGTATTTCTGACGACTATTCGACCGAGGAGGGTGGCGTAGAGGTCACCCTGTTCGGCGCTATCGTCAGTAATGGTACCGACGAATAGCTCAAGTATTTGCAATTTCCGGTCAAGTACCGGCTTTTCAGTATCGCTAGGCATGGTGTTTTTTCTCCTTAGGATTTAGGTCGAGTGTATGTTTTTGAAACATACACGCACAAGGGGCGGTTTAGGGGGTGTTCAAAACCAAACATACACTGGTGAGTAAAATGTAGGTGTTCTACGTGTTAATTTTTCAGTGTATGTTGTGTATGTTTGAATCGGCGAATCACGAACATACATACACACTGTTCGACTAATAATAGTGCTATATAATCTATGTAGTGTAGGTTGTGTATGTTTATTATTAAAAATAGTATAAATATATAAATATAACATATATCCCGTATATAAACACATAATGACGTGTCGTATAGGGCGTAGTTATAAAACTAAACATACATACATACACATTTACTCACCGGTTTTCTTGTTTGACGGCTTTACGTCTCTCCGCTTCAGCGGTTCGGCGGGAGTGGAACGCGCCTAGATGTACGCGCCTTCCCTCCCGTTTTGACCAGTACGATGCGTGGAAGCGCGTACCGTCAAATTTTATGTCGTGGATTAACATGACTTTTGCTTGGTGAACGCCACTCCAACAATCTGGGTGGGTCTGCGCTTAGCGTCATAGCGTACGGCCTGTGTTCCAAGCCGATTAACTCCATCCACTGCGTGGACATATCCGTAGAAGCCGTCAATTGCGACGGCCTCTTCCAAACTGTAGTCAACACTTTGGAGCGTAAAGCCTTTCAATGTTGCGTTCCCTGACCGGGTTACGGTCGAAGGAACGATTGTCAGTGTTACCGCCTCTTTGGGCGGGAGGTCGTAAATTTTCATGGGCTTTCTTCTTTGGTTTGTATGTCACATTCATGCGCTCGTTGGCGTCTGAATACATCAAATTGATATCTATGAAGTCAATCGTTCGGGTCTTTTTGCCCTTACGATGCTTCTTCTCTTCTGCGGTGTTCACACTAATGCACGCGGCTATTAGTTGTTTTGCCATTGTTCTATCTCCATATTGCGTCACAAATTAACAATACGATGATAAAGGCTGTGACCACCCATAGCATCGCGAGCAAACCTTGCTCGTCACTCGTTCTGTGTTTTCTGTGTTTTCTGTGTTTTCTGTGATAAGGCATTATTTTTCTCCAAACGGTGCATAATTCTCCACGTACTCTTGATACGCTTTTTCCATACTGGCTTCTGAATCATAACAGTGCTCACGATCAGCACCACTTTCTGCGTCGGCTATCGATTGCTCAATGCCTCCGTTTTCCCACTCCAACCACTCTTCATAATTCTTTTTAAAAGTGGGAACTAGTTTCGGTGAAGGGCTAATATTTGACCGACCCCATAGACGGCCTTGATTGTCTATAAAGAAACCTGACCATCCTTTGGCCGTAGCTTCTTTGATTAATCTTTTATGCTTTTCCATATCTATCTCCTAGTTAATTACAATATCGCCCCTCCGAAGAGGGGCGTCTACAGCTAAGTAGATTACTGTAAAATGCTCCCGATCACTATCACGGGGCGTGTTAAGACGGGGGTTCCACCGCTTCTTCTCTCCGGTTCCCATGACGGGATCACAATTGGGTTTCATATGACTCGCGAGGTCTTTCACACGGGACCAAAGCTCACCGTGTATATCTCAATGTCTTCAGTTCAGACTATTGACGTTGAGAACGCCATGAAAAGGGTGAACCCCAAGTTACCTTGGGGCCTTGACGTGTTACTGATGAGTCACGGGCGGGAAGGCTTCCATTGCCCGTTCGTAAGCCTTCTGATTCAACTGAGAGCCATACATACGGTGTGGCTCCTCCTTGCCGAGAAATTCCCGCCTCTCGGATTGTTGCCAGTCCTCCAGCCCCTCGTATTGCACTGTTCCGTCACGGTAGACGGAACAGTAGCAGTTGCCACATTGGCATGAGCCCATGCCCTCCGTGACAACACTAACTATGTTTTTGTACGGGTTGTATTCCATATCTATCTCCTTAGTTTGAAAAAGGGTGAAGAAGTAGAGAGTGCCGGTTTTCCGTTTCCCATAATCCATATACGGCTCATTGTTTCGCCATGGATTACCTGTTGAGCTGTGCTCCCTGCTCTCTACTTTTATCGTGATGGTGTCTCACAGTACGCTTCTCCAAGCGGTTTGGGTCCTGTAATTAGAGCTGTTACCACTCTTTCTATCGTCAGCAGGCCCACTGACTAGGTGTTATCCGCACCACGTACGAAGACCCCAAGTTATCTTGGAGTCTTGATACGTGTTACTTCTCGACTATCTCCCAAGGGAGATCTGCGAGATACTTCTTTACCCAGATGGCTGGGTCTTCTGCCGTCCTGAATTTGACGGCTTCTATGAGGACGCCTTCGCTTTTCAGTATTGCGAGGTATGTTTTCATGGTTATCTCCTTAGTTTGAAAAAGGGTGAACCCTCCGAAGAGGGCGACTCTTGCCGTTACTGTGAGTGAGGCAATGCGAGCGTCTTAGTTTGAGTTGATCCCTGTAACCTATTCAGGCCCAGCATGTAATATGTCACATACCTAAGTCCGGGAGACTCGACTTCAATTCAATACCAACGCCAGTGGGCGCTGTTTCACGTATCTTCCTTGGTCTATCTTGTTATTTTACTCCTCTGATATGGACGAATAAGGCTTGAAATGCCCTATTTATCCATCTACGCGTGAACCATCTACTCATGATGGAATCGCGTTTTGCAGGCGTCGAATCGTCGGTCCGTAGATTAATCGAACCGTCGATTCGTCGCACCGTTGAATCGTCGATTGCCTGAATGCGCCTAAGCTCCGCCTCTCGAGGGGGCCAAGCACGCACTTTCGAAAGCGAGCCTAGGCGAGCCGTCTATTCGCGAACGCAAAGCAAGCACTTTCGAAAGCGAGCCTAGGCGAGCCGTCTATTCGCGAACGCAAAGCACCTCCGAAGAGGTGCGATGCTGTGAATGGTTTACCATTCACCCCGCGAACGGATGTTGCCGATGTTGGTGGTGAGCTCAACGAGCTCATCACCAGACTCGGCCACGTACGGCTTTTCGAGTGTCGTGAGCTCGGAGAGCTTCACGACGCCGACAGCCGTTACTTCAGCAAGCTCTTCTTCGTTGTTCACAACGAAGTTGAGCGCTTGATGTGATTCGTGACCACGAATCGGAGCGTGACAACTCCAGAAGGCTTCGCCTCTGGAGTTTTCACGCGGGATCGGGTACGTACCCGCAAAGTTAACGCGTGCTTCAGTAGCCATGGTATTTCTCCTGTTAAGGTGAGGGTTCATCCCTCGCTCTACGAATATACGCACTAGCCGAAGGCGCACAAGGGGGTATGGGGGCTTGCCCCCATCAATCAGACGAACCGAAGGTTCGGCAGTAAGGAGAGCCGAAGGCTCGACGCATCAGCGGGGTGTGGGGGGCACCCCCACCAGTTCGACGGAACGGCGAACAACTAATAGCGGGGTGTGGGGGGCACCCCCACCAATTCGAGCCGAAGGCGAGAGCGAGCGAAGCGAGCGAAGCGAGCGAAGCGAGCGAAGGGGGTGGCCGGGACCACAAATAGAAACGTAAGTGTCCGGCCAATACTATATATTCCCCATATGTCCGCGTCAGACAAAGGGGCCCAAAAATATAATTTTTTCGGAAATTTGAAAATTACACGATTTTTCGAGCTTGACGCCGAACCGCGCTTACGCGTAAGACTGAACCCATGGCTAAAAAACCACGAAACCCTGAATGGGACAAAACCCTAAAGAAACCGGCGCACGACTTACCGGAGGGCACCGTATGGGGGCCCGTCAAACCGATAGTCCCCCAAGCTAAGAAAGCGTCGTCTATTACACCGGAGCCTCTCAAGACGACGGAGCGGCGGGTACATACTCAGAAATCGACGGAAAAGGTCTCGTCGGTCCGACAGCCCGACGATGGATTTGATTTAACGCTCGATGGGATTGAAAAGTACGAGATCCTTGTAGCGTCTGCGCCGAAGATTGATATGACGCCCATGGCGAGTATCGTGGAGCGTAAACCCGGTGACCGGGAGAAGCTCATTACGGTGCTTCATAATCTCGCTCTGGGGGCCCGCCACAAAGAGGCGCTCTCCGATGTGAATTGGGTTTGGACGGATTTCAGCATTTACCGCTCGAAATTCCCGGTGGTTGGCAAGATTTACACCGCAGTCAGTCGGCTCGGCGAGGAGACGAGACAGATTGTTCGGTATGACGAGGCCCATCGAAGGGCGACCGAAGGGACGGAGGAAGATATTTTCTCGCCATCGGGTAAGCTTGTAGGGCATCGTATTAAGTATTCGGACGCACTTCTCCAGATGTTTCTCAAAGCGGATCATCCCGATAAGTTTACTGAACGGCATGAGGTAAAATCCACAGGAGTGGTACTCAACATGCAAATGGGACTTCGGGAGAATGTGCGTACGACCCCTATGACTCAGGGGGAGATTACGGTTGAGTCGCCGTTTGCGGAGGTGGAGGAAGAACAGCCGCCGGGAGCTTAATTTTTATAACTAGGAGCACGAGATGAATGGAAAAGCAGATACCGGGCAAGTTAATAGCAGTTGTGCATCCGGACCCATGCCGAAAGTTTCCGGACCGAAACAAGACACAGGACAGTTGCCGACCCGACCTACAGGGGGATCGATCCCCGGAGTCAGCGGCGATTCTTCCGGGAATTCACCTAAGGCGTATAGCGGGGTACCACCCGTTGCTGAGTGTAAGGAAGGCTCACCGAATAACGGGGCTAACCCTACATGCTCGGTGAGCGGGCCTGAACGTATGCCTATTACAGGCTATGGGAACTGATGTTCTCGTGCGGTGACGGACAGCACGACTTCGAGAATGCTCAGCACCGTGGCCGCGCTTGTTGGATTTGCCCTGCTTGCGGGGAAAATATCACTTTTGAGCTGTGCCTTTTACGGGAGGCACTGGCGGACACAGAAGACAGATAAGGCCCGACATGAACGTTTCAGATCAGGAAATGCAGGCGATCCGCGAACAGGCGGACATACTGCTTGATAGGATGATGGAGCTCGGGTGCGACGCCTGTAGGCTCTTTGTTACAGCCTCCGTCGGGGGCGACACCACGGTGTCCGAGACCTCGGGCCGTGGAAACTTCAATGCGCAGTACGGGCAGGTGCAACGGTGGACTCTCGCTCAGGACGAGGACATGCGGACTGCGCCGGGGTCGAGATGATTGACCACGCTTTTTATATTCCGAGTCTCGAAGGTTCGACGAAGTCCCTCGTGAAGGTGGGGCTGTGCAAACACCGTAATGAGTTCTTAGCGGAAGCCATGGAATTCTCCGGGGCGGATCTTACGTCGAAGGAGCGCCGAGGCGTTTCGTTTCAGATGGAGTCCGTCATGGCCATCAAATCGTCGTTTATTTTCTTTAATGCTGAGCTCTTGGACCTCGAGACGGTGGGCCATGAGGTCCGCCATGCGATCTTCTGGGCCCTTTCGGACCGTGATGGGGTCTTTGCCCTCAGCGTGATGGATGAAGAGCGGGAGGAGAGGCTGAACAGCCTTATTGATGATATGACGCTCCATGTGGTGCAGTTCGTCCAACAGCGGCTCGGAAAGAAGCTCCCTTACATCCACGGGTGTGTGGAGAATCAGGCGTATCAGGAATCGATTCCGACGGGGATTCAGGAGTTGCTTGATGAATGAGTGGAGGAAGATTGATGCGTGATTTTGATAGCAAGTACATGGTTGATAACTACGATCGGATCGCCGAAGAGAACACTCAGCTCCGCGCTCGGCTCAAGGTGACGGAGGATGCGCTCACCAATAAGATCGCTGAGAGCGCGGCTCAGGCTCAAGAGATCGACCGACTCAAGGAGAGGGGCCAAACCATCTCAGACATGCCGTACCAAGGACATCATGCCCAAACCTGATTATTCCCGCATCGCAATTAAGGATTACATCCCCGAGCCGACGGCATCGGCTTTCCACGCCTCAGACGCTTTTGTGCGCGGCGTCATGGGTCCGTTCGGCTCGGGGAAATCTGTTGCGTGCATAATGGAGGCGCTGAGCCGTGCAAGAGAACAAATTCCGAACAAAATGGGAGTTAGACGATCACGGTGGGCTTTCGTACGGAACACCTATCCAGAGCTCCTCTCAACCACCCTCAACACATGGATGGATTGGGTCCCCGAAGCTATCGCGCCTGTTAAGAAAAGTCCCCGCCTCATGGCGACCCTTGATCAAGATCTTGGCGACGGCACACGCATTTGGATGGAAGTTATCTTTCTGGCTCTGGATACGGAGGCAGATGTAGGGAAGCTCAAATCGCTCGAATTAACCGGATGTTTTCTTAATGAAGCCTCAGAGATACCGAAGGAAGTGCTCGAAGTTGCGACCTCACGTGTTGGCCGTTTTCCATCAAAAGACGACGGTGGATTTAATTGGACCGGGGTTATCATGGATACAAACCCCCCTGCGATTGGTCATTGGTGGCAGGACCTCGACGAGGTCACCAAGCCTGAACGGTATGACTTCTTCCGTCAGCCGCCCGCACTCCTGCTTCGACAGGGCACGGGGTGTGAGATTGACGGGGAGGCGATCCCGCCTGTCTACGTCCCGAATACCGGACAGCTTCAGGGCATCCCCGCCGCCGAAAACATAATCCACCATACCCTCGGGTTTGATTATTATCTGAACATGGTGCAGGGCAAGACGATGGACTGGGTGAAGGTTTTCATTCAGGGGAATTACGGCATGGTCCAGAAGGGCAAGCCCGTTTACCCGGAGTACAACGATTCGTTCCATTGCGCCAAGAAAACGATTGAAATTATCCCCGGTATGCCGATTTTACTTGGGTTTGACTACGGGAGAACGCCTGCATGCGTCGTTACCCAGATGAGTCCTACGGGGCAGGTCCGGGTGCTCAGGGAATATTTTGCCGAAGGGATGGGATTGCAGTCGTTCCTTCCGCAGGTTATCCGGCCTGCGCTGATGAAGGAGTTCCGCAACATGCACATTATGGTGACCGGGGACCCGAGCGGTTCGTACGGCAACGAGGCCAACGAGATGACCTGTGAGACGATTCTGCGCGATAACGGGTTTCAGTACATGCCTGCGGTCACGAATAAGCCCACGGCGAGGATTGAGTCCGTCGTGAAGCATCTGGTCACCAATGTGGAGGGTAAGCCGGGGTTTCAGATTGATCCGTCGTGTACCCTGCTCCGTGAGGGATTCGCGTCCGGGTACCATTACCGCAAGATTAAGACGGCGAGCGGGATTAAGTTCTCCGATGCGCCTGAAAAGAACGATTTCTCGCACATCCACGACGCGCTCCAGTACGCCTGCCTGTACCTTACCGGGTTCCAGATGCAGGCGAAAAAGAGTGCGTTTGATCAGGGGATGGACGTGGTGAAGAAGGTGACCGTCGTCGGCGGAAGCTCGCAGGGTTGGACTTAACCAAAGGAGAAATGATGAAAGTAACTCAAGACCAGATCAACGACCTGATGATCACCGGAAAATTCGATTACACCAAACTCGGGCAGAAGACCACCGTCGTGACGCTGACCCTCGCCAACGGGTTTGAGATCACCGCGACCTCGAGTTGCGTCGATCTGGCGAACTACGATCCGGCAGTCGGCAATGAGATCGCCATCAAGCGGATCGAAGACAAACTCTGGGAACTCGAGGGTTACCGTCTTCAGTGCGAGGGCGGAAGCTCGCAGGGTTGTACGTGATGACTTGTAATGGATGCGAACATTTTTCAGGGTTCTGCAACGGGCAGGGGCCCGTGTATTGCGACCACCCGAGGGTGACCCACCGTAGCCTCGACATGAAGGCGAGGTTGGTTCAGATAGTTGAGTGGCAACGGGCGATCCCGTTCCCGTCCCACTGCCCAAAGAAACTTGACAAACAGCTTCGCTGACCCTACTTTGCTCACATTACCGGAGAGCAGATATGGAAAATTCACCCACTACAGGGGCAGATCCTCGCAATCAGGCAGGGCTATCAGACACCGCCGTGCCGGAGAGCCGTAGCGGAACGCTTCTGCATGTCTCTACTCCGGCGGACCTTGAAAAGGCCAACTCGAAAGAGATGGATGAGATGCTCGTAACCGATGTGCCGGATAAGATTGATCCGCTCATCGGCTTTTTTCTGTCTATTGTTGATGAGAACCGATATCACCGCGAAACGGAGGGGATTGATGATGCGCTTATCGAAGGCGAGTACCGCGCCCAGTCTAAGTATCCGCCCGGAAAATTGCAGGAAATCCGGGACTTTGGGGGATCGGAAGTCTTTATGGGCCTCACTGGAGTTAAAATACGAGCCGCCGATGCGTGGATCAAAGAGATCCTCACCACCGACCGCGAGCAGATTTGGCGGATTGATTCGACTCCTGTCGTCGATATCCCTAAGCCGCTTGCGGAGCAGATGGCTGAAAAGGCGGTACAGCGGATCAAACAGCTCCAAATGGAATCTGAGCAGGCCGGAGCGCCCCTCGATCTGACACCCGATCTGATTTATGACCTGTCCGCCTCCGTTCGCGACGAGGTCCTCGCTGAGCGTAAGCGCCAGTCCGAGATCTCGATTGACCGCATGGAGGGGGTGATCCATGACCAGATGGTCGAAATGAAGTTCGAAGAGACCTTCCGTGAGATCATCACCGACGTCTGCCGCAATAAGGTCGCGATCATGAAAGGCCCGGTGCCTACGATTATCGAGACGCGGGAATGGACCGTAGACTCCAAAGGGATGCCGAAAGTCCAGAAAGTGGCGAAAATCGTACCGAAAGTGTACCGAGTCGAGCCCAAGGACTTTTTCCCGTCACCGGTCCATAAGGTCTCCGACAAAGGGAACACCGTCGAGCGCGTCTATTACGACCGGGCCGAACTCGCCAACCTGCGCGGTCGGCCCAACTATTCTGAGGCGGAAATCAACCGCACCCTTGAAAACTTCAACCACGCCGAGAAACCCATTGAGTATTCCACTGAGTCAGATGACCTCAAGCATATCGACTACGACGACGAGAATGTATCTCGGACCGTGGCCCGGGGTTGGGAAGTGCACGCAGTGGTGGATGGCACAAGGCTCATCAATTTTGGGTTTAAATTTGACCGGGACGGGAAGACACCCCTCGACCCGAACGGTGCCTACGACGTCAACGCGATCCTCATCAACTCCCGGATTCATTACCTGAATCACAACCCGGACGAATACGGCTCACGCCCTTACAGCTCTACGGGGTGGGCGGAAATCGTAGGGTCTTTCTGGTACCAAGCGATATGGGAGCTCATGACGGACATCCAAGATGTCTGCAACGGGTGCGCCCGTGCGCTGTGCAACAACATGGCTTTTTCTTCAGGCCCGCAAAGTGTGATCAACGACATCTCCCGGCTACCGGACGGGGAAACACTCACGCCCCCTCACCCCCTTAAAATGTGGCAGTTTACCAACGTCCATAAGGCCTCGGGTAAGCCTCTCGACTTTTTTCAGCCGGGCTCCAATGCTCAAGAACTGCTCGCCGTCTACGATCGGTTCGCTAAACTGGCGGATGATTTTACCGGCATCCCCGCTTACGCCTACGGTAACGATCGGGTCGCCGGAGCGGGGCGGACGGCGAGCGGCCTATCCATGCTCATGTCTTCTGCGGCTCGCGGCGTGAAGAACGTCATCCTGCGGATCGATGCTCAGATCCTCAATAAAGTGGTTGAGGATCTGTACTATTACAACATCCAATACTCGGACGACGAACTGCTCAAGTACGGAGCGGACATCAATGTACGAGCCACGGGGGCCATCCAAATCATGATCAAAGAGTCAATGGCGGCCCGTAGGCTCGAATTTTTACAGGCGACTTCCAACGACATCGATATGCGGGCCATCGGCGACGAAAACCGCGCCAAGCTTCTCAAGGACATCGCGTCGACGCTTGATCTGGACTTCAACCCGGTCAAGTCTCAGGAGCAGATTGCGACCATGTTGCAGGAGGAGTCCCAGATGGCGGCTCAGGCCCGTGAGGTCGAGCTCGCTGAAATGGACCGTCTGGCCCGCAAAGATGAAGCGGAAATCGCCCTGAAGGCGGCGGAAACTCAGCTCGCTTACGCCAAGGCCAAGATGGAAAACGATATCGAACAGCAGAAGGTTGACCAGAATGAAGCAACTGGATAGGGACCATTTAGCCCGTGTGACCCGCGAGCTCGACGAGTGCCCTGCGCTGAAGCAGTGGCTCGTCGAGTCGAGGACCGAAAACCGCGAGTATCTCGAAGCGTGCCCGCTTGAGGAGGCCCTACACCTTCAAGGCCAGAACAGTACGATCAATCAGGTACTGGACAAAGCCGTCGGTTTAGAGTAAACATTTTTTAGACGAGGAAACGGACACCCACGGACGGGACCATTTCCTGTTTAGTAAACGCGCAGACCGTCATAGGAGCGCAAACCATAAAGGAACAAGGTATGGGAGACCTACCATCAGCAATAGCGGACGCGGACGAAGGGCTTGATAATCTTTTGTCCCAACTGGAGAAGGGTGCAGTTCCAGACCCTGAAGTTCCCGCGACAGCGCCAGAGGCACCAGTAGCGCCGGAACCAGTAGTTGAAACCCCAAAGGACAACGTGCCGGAACCAGTAACACCGGACCTCGAAAAACAGCTCGAGAAGTCGAATCAGCGTTATAAGACGTTGGAAGGCATGATGAAAGCGGACCGGAAACGGTCCACCGAACTCATTCAAGGGCTAGAGCAACAGTTGGCTGACAGAAAGGCCGCTGAAGTGGAAGCACCATTGGATGTCAGCACACTCCTCAGCGAGGAAGAGCAGGCGGAATTTGGTGAAAGTGGTATCGCAGTGCTTGAGAAACTGGCAGGAGCGATCGCCGAGAAGGCCATAAGTAAGGCCCAACTGGAAGTTGAGCAGAAGCTCTCCGACATGGAGGACCGTGTCGATCAGGCTGAAGCCTCTTCAGAAGGGAATACGACTTGGGATCTCGTCGAGAAGCTCAATCCGGGCTCGAAAGCGATTAACAAAAGTGATCCGGGATGGTTTGCATTCCTCGCTGAAGTTGATCCGGTCAGTGGTAGTCTCTACCGCGACATCGGTGAAGCCGCCGCGAGCGTGAACGACGCCCGACGATTGGCCGAGTTGATCGATACCTACCGCGAAAGCGCAAATCTGGCGAAACCGGCAGTTCCGGTGAAGCCGAGTCAGACGCCTGTAGCTCCGAAAGATGACGGTTCTAACCAACCACCGAGTGAAAAGCGGGTTTATTCGCAAGATGAAATCCGTGAGTTCTATGATAACAGGACGCGAGGTCTCCGTAAGGGGATTACCGCGAACTTAAGCGTAGAACAGATGAACGCTCTGGAGTTGGATATTGACGTCGCCATGGAGGAAGGACGGGTTAAACTTTAGGGCGAGTGCCCTTCGACCGGGATTCCCTGTGGCGACTACTAAACAGGAGTTAGACAATGGCCACACATAGTAATGGTTCCCCAATGCCGTATGCCTCAGGCATCCCTTCGATTGGCAATCAATTGATGCAGTATATCCCCATCTTGTATGCGGGTAAAACCATCAAGCGTTATTACGAGACATCGATCCTCCCTTTCATCTCCAATACGGATTATGAAGGCATGATCAAAGCGCAGGGCAACGAAGTTAAAATCCGCACTGTGCCGGAAATCGCCATCGACGACCACGCCATTGGCGACGTGATCACCAATCAGCGCCCGCTGTCGGAGTCTAAAACGCTCTTGATCAACAAAGCGAAACGTTGGTCGTTCATCATCGATGACATCGAACAGGTTCAGACGGACCTGAAAAACCGCGTGACCGAATGGTCGCAGAACGCGGCGGAAAACTTGGATGCGGTTATCTGCACTGACGTGCTCGAAGACCTTCCGGGCGACGTCCATATTAAGAACAAGGGCACGACTGCGGGTCGGCTTTCAGGGTCGATCGACCTCGGCGGCGCGGAGGAAGCTACGATTCTGGTTCTGGATGAACAGAACATCATGAAGAAGATCGTGGAGATGGGCGCAGTTCTGGATGAACAGAACGTTCCGGACGAGGGCCGTTGGCTCTTGATCGACCCGCTGACCGCCGCGATCCTGAAAGCTTCCGACATCAAGGCTGTCGATCTGACGGGTGACTCCAAGTCTCCGTACCGTACCGGTCTGGTAGGCCGCTTGGACCGTTTCACGGTCTTCGCAACCAACCGTCTGCTCCGCGAAGCCGCGACTGACGCGGGTACTAATCCGGACACCCTTCCGCAGTCGTACATCAATATCCTGTTCGGTAACCGGGAAGGGTTGACCTTCGCGACACAGCTCACGAAGAACAAGATGGTCGATGATCCTAACGGATTCGACAAGATCTATCGCGGTCTTCAGGTCTACGGGTATAAGGTGATTAAGCCTCACGCCCTCGGTCTGCTTCGTGCTCTTCCGGCGATGTCCGTATAGCATAACCCCAAACCCTTAACGGAGAAATAAAATGGCTACAAGTAACGAAAAATATCAAGAAGGCGGAATCCCTTCGAATATGCAGGTTCTCGGTGTTCGCACTGCTGATCTGGTTAGCTCACAGCTCGAAAACGGACTGGTTGTTCTAGGTGACACCTACAATCTGTTCGACCTCGACGCGGATGAAGTTGTACTGAGCATCGGGGTAGACGTACGCTCTGAGTCAGCGGCTTCGACCGACGTCGAAATCAACCTCGACGCAACTGCGGTCACCGGCCTTACGGCTGTCGATCTGGCCACTGTAGCGAAGACTGTAGGTACTGTACCTGCGGCCGGAGCTACCGGTGTCATCAACGCGATCGTCACTGGCGGCGCAGGTGGCGGCTTGGACATTGACTTCAGTGTCTTTGCAGTGGTTGCCCGCGTTGTGAGTCCTGTGACTCAGACCGCAGTTGACACCCCCGCACCGTAAATAATCGGGCCCCTTCACGGGGGCCCTTTTCCTATCTCTAATGGAGACGCATCATGGCAAACGTTGAAAATCGAGCCGCTGAACACGGCAGTATAATCATCACGGACACGGATACGCACCGCTTTGGTTCTGGAAGGCTCCCTTGCGCCGCCCGGGTGCTCGAAGCCTGCACCATCGAGACGATTACTTCCCCGAACTGCACAAACATCGGAGGTTTTTACGACGGTGCCTCCCTTGATACGGACTCTCCGATCATTCTTGCGAGCATCTCGTCGATCAAACTGAGTTCAGCCGGGGCCATTCAACTCGTTTACAGCTAGGAGACCACCATGTCGCTTTGGGACTACAGGAACTTTTTACTCCCATGGAGGGAGGTAGGGTTTGGAGGTGCGCAGGGTCCCTACGATCCGAACTCTATGCTCCAAATGTTGACGGCCTATGACGGTGTCACGCCGTTCGTGGACAAGAAGGACATAGTTACAAGTCCGGAAGTAACAGGCGTGAACTGCCTGAGCTTTGATGGGGTGACCAACAGGGTGGACTATCCATGGTCCTCAACAGCGATCCGGAATTACACTGTAGAAGGGTGGTACAAAACGACTTCTACGGATGGAGGCTCTAACCAAGCCTTTTGGAGTGGAAATCTTTACAACGGTACGGAACGTATATTACCGCGCCCAAACGGTTCAGTATACTTAGAGGTAGGCGATAAGACGGGAACACCTTTAGGGGTCTTCACGGCGAATGAATGGGTGTACTTTAAATTACAACGTGTCGATGATGTCGCTTATTTCTATGTGGGAAATGATCCGGTACCGAAACACACCATCACTAACATTGTATCAGATACAGTGTGTGCCAGACCTAGTTTTGGTTATCAATCAACTGCCAATCGCCTGACTGGAAGTTTGTCTCAAGTGAAGTTCTCGACTCCGGACATGGTGGGCTATGACGTGTCTTTCCCTCTCTCCGAAGGCTCTGGAACCGTAGCTCACGATGTATCAGGCAACGGTAACCACGGAACGATCACTGATGCGACTTGGGAGGCGACAGGTCTTGGGTCAGAAGAGATTCTGAATCCGGATTTCGCTTCTGCCTCGGGATGGTATGCTGATGGCGGGGCCTCTATAGACACAGTGGCAGGTACTGGGACTGTTTACGATTCCGGAGCGCAGTCTTCTAAGTTAGCGCTAAGTAATCTGCATGAGATCGGTAAGACGTACCAAATGACGTATACGGTTATTGAGAGCGCAGGTGGGTATTTGCGGAACAACGCGAACACGCCCACGCAAGAAACAATCCCGTCAACGGTGGGGACTCATACTGTTAAGTACACACCAACCGTTACATACGGAGGTCTTAAGCGCGGCGTCTCTGGAGAGGTAACAGACATAACTGTAAGCTATGTGTCCATCAAGGAATACAGAGGAGGTTACATCCCCAGTTACAACCTTGCGGAAGGGTTCTCGCCTAAAGACCTCATCAGTAATGGTTCCTTTGATGAGACGCAAGACGGCGGATGGACTGCCCAGAATGGCGCTACCCTATATGACGGTTATGTACATTTGGATGGTGATAGTGCGGCTATATATCAAGATCTGTCGATCACCCCAATCGTAGGTAAGACCTATGATATTTACTACGAAGTACTACGGGCAGAAGGTGCAGGCAACTTGTTCTTGTCGGGTAATGGGTTCACTGCATCCACCCCTGTGAGTTCAGCAGTAGGTCCGCATAAAGAGAGTCTTCCTTGCGTGGACGTGGACCCGCTGTATTTCATTATACAGAATGGGACGACCCGTGATATTGATATTACAAATATTCGCTGTATTGATCCTGACTGTTACGCCCCCGCCCTCGCAGAGCCGACCTTGAGTCAACTCACGTTCGGCGGCGCAGACTACGTGTACCTCGTAGGTGCTGAAGAAGATACGGGTTATGAAGATAACTTCACTATCGAAGCGTGGTTTAAATATGACGCATCGGCAACAAGGGAGTACATTTACGCGGCGACGTCAAGTGACCCCGCTCCGCATGCTCACGACAGGTGTTTCGTTGCTATCGACGGTTCTAACAACAGGCCCATTGTTGGGCATTACCTTGGTTCCTTTGTAGCAAGTACAACTGTTCACGCGAATACCCTTGTGCCTGATAAGTGGCATCACCTCAAATGGGAACATAAAGCGGGAGATGGAACTCAACTCCTTTGGATTGACGGTACACCCCAAGTCCTAACACAGAGTTCCACATCCACAACTTCCGCTACAGGGAGTAGGATCGGAATGCTGATGAATGGTACTTTCGGGTTCCACGGTACTATCCGAAAGGTTATCGCAGGCGAGCACGAGTACGACTTCACGAAGTACTTTGGCAAGTCCACGGAAGAAATCCTTATCCCCTCTGGGCGCGATGGAACGATCGTAACGTCGAGCGGCTTGTCCACGATGTGGGGAACCCGTTGGGCGAATCGAGTAGTTGGTCCGGACACATGTGTGGTACAATATGCAGGCGGCCAAGATAATATCTACACAGGCATCCGAGCAAATACGAAGACCGAAGTGGTCGAGGCTTCCATCATGTGGAACGAAGATGCCCCTGTTGACCAACGCATGGGCCACACTGCGCCGTACTTCTGGTTTGGTTCAAGCTCTAATGGGAAATTTCAGATGGGTTATGGAACGTCCATTTCGGATACAAGCAATGTCACGATTCAAGCGTTCAAGCGCTATGAAGTCCGCCTAGAAGCGCATGGTGACACAGGAGGAAAACTGTTCGTTGACGGCGAGTTAGTGTGTGAGACGCATTCTGTCCCGACTCTCAATGGGTCGGGAACATACAGGCTTTTCTCCCGTAGCACGAGCAACTACATGAATTGCAAACTCTTCTCATTTAAGATGTGGCAGAACGGCGATCTCGTTGTTGACGCAACGCCTTTAGCGGGTGGGGTTATGTATGACGCGGTCACTAGTGAGGTGATGACTAGTAGACTTGATCCCACTACGCTCACGACAGAAGGGCTTCTTGTTGAAGGTGGGACCGTAGTTGACGCAGGGTCATACCTCCCGTTGACCAACCGTGGCGGCGACATCTACAACGGCGCGGAACCTCTGGCGATCCAGACGGCGGCTGATGTGACACACCCGCTTCATATCTATGTGAGTATTGATGGCGGGGGTCCGGTTCAATTCGCCTATGATGGCATGTCTTTTGGGTCGCCACAATATGTCTCACCTGAAGGCTCGGAGTGGATACAAAAGGCTTATGGAGGCGCTTGGCGATTCGCCGCGAATGTGGCCACCCTCGGAACCAACCCTGCGACATCCTATCTTCCTCCGACAACTGGTTGGGTGTCTGTTATACGCCAAGTTGACTTGATAGAATATTCGCTCAATGCCCTTGGCGGCCCAACGTACTGGGGCACTGGCGAGGTATGGGTTCCCAAGGACTACGATGCCGCACTGAATCACCCGAATGGCTCTGGCGGCTCTTGGTTCAAATGGGAGCAGGATGCGGTGTCCGGAGTCTGGTACGTTGCCAAGGCTGATCAATATCCCGCAGGCATGAGCTTTACCCCTGCGCAGATAGCACGTAATCAACGATACTATGGGCCATCACCTATCGGAGGTTTTGCCTCGTGAAGATCTTATTAACAGCAACTTCATGTTAAATGTAGACGGTTATGTACTATTCATGTCATAGGAGTAATTATGGAAGATGAAATACCAGAAGTGCCTTACGCTCGCTTCATGCGGCCCAACGGCATTCCCTACGCCTACGTCAAGCTGACTCTTGAGGAGTACTTGGACACCGAGGTTCCCATTGA
>Ga0208299_1000267_pt1 | contig 49914 bp, 55 predicted proteins | sample 15_taG_FD_184089 | JGI IMG/M metagenome (GOLD analysis project Ga0208299, IMG submission 184089) | Marine viral communities from the Subarctic Pacific Ocean - 15_ETSP_OMZ_AT15312 metaG (SPAdes) (version 2) | ecosystem: Environmental > Aquatic > Marine > Oceanic | place: Pacific Ocean | collected... | reverse complement strand
ATGTAATACTCTTAGTATCTGAATCACTTGTAGATGCAGTTGATGTCAGTGCTTTAGTCACACCGAATGTACTAATGCTATCTGAAGCCGTAACCGGGTCAGGGTCTACATCAACGTCACTCATGTCATAGTCAACGGCTGATGTAAAGTTCTTAACAATCGTACTTGTTGTAGAAATAGAACTCGTAATAGCTTTTGTAATACTGAATGAATTGATACTATCAGATGTTGTTACTGCATCAGTTTCATACTTGTTATATGTGAATGTATTTAATACATCCGTCATTGTAATAGGGTCAGACTGGACAGATGTAGGGTTAAGAACTGTAGAGTCAGAAGCCGTTAAGGTCTCAGTCTGGTTGCTTGTAGGGGCAGCGGCTATGCTGTCTGCTGCTGTTGCACTCGATGCAGCTGCAGAAGTAACGCTCTTCACGTCAGAATCTGTTGCTGTAAGTGTGCTCGTTGCACTCTTCGCCGGGCTTAAAGCAGTAGAGTCCGTCATATTAATAGGGTCAGGGTCTACATCAGGGTCGCTCATGTCGAAATCGACAGACGAATTAATAATCTTATTTGGTGTATCAGAAACGTTTACACTAGAAGCCTCAGTAATATTAACGCTTTTAGCTACACTATCTGCTGCCGCTACACTCGATGTGCCTGTAGAGGTTACATCTTTAGAAGTTGAATCAGAAGCTGTGATAGCACTCGTTGAGCTAGAACCTATATCCTTCTTAGTTATAGTATCACTCATAGTAACCGTATCGCCCGATACTGTCTTACCTGGGGCATTACTTATATTATCAGTAGCTGAAGCAGAACTTGTTGCTGAAGTACCTACAGTAAATGCAGTAGTGTCAACTACAGTAATCGGGTCAGGGTCTACATCAGCGTCGCTTAAATCAAAGTCAACAGAAGAGTGGAATATCTTACTTAAGGTTGAATCCGCAGTTACAGAGTCTGTAAATGATTTAGTAACATTTACTGTTAAATCATCTGTTGCAGTGACTGCATCTGTCTCACTCTTAGTTACAGCAAAGGAATTAACTACATCTGAAGCAGTTACCGTCTGTTCGGCTAATATTGTAAGTGGTACTATATAAGCTGTGGCACTAATTGAACTTGCTGGTGCAGCAGTTACACCTATAGAATTTTCAGTCTTTACAGCAGAAGCACTCGACACTGAAGCCGAGGCTAATATAAATGTTGATATTGCGGCTGTAAATTTTATGTTCACTAGAAATTATCTCGTAACCTAAACCTTAATGTATCGTATACTGTATGTACATCACTACCATATGATACAACTATCTCACCTTCATAAGCACCTGCGTCGACGTCTAATACACCTCCGCTGAAATCAAACTGTACCTTACCTGTTGTACCACTATCTAGCTTAGTTGTAGATATAGTAGATAATAATGTTGTGCTACCCATAGCTCTAAACTTAACTGTAACAACTGTTGTACCTGCTGATAAATCTAAGGCGCCGCCAGCGACATCATCTGTTAAGGTTAAAACTATTACTGGTTTCTCATCGCCTTTTACTAATTTAATTACATCAGCCATATTATCCTCAAGCTAGTGGGCGCATCTCAACAGTCATAGACGCACGTGCTGCACCTAGGTTTGTTCTAGCTCTACGCTCTGAAATCTGGAATGAATACTGTTTCGCATGGTATGTAGCTAACTCTCTATCACTCCACTCTTTACCTGGGAGTACAAGTAAGTGCTGCAAAGCACCGTGCATGATTACATTCTCTAACTCATCTAATATAGACTTATCCATCTTAGTCGCTGTACGTAGCGGCTTTAATGCAACAATCATCTTAACATCATACTTTGTTGCATCGTCAGGAACAGGTGCTAAAGCAAAGTTATCAGCGTCGAATTGAGTAATGTATCTAGGCTCTGAGCGTTCATCCGTTGTCGCTTCAGGCCACTTAGGTTGTATATCGTGTAGATGCTCTAGTGTAACAGGCTCTAGTCTACGGCCGTTTAATGTTACAGTTAGGAATGCATGTACCTCTGAATCTGTAGGAGCACTATATGCGTAATCATATACTCCGGGGGTTAAGCGTAGCTTAGGCTGCTCATAACGCCAAGCTAACGTCCTCTCACATGCCTCGATAGCTGCGTCACGAACATACTGTTCGATGATAGGCGTTGGGCAACCTGGAACGCTTGGGGCTAAACGGGCTACAATATCACTAAAGTTACGTGATGCCATTAGATAACCTCCTCATCTTTCATACCTGAAGTCTCAGTATCAGTTACTGGTCGACTTTGAGCACCTACACCTAAGGCCTGCGTAAAGGACTCCTGGAATAACTTAGCTCTATTAGAGTTAACATGCTCATTATCAATAGACTCAGCTAAGAATACCGTAGCATCTAATACTACAGGGAAGTATGCATCTGATAGTAAAGCGACTGCTGTAGTAGCGTCATATACCGGTGGAGACTGCGTGTACTCTACGACTAACTTCTGCCCTGATGTAGCCTTAGGGTAGATAAAAAACTTATTTGGGTTGCGTACATGGCGCATCCAGTTTGTAGCCGCTGCCGCTGTGTCATTCATCCACGATGGTAGGGCCTGGTCTAGTGTCTCACGGTTTACTTCTATAAGGCCATTACCGCCGACTACCGAATAAACCTCTATAATCCGTATTGAATCTGAAGGGGCATCTTGTAATACTGCATTTGCTACACAGGTTACTTCACCCACATAAGCAAATAAATCAGGACGTAACACTGCAATTCTCTTTAGTGCTTGGTTAGCAAACCCTAACAACACTTCGTCAGAATAACGCTGAGGCGAATCAATATCCTGTAGGATACGCCTAGCTTCAGTAATTACGTCATTTAGTATCATTTATGTAACCCTTTTGATGCTTCCGCATCTAATTCTACATTAACTACGTTAGGTTTTTCAGGTATTTTCTTAGTAGTTAAATCCATCTTTGCCTTCCGTTTCTTTTGTTTCTTTGGAACATGTTTCTCAGGAAATGCTATCTCTGCAGAAACTTCTTCGCATAATTTGTTTTCGGCTAGGTATTTATCCCATCCGTATATTGTGCCGTCAATCTTATGACGTAACCATCTTTGTTCTTCCATTTTAAATCTCCTCTAAAGAAAAGGCGGGGGTCGAAACCCCCAACCTTTAGTTACTTACGAACAATCTGCAACAACTGCCCACAAGCGGATAACTGCAGTATCAGCTGCATTGATGGTTTTAACATCAATAGTATCAGCTGCGCTGTAGTATTTACCGTTTGAGTAACCCGTAACAGTATTAGGAGCTGCCTCAGTTAACGCCAAAGACGTAGCGTAAGATGCTGTTGTGTTAGCATTTACACCGTCTAAGAAACCGTCAACATCAGAGCCATCACCAACATCAATAGTTAGTGTGCCACCTTCTGCTGTCGTTACATCTAAACCCACTGCTAAAACCATAGTCTTAGCTGGGATATGTAGTGCTGTCAATACGTCGTTTGCACCAAGAGCTGTTAAGCTCGCTGCTGCACGGTCAGTAGTGATTTTAGCGAAGTCCATAGTAACTTCTAATACACCAACTTTACTTACACCCGAAGCAACGTGAGCTGCTGAGCCTAAGTTATAGCCAGTTCCATCTGTATATGTAGCCATGATAACCTCCTATATTACAGTGTGATTACTGACTGAGACAATGCTTCAGGCTTAACTACCTTGTAACCATACACTTGTAGGCCACGGATAATATTACCGAAAGTTGCTTCAGAACGTAAAGTCTCAAGATTAGTCATCTGCGAAGCAAATGTCATACCCATCTTATGACCACCAATTACATCGAACTCAGAGCCCGTCTTCTTCAAGTTGTGGCTCACGTATAACGTGAATCTGTCAACCATACCTAAACGACCATTACGTAAAGGAGAAGAGCCGTCGCCTGTGATTGATGCATCTTTAAGGTCAGATTGCTTAATGTACGCAGCCATCTTAGCTGGGATAATTAAGAAACGGTCACTCTCAGGAGCGTTAGCTTCGTCAAGTGCTAGACCCATATTGATGATGTGCTCGATAACGTTAGACTTAGTTACAGCAACTGGAGTACCAGTTACACCTAAGTTAATGTTGCCAGAGATAGCACCAGCTGTTGCGCCTTTGTTGCTAGCTGAAATATCTGGTAGGATATCAGTTAACACACGTTGGTCAATCTTAATCTTCATACGCTCAGAAGCGTCTTTAGACCATTGGTCCATCATCTTGATGTCTGCTTGAACTTTATCTACGTCATCTTCAACCGCAGCAAAATACTCACCTTTATCGATAAGTAGTTGTAACTTAGGTTTATCTGGGTTTTCAACATTTAATGTTTGACCCTTAACGTAATCGCGGATTGTTAACTCAGGTGTAGTACGGATATTAACCGTGTCGCCATAAGCTTTAATCTCGCCCTCATAGTCAGTATTAGAAATTGCTGACAACACCGTAGCGTCGTAGAAATTTTCAATAAGTTTGCCTGACCAAATCTCTGGGATAAAGTTCCCAGTGTATGCCGGTTTACCGGATGATACTGCAAAAGCCATTGTAGCCTCCTATATTATATTATGCAGTGACAATACGACCGTCTCGCTGTGCAGCGAAAATGTCGCGCTCTATTCTAGCACGCTCTTTGTCTTGACCTTTATAATGCCCTGACTTAACTGCATCATAAAACTGTGCAATATCTGACGGGGTGTAAGTCTGGTCACCATTTACTGCAGGGGCACCGGCGGATTTACCCTTACCTGGTGCTACCTGCTTCTCTAGTTGACTCTGCGCGCTTTTTGTTTCTTGCTGAGCTCGTGACATACCGTTCATATCCCCCCAAGTTGAGAAAAAGCTAGCTACCCTACGTACATCGAAGTTGCTCTGAGCATCCTCTAAATATGTCTGGCGGCTAATTCCTGTCAATGGGTCAATCTCTAATAACCAGTTTTGAAACTCTGGCTTCTCGTTGATATCTCTCCAATTAGGGACATCAGACTCAAGTGCTGACCAGAACGACTGTTCATTATTCTGTGCTTGCTGCTGTGTTATCTGCTCTACGCGAGGCATCACATTAGTTTGCATCTGATTAATTGTCTGTTCTAAATAAGCAATGCGCTGATTAGCAGCATTAGTTTCTTCTTGGCTCACACGACGCATAACGTCGATTGAGTCACCGTAATCCTCTATGTCCTGCTCTGTTACCAGAGTGTGCGGAGCTTCCGGCTCTGCCGGTGTAGGTGTTGGTTGACTCGCTGCTGAGCTAAGAAGTTGCTCTAGCTGGCTAATTCTACCCGCTAATTCTCGTTTATCTGCGTGTAAACGTGGAATCTCTGCGTTGTACATTCCTTGTAGTGTCTTATACTTTTGTTCTAATGATTTATCATCTTGTGGTGCTGCTTCCGTTTGCTCTTCTGGTGCAGCTTGGGTTGCTTGTTCATCAACACGGTCGGCCTGTACTTCTTCAACTACTTCTGCCTCTTCAGTAGATTGGGCTTCTACACCCTCTTCATTAAGGTCTTCATATAATTGTTGTACAGCCTCTGACTGTTTCTTCACTTGCTCTGGTATTGCCATGTTATCGCTCCTATTGGTATGCGTAATAAAATACAGCTATCATTTTGACTCTGCTGCGTGTTCTGGGGACTTTTCTGCGAACTCATAGAGTTCTTTTAAAACCTGACACCGTCCCTGAGCTAGTGCCACATTCGTAGTAACGTGGGGTAATTGCATTAGTTCATGCTCCTGCCACCCTTTTATCCAGTCTAATAAAACTGGATGCTGGCGTACAGTCGCACCTAATGCATGAATAACCTCTGGCGAAGGCTTTATCAACCTGCACCTCCCGTTACACGGTTACTCACTGTGTTTCCTTCCATGCCACCTTTGGGACTACCGTCTGGCTGTGTTGGAGTTCCGCCTGCTTGCTGCTGAGGCTGCTGTTGTGCAGCTTGCTGAGCTAGCTTGGCATTCTCGCGTTCAACGAAACCGGCCTTCTCCCGAGATGGAATGATGTCATCCACAGGCATCTGCAACCCTTTAGCCACTTCGCGAAGTATCGCGGCACGGCCATCCTTACCAACGATTTCCATATCGATTTCGTTGGCGGTTGCATTAAGAAATTCTATTCGGCGTACATTAACAGTTTCTTTAACTGCTAAGTTGATAGCGCCACGAGCGATAATCTCAACATCACCCTTAATACTTTCATCTTCATCATAGCGCATGTTGTAAACAAACTGTCTATGAACAATCTTTTTAATTATGTCGCTGTCAATATGCATGACAACTTGTCTAATACCTTTACCAGCTGAGCCCATTAACATGGATAAGCCTGACGCTGTACGTCCTGCTCCATGAACATTAAGGTCACCTGAAATATATGACGGGATGCCTGAGTGGTCGTCAGCTAAGGCGCTGAACTTCTCATACACTCCCATAAGTGTTTGTGCATTATCGTCAGGCTGCGTGAACCTTACGGCTGGCGCACTCGACCCCATAGGGTCGTTAGTAACTTGCCAAATCTTCCAAGGGTGGAGCTGAGTAATGTCTTCATTCGGGGGAATACGTTCGAGGTTAACTTCCACTTGAGGACCTGAAGAGATGCCCATGTTGTTAACCAGAGCTCTCGCAGCTGCGTTACAAATGTTCTGTACATCTTCGATAACTTCGGGTATACCTTTTCCCCAAAAAGCTCCTGGGCTTTTAATAAGTGATGTTTTAGCATAGGGTTTTTCTCCTAGTGGGTCGTAGTTTAAAACAGCTTTCAGTATATAGTTTCCACATATCCATACACAAGCCTCATACTCACGCGCCTCATCTGGCACCTCTTCCTCGTCCAAGCCCCATTCACGTAGCATCTTACCGCTAACCTTACCATGGAACTCTAATGCATCAAAAATTTCTGTTGGCCTATTGAGGCTGTTCGGCTTACGCTCTGCATCTTCCTTCTCAATCTTAACCTCTTCATTAACCCAGCTATTCGAATTACCTTCGCGAAGCAACTTACGTATAGCCTCTTCATCATAGTTAGGTACACCGATAAGTTCTGATAACTCCATACGAGTTAACGGATGATGTTCGAACATGTATCCTTCATCAATATCTGTAATCCCTGGCTCAGGGTAAATCTTAAACGGGTCAACTCTCTCATACTCAGGAGCTAACTCTTCGCCCGCCTTAGCAACTGTCGTACCTGTCTCGTCCTGCGACCACTCCAACTTACGCTGACGTCGTACTACGGGCCCTTTAATGAATGCACAAGGGAAGGTAACGATGTCTGTAACAAACTCGTTGAACGCATCAGCCCAGCCGCCTTGAGCAAACTGGTCGCTAATCTTAATCTTCATTTTGTCAGCACGATTCTGTGCTTCTTGTAATATCTTAAAGCGATAGTCCTGTGTGACCATCTCTTTCATCTCTGCCGTCTCACCCGGAGTTGGTGCCTGACCTGTCGTCTCAACAACCTTTAAGATGTTAGCAGCGAACACTGCTTCAATCTCTTGCGTCTGAGCAGGAGATAAATCAGGAAGGGGGGTTGGACCTAAGTCCCAAGGTGGGGTACCAGTGTCTAATAAGATGTCACGTAGCCAGCTCTCACCAGCACGACACTTAACTTCTGTAATCCCCATGTAAATTGCTGAGCCACCTTGACTCTGAATCGCAGTTAACTTATCAGGCTCGTACTCACCGTTACGTTGACGCATAGCTTTAAGCATAAGAGTCTCAATTGGCTTCTTAGCTTGCTTAGCTGCATCCCAACATTCGTGTAAATAGGAGGTTAATCCTAGAAATAAGGGCTCATTCTGGCGTTCTTGAAGCTCACGGTCAGCATTTTCCTGCTCATCCGCTACCATTGTGGCATTATCCACTACTCTAAGAACTGTCAATCCTGGCATTTATTTCCCCCAAAAACCCTAATATATGGGTATGTATGTCTAGTTTTACACGTTTTGTTTGTCATATGCAACTATTTTATAATAAAAGTTCCCCCGAGAGGTGACTCATCGAGGGAGTGGGTGCGTAACTACAATGTGGAAGAGGAGAGTAAACCACACCCGGGCGTATCATATCATGTCCAACCCATCGCTGGGGCAGGTTTTACATTCCTTCTGCGATTTAATTCTATTCCTTCCTCTATACTACCAATATGAAGCATCAAATACTGCAGTGCTTCCGCAACATGCGAGTGTTTGTTCTTATCAATCGTACCATTCTTCTTGTGATATCTATACCCACCCATCATCGCACTCTTAAGCTTCGTACATCTAGGGTCAACTAGGAACGCCGTGTCCCCGTCTACGTGCCTCATCAAGTATTCGTCCACCGCGTTGAGCCTCGCCGACACACTGTTCGTCTTCGCAGGCCTCACCTTAAACCCTTCAGCCTTGATTATGTCCACCGCCGAGCGCTCATCCGTCTGCGCTCGCTGCACACCAGCTGGGTCCACGATTATCATCACTGGGCTCCCTGGAAACCTCTCATATAGCAGCGGCTTGAGTACCGTCCGCATGAACCTCTGCACACCCATATCGAAGCTGACAGCCTCGTCAAGGATTATCGCCCGCCCCCTAGCGTCCTGCTGCCCGATGACTGCAGCGGGGGTCAACCCCAAGTCCATCCCAACGACGACAGGCCTCACACCGTTAACAATCGGATTAAGCGGCTCATGTGCCATGTGGTAGTCAGGGCGAAAGTATTTGTACACTGGCATGCCAGCGCTCGATAGCCCATACTCACCATCAATATAAACCCTTATATATTCTTCAGACCTACCCTGAGTGTCATAATACCCCTCTGGCAAATTCTCAACATTCTCCCCCTCCGGACTCCGACCTGACGGCTGCTTAAACACATCCCACCCGTTGTCGTTAGGGCTCACCCCATCCTTCGGGTCGATATGTTCCATCTGATAATACCACCATGTGTCCATCGTCGGCGGGTTGGTATCCCCCCACATCCCATGCCACGTCGGCCCTCCGTCCTTGTTACTCGGGAATCGCCCCACACGTTTAGACATCGCATCAATAATATCCGGGTGTATGTCCCGGCACTCGTTGAACCACGCGAACGTCAGCTCCAGTGAGTTAAGATTCGCCACGTCGTCCGCGTCGTCCAGCGCTCGGAACATCACCTCACACTCAACATCCCCCATCTTCATGAAATACGTCTTGGTCGTACGCATGTACCGCCCACACTGCCCCGGCGGGAACCAATCTAAAAACGTCTTGATGGTGGTATCCGCCAGCTGCCGCGCCGTCTCCCTCACCACAGCCGCCCTGGTCTTGCGTATGCCGTTGTCATCGGGCTTCTGCATCGTTGCTCTTCTAACAACTTCGAATGAACACGCCACCGATTTGCCACTACCAACTGGCCCCATCAACGTCCTCATCGGTTTATCACTTATCATAAACGCCCTGCCCGTAGCCGGCGGCGTGTAATTTATCTCAGTGCCTTGACTCATCCCCACTCTCCTGTTTGTATAATTTCGCCGTGTCTTCCCCACAGTACGCACACCACTCACTATTAGCCATAAGCACACCACATGATGGGCATGCTCCGATTATATCCACTGTGTCTGTATCGTCTGCGGTGCCTGTAGCCTCTGCTTCGGTAGGTGTACCACCGTTATGTGTATGTGGTTCAAGCGGTGGAGCATCTGGTCTGGTCATATCCACCACCTGTAACAACATCACCACTATCTGACTCGGCCTACGCCTACGCTTCTTCAGTATCTTAACCCGAAACGATACGCCCCGTTCTATCAGGTCATTCGCAAAATCATGGTACGCCCTAGTCGTATTAAACCTCGTCGCAGGTAACTCTTCATACTCCTGGTCGAACTGTTTAATCAGCGTCGATAAGCTGGGTGTCACTCTCTTCTGTAGGCTCATGCTCTATTACATTCATCTGATGCGTGGAATCACCAAGGTTAATTGTAATCTTCACACCACCACCAGCTTCCACGTCTTGGCTAGATGTCCTAGGCTCTAGGTCTCCCCACTTCACCGTCGACTTAATCAAGTCCGCTTTGACTGAGGGTGAAACTTCTGGGCTATGTATAAGCTGCCATGATGTCATCAACAACTCCTCTGCTTGAGCACGCGCCTTAAGGCGGAACGTCATGCCCTTTTCTTTAATCTCTTCCCGATAAGCGTCTACCTTCTTACGGAATATAGGGTCATCGTTAAACACCAGCATCTCACTGGCTGTAATACCATGGCGCTCAGTAACCTCATCCAGCGTTTCACCACTCTTCTCTAAGAGCAATGCAATGTCGAATGCTAGTCTATCTGACCACTTTGTATGATTGAGAGGTAATCTATCCATGGGTGTACTATAGCAGGGTTTTCTAGGTGGTGCAAATTTTTTGGTAAATTTTTTTGGGGGTTCTTTACAGATGTGTAAAGTGTTACTATTTGGAGGTCTTGGGTTGAGAGGTTTACTTCTATAGGGGCGGGGGGTCAAAGTTCGAGTCCAAGTGCCCCCCTGTGCCTGTCCGTGCGACAGCGCCGAAACAACTACGATACAACGGCAAACTTGACATTTTAGTAAATCTATGGCAGATTAAAACCATCGAAGCAATGATGCAACGATATAACAAACGGAGTAATATATGAGTGAAATGAAACGCAACGCAGAACTGCAGAAGGAGATAGACGAACTGCAGAAGGAGATAGAAAGAATAGAGAGCCGACTGGAAGCATGTACTGATGTTGCAGCACTTCAAGGCATAGAGTTAGATGATATGGAAGCGGTGATAGCAAGATACGAAACGCTGTACGGCAAACTTAAATAATAACCCGAGGGCAGAGATGCCCTCACAACCAAGAGCCCTGCGAAAGCAGGGTTTCTTTTCGTCTATTACTTTTTACTTCTAAAACTATTGTTATCACATCGGGGGGTCAAAGCACACCCCTAAAATGCTCTACAACCTATACTGCGTATATGATTGCTAATCGACTCCATATTAGTACAAACTTGACATTTTAGTAAATCTATGGCAGATTAGAACCATCGAAGCAACACTCGTTGCCTAGATACAACGGGTCAACAATCTCGTTGGCTCGTAACCACTCAATGGAGATATTATGAGTAGAATATATGAGGGTATGGTGTCCATCGTAAAAAACACCAAAGGTGAAGTTGCACTTAAAAGAGATGATAAGGGTGACTGGAGTAACGAAAACGCAGAGGCGTTGAAAGTTAAGATGCTAGAACTAGCCGACCAACTGGATACAAGTGTGCACAAGTGGAGTTACTTCGTAGTTGAAGGTGGTACTGATGCAGTGTTGATGGCTGATAGGTACGGTAACCCAAGACTCACCATCTTGCCTAAGCAAGAGAAGGGCGCTAGTAAGAGTAAGATTGAAAAACTAGCCTAATGCAACCGAGTGGGATTAACCTCCCACTCACATTTACAGGAGTTCACTATGAACAATGAACGTAAATACATACTACTTGAAAAGTCTATTGATGGCAAACGCTGGATAAGACAAGAGTTCAAAAGCAAGACTGATTTGTATAGATTCAGACAAGCCAAGAAACTAACCAAGAAGTAACAACTAAGAGCCTTGCGAAAGCAGGGCTTTTTTACGTCTGCTCTAAAGTAAGTTAACCTATGTTAACTACGTTTTTATTTCTAAACAAACCCGGCCATACGTCGGGGGGTTATACCACAGTACCATCTTCAGTACAAAGTGTAAAGTTAAAGAGGTTAGACCACGCTAACTTTACAATCTAACTTTACATTTCCCTAACTTTACACCTATACCCCTAACTTTACTAGTAAAGTTTCGACAGAAAAAAAATAGATTATTTCGTAAGTCATTGATATTACTACAAAAAACGTGTAAAGTTTTGCAAATAATCTATATAAGATAATCTTAATATTGGCAGTATTTTTAGGTAGATTATTGGCTGAACTTTACACCTTACAAGTGTAAAGTTTCAAATGAAAACCCTTATACCATGCGGGTTGTAGAGCATAAATCCATAATACCAATCTGAAAAGTCCATATATAATAATCTATATAATCTAACAATTTATTAGTTAAGCCCCGAAAATTTGTAACTTGTATCATAATGACAATAACATAATATTTTTAGCGTCACATTACCGAAAAAAAAGTAGATTTTATAGATTATTTTTCACAAACCCTATGGTACTGCACCCTCCAGCGATACATTTTTTTAATACATTCCATAACTTTACATAGATTATTTCCATAACTTTACACACAAAGTAGATTATTTATGGATTATTCCACGTAACTTTACAATCTATTTTAGATTTTTGCCACTCTATTTAAATTACGCGCGCGCGATTACTACTATAACTTTACACATTATATTAGACACTGGGTATAACTTTACTTACTATTGCCCTTTAAACTTTACACTTTACACCGACCACTTTCTCTGTGTACTGGTCAAAACTTGACAAATCGGCGACGGCGTGGCAGACTTTTGTCGAGGTCGAGGGCTGGGGATTTTATTTTAAATTCCTTAACCTTCATTAAAAAGACTTCAGTGGTTAGTAACATGGTGTTATTAATCACTTTAATAAAAACAATATAAGGGTTGATACCCATCATTTAAGGAGAATATATCATGGCTAGAATATATAGCGGTAACGTAGAAGTAATCTTAAACACTAAGAATAAAATCACTGTAAGACCAAATGCATCTGGTAAGTTTAACCAAGAGAATGTAACAGACTTACATAAAGCAATGGTTGGTTATGCTAAACAACATAATGCTGAGTTAAGTTTCTTTACTCCGGATACTAAAGCGAAGGACTTATCACCAGTCTTACTAAGTGGTCGTGGTAACTCACCATATGTTGCAATGTTACCAACTAAGGAAGATGGTGCTACTTCATCTCGTCCTACTGTGACTGTACTTGGTTAATTCCAGCAACAACATTAAGCCTCGCTGTAAAGTGGGGCTTTTTTGCGTTCTAACATCTTAAACATCTTATAAGGGAGCATAATTATGAACTTATCAAACCAACAACAACAACAACATAAACAACAACAACAACAAACAGTTGCACCATTCAACACACTCTACCTTGATGTATCAACATCAACTAGACCTAACCATACTCACATTGCCAAGGCTTATACTCATAGTGATGCTATGGTATACGGTGCTCAGCATGATACTAACTATGACTGGCTTGAGTATAACTCGATGGGTGAGATGGAGGTTACTGACAAGCAAGTATTACTCCGACACTTTTACACATTCTTTAATCAAATCTGTCCTATTGAGGTGGATGCTACGAAGTATCTAGCATACCTTGATGAGGTGGGAGCTAAGAGCATTACCGTCAAGTTATCTATTCCTAATCATAGGCTTAAGCAGATGATAATAGGGGAGGCATGCTGATGAAAACTGACATTAAGGGGTATCCTATACACAGAACATCTAACAGAAATGCATCACAGCATACCACCAAGAAAGAGTCATTCGATGGTTCTAACACCTTCGGTAGATGGAGGCATAGTGACCTATGGCAACCTAGTGATGACATCTATGTTGTGTATAGTTATGGTGAGCATCATCCGATGTATATCTACAGTAGCCTATTAAACGAGTGGTTTGAGAATGGGGATAAGTATGATTCACCTTCATCTAAGAGGCACTATGCACAACTTAAACCTAACAGTTCAACCCACATCAAGAGCCATGAGTTTATGGTTAACCTTACCAAGATGGGGGTGGTAGAGATGACTAAGCAGAGGGTTGCAGGTAACAAAACCAAACTGACAAGGGCTGAGTCTTGGGTAGGAGGGCAGTGGAGATGACACATATTAGACAGAGGTTAAGACTGTTCTGCCTTCGGTGGGGGAAAGGTGGGCAGATGGTGTGTGATGTAGAGGGTAAACCTGTGTATTACAGTGACAAACGGTTGGCGAAACTGCACCGTGATGAAGGTATGGTGGTGTCATTTGGCATTGACCATAAGAAATATAACTATGTTAAAGGAGATGTAAGATGAGAGCGACATTGATGAAAGAAACGGTGAAGGCGTTATTCCCACAGCAGAGGACGCTGTGTATAGAGGGTAGTCCAGGAGGTGGTAAGACCACGATAGTCCATGAGGTGGCTAATGAGTTGGGTGTAGAGTGCAGGGAGTTGCATATGCCGACTATGTTGGTGGAGGACTTCGGGATAATGTACCCCGACAAGGAGGACAGTGACAGCCTTACATACCGTTTACCAGAGTGGTATCCAGTGAAGGGGAAAGCACCAGATGCAGGGATACTACTGTTCGACGATAGGAACCAAGCAGGTGCAGACTTGCAGAAGGTGTTGGCTAACATCTGTCAAGCGAGAACATTGCATGGACATAAGTTGCCAGATGGTTGGCAGGTTATCTCGACAGGTAACAGGCAGAAGGATAGAGCAGGGGCTAACCGTGTCTTATCACACCTTAGGAATAGGGAGACAGTCGTTGACCTTGATACACACCTCGATGACTGGAGTGCTTGGGCAATAGAGCATGGGGTGAAGGCTGAAGTGGTGGCATTCATACGGTTTAGACCGAACCTACTGCATGACTTCGACCCACAGAGAGAGCAGAATGCTACGCCACGTAGTTGGGTAGATGGTGTGAGTGATGTGCTTGGAACAGTGCCACCAGAGGCAGAGTATGAGTGCTTTAAAGGGGCAGTTGGTGAGGGTGCTGCGGCAGAGTTTGTGGGGTTTGTACAGATATACCGTAAACTACCTAACCCAGATGCTATCCTGCTTAACCCATCTACTGCTAATGTGCCAACAGACCCAGCGACACTGTATGCATTGAGTGGTGCGATAGCAGAGAGGGCAACAGAGGACAACTTTGGTAGGGTGTGTACTTATGCAGAGCGTATGCCACCAGAGTTCAGTGTGTTATCGGTGTCATATGCAGCGAGGAAGAAGCCAGAGTTAGCGTCGACCAAGGCGTTTACAGACTGGGCAGTTAAGCATCAAGACATCTTATTCTAGGAGGCAGATAACATGAAGTTAACAGATAAAGCATTGTTAGTGCAACTTAACATCAGTCAGTGGACAGCGAGGAAGTATGACCGTAAGGTTACTAAAGACATCTTGTCACAACATGGTGCATCAATGGGGGCAGGTCGGTTCAACAAGAGCCTACTGCCTATGAACGACTACCTTGATAGGGTGCATAAGAAGGCGACTGCGATTAGGCAGAAGTATTACACCAACACATTACCGTGGGGTATTGAGGGGACTCAGATGCTACCTAGTGCGAACTACTTGGAGTTTATGACTGAATTTAGGCAAGAGAAATCGGAATGGGAGTCGCTTGTTGGTGAGTTCATAAGCAATTACAGTAGACTAAAGGAGGACGCCAAACGACTACTACCTAATGGACTGTATAACGAAGCAGACTACCCATGTGACGACAGTATACACGAGAAATTTCGTATGGATATGTCAGTATTCCCTGTTCCGAGTGATGATTTTAGGGTTGAGATAGGTGATGCTGAACTCAATAGCATACAGCAAGATGTTGAGAGGCGTGTTGCAGAGGCGAGTGAAATTGCTATGGCAGACATATGGAAAAGACTGTATGATAGAGTGAAACATATGAGTGATAAATTAGCAGACCCAAAGGCTATCTTTAGAGATACTATGGTGGAGAACACACGAGAGTTGTGTGCTTTACTGCCACGCCTTAACTTTGCTAATGACCCTAACCTTGAGAACTTACGACAACAAGTTGAGGGTTCTTTGCTGTTACACCCTGATGCACTGAGGAACAACCCAGTAGTGCGACAGGATAAAGCACAAGAGGCTAAGGATATCATGAATAAAATGAGTGCATTCATGGGGTGACTCCATTGAGGTAAGTACATTGCCTATGCTCTACTTCACCCCATTATATACATGGTAGAGCATTATCAACACGGTACAGGTTGCTATCGTATGTACATGCAACCACTTATTAAACAATTAATCGAGGAGATTATGATGGCATTACCACCACGGATAAGAGCATACACACCAAGACCTTGGAAGTACGAGGATTATCTCGAGGCAACAAGGCGTAAGGACAGTGCTAATAGCCAGAAAAGATGGCTTGACGTTATTGCATTACTAAACACAGAGTATAAAGATGAGATGGATGACGCTGTGCATTTGATTATTGAAGAAATAGATAAGGAGGTATAGGGTGAGTGATATACCACAAGTTAGATACTTCGTTATTGATTCAGCAACAGGACTATCATTCCACAACTTCTTTAGCAAACAAGACGCATTAGAAGCATCGATGAGAATGGAGGGAGATTACCATATAGGTAAAGAATATGTTAATAACAACGGTACACCAGCACCGTTTAAAGAGGAGGAATATCATGGCTGATAAAGTTGGATACCATACATTCGATGAATGTAAGTGTAAGGTGGCAGGGATTAAGTCTTTGCTTGAACAGATATGTCGGGTTAGTAATGACGACAATGTAAAGGTTGTATCAGAGAGTGCGATACAGATGTGTAATGAACTACTTGTGGAGGGTAATAATGTTAGAGTGGATAACAACGGCTGATTTGTTTGAGGTATTAATGGTAGGCTCAGTAGTATGGATGGCATACATACTAATCTATTGGAAGGCTTACAATGATGAGGTAATCAATGACAGACAAAGAACTAATAAAGTTAAAGAGTGAGTTTCCAACTGCGTTAAGTGTGTGGTATGACAACATGCATGAGATGCAGACAGGTATGCTCATTGAAACGCTTCTTGTACATATGCCGAGGTCAGTATTACTGGCATCGCTTATAAACATAGAGCATTGTATTAAAACAATCCGTGAAGAGGAGAAACATAATGGAGATAGAGAAACGACTGAGTAAAGCAAAGACATCTTTAGTGCTGGAACACCCATTCGTTGGGAACATAGCACTGAACATGCCCTTTAAGGTGACAGATGAAGTACCCACTGCTGCAACTAATGGTAGTGAGGTAAGATTTAACCCCGACTTCTGTGATGGGTTAAGTGATGAGGAATTAAAGTTCCTTGTTGCCCATGAGTGTATGCACCCTATGCTAGAACACCCATTCAGACGAGGTGAGAGGGACATACGCAAGTGGAACCAAGCAGGTGACTTTATTATTAACCAACTACTTGTTGATGAAGGCATTGGTAAGATGCCAAAAGGTGGGCTATATAATAGCGATATATGGCAACAGGGTGGTGGTACAACAGATGGTATATATAAGGTACTACCTACCGAGAGCGATGACAAAGGTGGTGACGGTAGTGGCAATGGTGTAGGTAACCCACTTGATGAATGCCTTGATGCTGAAGGTAGCCCTGCTGAACAGGAACAGCAATCAGCACAGTGGAAAGTTAAGGTAGCCCAAGCAGCACAGGCTGCAAAGATGATGGGTAAGATGAGTGCAGGAGTGGAACGCTTTGTTGGTACTGTACTGAAGCCTAAGGTGGACTGGCGTGAAGTGTTGCAACGGTTTGTTGAGAAGTGTAAAGATGACACTCGCTCTTGGGCAAGACCTAACAGACGCTTCTTACCCCAAGGTATGTACCTACCAAGTACAAGTGGTGAGGCTATGGGCGAACTTGTAGTAGCAGTGGATTGTTCTGGCTCTATTAGCGATGATGAGATATCACAGTTTGCAGCAGAGGTAATGACCATCAAAGAGGACAGCAACCCGAGTGCTATCCATGTTATATACTTCGACCATAGGGTATCACACTACGAGAAGTTTACAAGAGATGACGAACTACATATAGAACCCCATGGTGGTGGAGGTACAGCCTTTAGTCCTGTGTTTGATTACATCGATGAGCATAACATAGAACCAGTAGCCTGTGTATTCCTTACTGACTTGTACTGTAATGACTTTGGTGATGAGCCACCGTTCCCTACACTGTGGGTAACTACAGAGAAGGATAGCACTAATGCACCGTTTGGTGAAGTGGTGGTGATGAATGATTAAGATAACACCAGAACTACTTGACGAGCATAGAGAGATAAATGTCTATGACCAGTGGTATGAGTTTGTATATTCAGACTTTACTGCTGACATGAAGAAGCGAGGTGTAAAGGTAGAGAACATCTTTTTCAGTGGGTTCTGGAGTCAAGGTGATGGTGCTTGCTTTGAAGGGTATGTAGATGATGTATCCAAGTTGTTAGACATGGGTGGTTATCCAGAGGCTACGAAGTTTCTTAAAGCAGGTGGGCAGATAGAGTTCAAGGTAACACACAGTGGACACTATTACCATGAGATGTGTACAGAGATAGACCTGTACAACGACAACTACTATGACCTACGGTTTATGGAAACACCAACCGAGTTCCACCAAGAGGTAGTCAATGCCCTTGATGGGATACTACAACCAGAGATAGATGAGATGTATAACGACGCTGTTGATGTGCTTAGAGGACACATGAGGCAGTTGTATAGAACGCTAGAAAAAGAATATGAACATTTAACAAGCGATGAACTCGTGGAAGAGGCAATCATTGCAAACGATATAGGAGAGTAACAATGGCAACAGTAAGATTTAGTGACAAACTAAAAGATGAAATTGAACGCAAGGCTAAGGATATATTTGCAAAAGAACTTAATGATATACGAGCAGACATACCTGCAACATGGAGTGCTGAGTATCTATACAACACTGTGTTCCCTAAAGACATTAGGGATAAGATGGATGCACTACCCGATAAGTATCTGAAACAAACTAGTCGATTAAACCTTTGTGGTTTCAAGGATATACCAGAGGGCGAGAGTAACGCTTTCTGGGGCTTAAAAACTGATGTACGACTCGCCTTCGCTGAACCTAAGCCTATCCCCGAAGGCTCAGAGCACCCCGAATTTTATATGGGGTGGAGAGGTGTATCACTTAACTATAACACACCACGATTTGCAACTATCCGAGCAGAGTTTAAAGTGTGGCGTGATAAACAGATGGTTGTTAGGGATAAGCGTGAAGTATTTATCGATGGTATCAAACAGATAATGAATACATACTCTACACTCGGCCCAGCCCTTAAGGTATTCCCTGCACTATGGGACTTAGTACCAAGTGAGTACCAAGAACGACACATGAAAATTACCAAGCGTAAGCGAGGTACTACTAAAGAACTTGGTGACCTTGATGTAAACAATTTAACAGCAACAGTAACACTTAACAAACTAACACGATAAGGAGGATACATGGGTACATATACAGGACAGTGGTACACAGCACAAAACACACTACTCGGCAATAGCCATTGGCTTAGAGAAGCAACGGTGACAGACTATGATAGTATCAAAGCATTCTTTGAGCGAGCAAGGTTTCCAGATAAGGGTAAGCCTCTGCGTTCTTGGGCAAGGATATTTAAAGATGGCGATGATTACTATGTTAAAAACTGGCAGACTGAATTATGTAGGTTCAAGCCTAACAACACAGTAGTATTTACTGCTACAACTGAGGAAATATGGCATAGTTCTTGCACCCTAGTTGGCTCATTACATAGAGCAATACCTTTCACTATGATTAGGATTGCTAAAGGTAGGTATCGTGTTGCACATAATGAAGAAGTAATTAAGAACGCTGAGAATAAAAAAGGTGCAGGTGATAATTCGTACCACTATACAGACTGGTGGAAGTGGCTAAAGAAAGAGTCACCCGAATACTTTCAAGGTATTACTTTCGACCTAAAGACTGGCGAGTGCCTTAACCGTAGACCAGATGATAAGTTAAAACCTATCCCAGAGAAACGACGCGAATGGTTGAGAGCATTGCGAGAGTTCAAGAAGGGTATTAAAGTTAGAGCCAAGATGAATGTGTTTGAGGGTATCTCTGATATAGTAGTAACGGAAGACGTACTACATCTGCATTACTACGACAGACCAGATTGGTCACATGGTAAGTATAAAGAACTACTATTCACAAGCATTAGAGATAATAAGTTTTCACAAGAACTATTAGTAGGTATTACTAAGACCCATAGACCTGCTCACTCGTGGAGTTGGGCAAGACCTACACCTGCTGAGGCTGTTATAGCAGTAGATAAGATATGTAGTACATATAGTGTAGAACTACGCAGACAGTTCGGAGTGTTTGAGAAATGAGTGTCGTAGTATGGGACGGTATGACTCTTGCTACTGACAAGTCAGCAAGTAATGGAAACATACACCACTGTGTTGATAAAGCATGGTTGAACGGTGATGTACTGCTAACAGGTACAGGTTCACTTGGATGTATACTTGCAATGCGAGAGTGGTACAAAGCAGGTGCAAAGCCAGAGGACTTTCCAGAGATACAGAAGGGAAATCTATGGTGTCACTTTATAGTGGTAAATGAACATGGGTTAATGCGATATGAACAATCGCCGATACCTATCGAGCATGGGCGTAGGGCTTGTGCTTTTGGAAGTGGGCAAGATGTTGCCTATGGTGCATTAGCAATGGGTGCTAGTGCTGAACAAGCAGTGGGTATAGTAAACCAATATGTCGCAGACTGTGGGCATGGTGTAGATGTATTCACATTATTAGGAGAGTAAAGATGAAAGGAACATCAAAGAAAGAAAAGATAATATCATATGTTAAATCAAACCCTAACAAGACTGCAGCACAAGTTGCTAAAGCGTTAGGTGTTAGACAGAAGTATGTGTACGTAACCAAGTCTGCAGCAGGTTTAACTAAGCCTAAGCAGAAGCCAATCAATAATGCAATGAAGCATGCTATTACTGATGCCTTAATGAAAGCATCTGGTAAGAAAAGCAAGGCAACCAAACAGAAAGTTGTTGGTACAAAGTCTATGAAGGTGAGCCTACAAATAGAGATGACAGAAGGCACACTCACCATGAGTATGGCTGAAGCTAAGGAGTTATATGGTCTACTCAAACCAATGATGGAGAAGTAATGGACATAGTAACCATCGACTTCGAAACCTATTGGGATAAGAAGTTCTCTCTATCTAAGATGACAACAGAGGAGTATGTACGCAGTGCAGACTTTGAAGTCATAGGTGTAGGTATTAAAGTTAATGATAACCCCACTGATTGGTACAGTGGGGAAGATGTTGGTGGGTTCTTAAATAGCCTCGACTATACGGACAAGGCTATCCTCTGCCATAACACTTACTTTGATGGTGCAATCTTATCATGGTTGTATAACATCAAACCAAAGTTTTGGTTCGATACTATGTGCATGGCTAAACCTAGGCATATGATGGCGGAGGGTAGTTCCTTGAAAGCCTTAGCAGATTACTATAATATAGGTGAGAAAGGTGCAGAGGTGGAGAACACAGTAGGTAAACGACGCTTAGACTTTAGTGAGAGCGAGATGAAAGACTTCGCTGATTACTGTATCCAAGATGTTGAGTTAACCTACAAGTTATTTAACAAACTAAAACAGGGCTTTCCACCACATGAACTAATGATTATCGACCAGACTATGCGTATGTACACAGAGCCAACAGTGGTACTTGACACTAGTGTACTGGAACAACACCTTGTTAAAGTTAAGCAAACCAAGACAGACTTAATCAATGACCTATCAATGGGTCAATTCACAGAGGCACAGATAAAGAAGGTACTGATGAGTAATGATATGTTTGCTAAGTTGCTTGAGTCATTAGGTGTAGAGATTCCAACTAAGACTAGTCTACGAACAGGTAAGGTTGCTTTTGCATTTGCTAAGACTGATAAAGCATTCTTAAACTTACTGGAACACGACAACCCTCAAGTGCGTAGCCTCGTTAAGGCGAGACTTGGTACCAAGTCTACCATAGAAGAAACCAGAACGCAACGGTTGATTGAAACTTCCAAGCGTGGATACTTGCCTATTATGCTCAAGTATTATGGTGCTCATACTGGTAGGTTCTCTGGTGGGGACAAGTTAAACCTACAGAACTTACCTCGTAACGGTGCTATTCGTGAGGCTCTGACTGTACCACTAGGGTATAAGATGATTGCCTGTGACTCATCACAAATTGAGGCACGAATGACAGCGTATGTAGCAGGGCAAGAGGATTTACTTGAAGCCTTTAGGGAGGGGCGTGATGTGTATAGTGAGTTCGCTTCTGATGTGTATGGATATGAAGTAAAAAAGACTGATAAAGTTAAACGCTTCGTTGGTAAAACATGTATACTTGGTCTTGGTTATGGCATGGGTCATGTTAAGTTTAAAGATACCTTAGCACTAGGTATGGGTGGACTGTCCGTTGATGTCGACGAATTTGAAGCACAACGAATAGTAAATTTATACAGACAAAAGAACCATAGGATTGTCGCACTCTGGAATAGATGTGGCACGGTTCTTACAGGCATGTTAGCAGGTGGTAGTGGGCAGATTAACGACATTCTGTCATACGACTCCGAAGGTATATTGATGCCGAACGGTTTGCGTATTCATTACCCTGCATTAAGAGCAGGTTCGGGAGGGTTCTCCTATCTTGCTGACTCTCGTGTGTTTAGAAAGCATTCGAGTGGTGAAGGTGTTGCAGGTAATAACTGGACACGGATATACGGTGGTAAGGTAGTGGAGAATGTAGTCCAAGCCCTTGCTAGGAATGTAGTTGCAGAGCAGATGGTGCGTATAGGACAGCGATACCATGTGTCTTTCCAAGTTCATGATGAGATTATCATCGTGGTTAAGGAAGAAGAAGCAGATGAAGCACTAGCATTTATGATAGATGAAATGTCTAAGCCCCCAAGTTGGGCGAAGGATTTACCAGTGGCTTGTGAAGCAGACCTTGGTGATAATTATAGTGAAGCAAAATAGGAGGAGTAATGCAACAACATATACACGCAGAAGTAATTCATGCATGGGCAGAGGGTTATACAGTACAGCGAGTTGAAAAATTGTGCTGTGATAAATCATATAAACGGTGGGTTGACTGTACATCTACACCGATGTGGTTTGAAGATGAAGAATATAGGATTAAACCAGTGGCTAAGGAGGAGGAACATGCTTGACACATTAATAAGTTGGTTAGGGTTATTAGTAATACTATCATTAGGGTACGCTGCAGGTGCTATGCACATGGTATACCTAGGTAAATGTGACAAAGTATTTGGAGGTGACAAATGAAGTTATCACATTCATTCTCAGCATTAAAGATGTATGAGAACTGTCCGAAAAGATATATGCACCAACGTATCAACAAGGAAGTACAAGATGAGGGAGGTGAAGCAAGCCTATATGGTGAGCGTATCCATGAAGCATTAGAGTTAAGGCTTAGGGATAAGACACCACTGACTGATGAAGCCAAGTTGTATGAGGGGCTGTGTGTACCTATAGAGGAAGCAGCAGAAGGTGGTGAGTTACTAGTAGAGCAGAAGATGACGCTTGATGAGAACCTAACACCAACAGATTGGTTTGCACCAGGTGCATGGCTTAGGTCTATACTCGATGTACTGATTGTACATGAAGACAAGGCATATGTAATAGACTGGAAAACTGGTAAGCGTAGACCAGACTTTACACAGATGGAAATGTTTGCACTACAAGTATTCAAGCACTACCCTAAAGTAAGCACAGTTAAGACTTCATTGATATGGTTAAAGACTAAGCAGATGGACACAGAAGTTTACAAACGTGAACAGTCTAACGAGATGTGGACTCGTTTGATGACACGTATCAATAGGATATATGAGTCAGCAGAGAGTGACAACTGGCCGCCTAAGCCAAGTGGGTTATGCCCTTGGTGTCCAGCGAAACATATGTGTGACTATGCAAAACTATAGTTGACACTGTTGTAAACATAAGTATAATGTAAAGGAAGAGGAGGAGTAAATGGCAACAACACCAGAAGGTAGGATTAAGAGTCGACTGGATAAAGTATTTAAGAAGCATAAGATATGGTACTTTAGTCCACAGTCTGGCCCATTTGGAAGAGCAGGTATACCCGATAGACTAGCAGTAGTTAAGGGTAGACTGTTGGGTGTCGAGGCAAAGGCTGACAGTAAGAAGAAACCTACACCACTGCAAGTTAAGTGTATGAAAGATATAGAAAAAGCAGGTGGTAAATGCTTTCTAGTCTTTGATGAAGCAACCATTGATGAGGTAGAACAATACATCATCAGTGCAAAGGAGGTGCAATGGTAGTAGTCGAACAGGCAAAAGCGATTGCACTAAAGTTGGATAACCCTAATCGTGTGCTTAGTTGCATACCATCTGCTAAGGTGATGAAGGTTAAGGGGAGTGAGATAGTTGTAACACCACATAAGATAGACGAAGTAAAGGTGTTACGCAACTTAGGTATCTCAGTACCATCACCTATCCTACATTACTATGATTGGGTAGGTAAGTTTACACCTTATAAACATCAGCGATTAACAGCGGCGTTTTTAACTATGCATAAGAAAGCACTGGTACTTAATGACATCGGTACAGGTAAGACACAATCGTCACTATGGGCTGCAGATTATTTAATGAACGCTGGTGAGGTTAAGAAGTGTCTAATCATATCGCCATTGTCTACACTTGAGAGAGTATGGGGTGACAGTATATTTACTGGATTTATACACCGTACTGCTGTAACACTGCATGGAACTGCGGCACGTAGGAAGAAGTTATTAAAGACTGATGCTGACTTCTACATTATTAACCATGATGGGTTTAACATCATAGCAGAAGAAGCAAAGGGAATGTTTGACTTAATCATTGTTGACGAAGCAGCAGTGCTACGCAACCCATCTACTAATCGGTTTAAGATATTCCGTAAGTGGATGGAGAGTAACAAGCAGACAAGACTATGGATGATGACAGGTACACCTACACCTAATGACCCGACTGATGCTTGGGCGTTAGCGAAGTTAGTCAACAGCCCGTTCTGTTCGAACACATACACTGCATTCCGTGACCAAGTGATGATGAAGATAGGTCAGTGGAAGTGGTTACCTAGACCAGAGTCAGTGGACATTGTGAAAGATGTATTACAACCATCAGTTAGGTATACAAGAGATGAGTGCTTTGACCTGCCAGAAACTATTGTGCAGACAAGGAAAGTACCACTGACTAAAGAGCAAGAAAAGTATTACAAGGAAATGCTGAGGCGTTTTGTTATTGAAATGGAAGAGGAGGAAGGCTCTATCACTGCTGTTAACGAGGCTGTTAAATTACAGAAACTTGTACAGATAGCATGTGGTGTGGTCTATGATGATGACGGACAGAACATTGAGTTGGACTGTTCGCCTAGGGTTAAAGTAGTAGAGGAGGTGATAGAGGAAGCAGGAGAGAAAGTTATATTGTTCGTTCCGTTAACTGGAACATTACATATGTTGGAGGAGAAGTTGAAGAAGCGTTGGACTGTCGGAGTTATTAATGGTGCAGTAAGTGCAACAAAGCGTAACCAGATATTCAACGACTTCCAAAATGGTAAAGACCCACAGGTATTGATTGCACACCCTGCAACAATGGCACATGGGTTGACACTAACATCAGCATCAACCATCATATGGTATGGGCCGATAACAAGTAACGAGCAGTACGTTCAAGCGAATGGTCGTATTGAACGAATAGGTAAGAAGCATACTTCGAATGTTGTGCATATTGAATCCATAGCAGTGGAGTCTAAGATGTATGACAGACTACGTAACAAACAAAAGTTACAAGGGTTGCTTCTTGATTTAATACAACAAGAAACGAGGTGACATATGAGTCTAACAGTAGACCAAATAATCGAGACGTACATGAAGTTACGCTCAAAGAAAGAAGTCATTGAAGCTGAAGCGAAAGCCAGAGTCAAAGACATAAAAGAAAACATGACCAAACTGGAAGCGTGGTTAAAGGAAAAGGCAGATGCAGATGGAGTAACATCCTTCAAGACCAATCATGGTACAGCATTCCTTACTACTAATGACTACGCTCGAGTTGCAGACTGGGACGCTATGCTAGGATTTATCCAAGAGAATAATGCATACGACCTGTTCGAAAAGCGTGTAAGTAAAACAGCAGTTCGAGGATACATCGACTTGAACAAGGCTGTTCCAGCAGGAGTAACATACGGTACAAAGATTGACGTCAATGTTCGTAAGCCTGCACCTAAACTCGATGTGTAACTAATAGGAGAGAAATAATGTCAAACATTGTTCCCAGTAATATCCAAGTTCCTGCTCACTTAGCAGGCAAAGTAGGCACGCCATCAGCATTGGCGCAATCGTTAACAGGTGGACTAGCAACAGGAGGCGATGGCTTCCCACGTATATCCATCAAAGGCAGTCGCTTCCGTATTGTGGACGGAGGTGATGAGACTGTACTTGACTCAACCAAGATTGATGTAATCGTTGTGGGTGCTAACCCTAGATTATCTAAGACATGGTATGAGAAAGCATGGACTCCAGACTCAGAGCCTTCAGCACCAGACTGCTTCTCGTTGACTGGTGTCGGCCCACATGCTGATAGTACCAACCCACAGAATGACTTGTGTGCCTCATGTCCTCAGAATGCTTGGGGTTCTAAGTTAACACCACAAGGTCAGCAGATTAAAGCCTGTGCAGACCAGAAACGATTAGCAGTGGTTGCTGCTGATGATGCAGGTGGTGCAGTGTACCTACTACAAGTAACTCCAGGTGCATTGAAAGGGTTGAACGCCTACCAGAAAGAACTATCTACAAGAGGTATCCCACCAGAGATTGTTAAGACCACGTTGTCTTTCGATACTGATGCGTCATACCCTAAGTTAGCGTTCGGGTTTGGTGGCTTCATCGACGAAGCAGCTCAAGCCGCAGTAGATAAACTGTTTGGTACTGACCAAGTGTTAAAGATAACAGGTGAGAAAGAAATGGACACACCTGCTGTACCTAAAGTTGAAACAAAACCTGCACCAGTGGTTGAAGCAAAGGAAGAACCTGCTGTAAAAGGATTTGGTAAAGCCGCACCTGCTGAAGCACCTAAGCCTAAGGCTAAAGCGAAACCTAAAGCAAAGAAACCTGCTGCTGAACCAGATGCTGCACCAGTTGCAGACACTGCGACAGGTAACTTGGCTGATGAAATCGCTGCTCTTGTAGGAGATGTTGCTGATGACTAAACAGACCCCACTTGATTTTTCTAAAGTGGAGTCGCTTCGCAAGCATATGATGCTTACTATCACTGACATGGCGTCAGTGGTGGGAGTATCCCGCATGACTTATCATAGTTGGAAGAAGGGTGCAACCATCCGTAGACACAACGATAATAAGTTACGTGATACCTTGCGAAAACTACTGTTGGTTATGCAGGACAAAGGGTGGCCATCACCCGATGTTATTGTTCTTGAACCAAAGGATAGAAAAAAGCGACTTCTTAAACATTTAGAGGAGTATCATTAAGCAGACTAGAGAGGGGAACTTCCCCTCTTTTTATTGAGGAGGACACATGAACACGTTGGAATTTTTACAACGCGTTCTACCTACTGAGGGCTTCTATGTCACTACTGTCATCAACAAAGATGGTAATAGACAAGGGTTCTTCGATAGTGTAGACGAACTAGCAAAGGTCTGTATTAGGTCAGACCAAACTAAAAACAATACCTACTACGCAATATCAGCCTTCAAAACGAAAGGCAATAGGAAGCAGGATAATGTCAGAGCAACCAAAGTTGTTGCATTAGATGTAGACTGTGGTGAAAATAAACCATACCCAAACTGGAAGGAAGGATTAAAAGCATTGGGTAAGTTCCTTGAAGAAATGAAACTACCTAAACCTATGGTAGTATTCTCTGGCAACGGACTGCATGTTTACTGGGTATTAACCAGAGAACTAGAACCACATAAATGGAAGCCACTCGCTAGTGCTATGAAACTAGCAGCGGCAGAGAAACAGTTCGAGATAGACGCAGGTCTTACAACTAACAGCGCACTGGTATTACGACCAGTCGGAACTCATAACCCGAAGAATGGGAATGAGGTAAAGTTGTTAATGGATGCTGAGCCTGTTACACCTGAAGTTCTTTCAGATGTATTATCAAACTACGTACAGTATAGCCCGGGCCCTAATAGTCGACAACCACGTGAGAGTTCGTTGTTAGGTAATCTTGCAGCAACCCAAGAGTATCCACCTGCTGTCGGCACTGTAGTTGCAAGCAAGTGTCAGCAGATTGAGTGGGCAGTTAAGAACCAGAAGGATGTACCCGAGCCACTATGGTATAGCCTTATCGGAGTTGCTGCATTCTGTGTAGACCCAGAAGAAACAGCAATCAAGTGGAGTGAGGGGCATGATGCTTACTCTGAGTCAGTAACAAGGGATAAAGTTATCCAGTGGAAAGACAATGCTACTGGCCCAACAACTTGTGACAAGTTTAAATCTGATAGACCAAATGGATGTAGAGGGTGTAAATATGCAGGCAAGGTAGGCTCACCTGCAAGACTGGGTATCCAATACCAAGAAGTCGCAATCACCACTGAAGCACCAGATAAAGTAGCGAACTTAGTACCTATCCCGAAACCGTTCAAGCGAACTGCTCAAGGTATTAAGATGACTATTGATGATACTGATATCGATGTTTGTAAGTTTGATATATACCCAGTTGGGTATGGACGTGATGACCACCTTGATTATGAAGTGGTACGCTACCACTGGAAGCGACCTCATATTGGGTGGACAGAACTTAAATTAAGACAAGCATACCTTACTGATGGGAGTAGAGAATTTCCCACTGCTATTGCAGACCAAGGTATAGTGTTAATTAGTAAACGACAAACGGAGTATTTTCAACTTATGTTACGAAGCTACATGGAAGAGTTAAGGCAGATGCGTACCATGACTAACCTCTATTCAACCATGGGTTGGAAAGAAAACAACACGCACTTTGTCATAGGAGATACTGTCATAAGTAAGGTCGGTGATGGCAGTGTTAAAGAAGAACAAGTTACATTATCTGCCGCAACCAATTCAGTTAGCGGTGATATGTATGGCAAGAAAGGAAGCAGTGAAGCGTGGACTAAGATGACCAACATGCTAGAGAAAGCACATATGCCAAGTCATATGTTTGCTTTAGGTGTTGGGTTTTCTGCACCACTATTCAACTTCACTGGCTTGAAAGGACTAACAGTTTCATTATATGGGCCAACAGGTGGAGGTAAAACACTAGCTCAATACTGGATACAATCCATCTATGGTAACCCAGACAAGTTGCACTTCGCTGCGAAGTTCACACAGAACACACTGTTCAACCGTATGGGTTTGTATGCCCACTTACCGATGACCATTGATGAAGTAACTATGATGCAAGATAAAGAGGTAGGTGACTTCTGTTACTGGGTGAGTCAAGGTAGGGATAAGGCTAGGCTTAGTCGTACTGCTGTTGAGCGAGATGCTAAGACTTGGGCAACGCCAGTTGTTGTATCTACAAACAAGTCAATGCAATCTAAACTGATAGCATCTGGGTTAGATACTGATGCACAGATGGCACGTTTGTTAGAGGTAACTGTGCCTGCACATGAGCTGTTTACTAAGAATAGTACGGCAGGTCGAAACCTCTATAACTTTGTTACAAATAACTACGGCCATGTCGGCCACACATTCATAAACAAGTTGTTAGAAATAGGTGCTGATGATATAGCTGCAATGATTGCAGAAGTAACAGAGAATTTCCACAAAAGGTATGACGCTGAGTTCAGTGGTGAAGAACGCTACTGGGAACAAGCCATCATTCTATCAGACCTAGCATCTAAACTTGCTAGTGATTGGGGCTTGATTGATTACGACTATACGAAGGGGACTGAGTGGGTACTAAATCAGATTGGTGCTATCCGTACTGTTGCTGCTGAGAGTAAGATGGACTCATTCGATATCCTTGCTGCATACCTTAACGACTTCGCTGATGTTGCTGTCACTGTTATGCACACAGCAGGGCAGAAGCCAGTGGTTGACTTCCAACGCTTACCTCGTGGAGAGATACGTGTTAGGTTCGATGTCTTCCGTAAGACAATGACTGATGTCTTCAGTAGTGGAACGCTTATGTTAGACCGTACCCACTTCCGTAAATGGTTATCAATGCAAGGCCATGACTACAAGTCTTTCTGCGGTGAGTTAAAGACTGAGCATATTGATGCAACACCTAAATCCAAGAAGTGTTTTTTAGGTAAGAGTACACCGATTAAATTAGGTCAATCTTATGTTGTTGGTGTTAACCTTAACCACCCTAGACTACAAGGCATACTTGATGATGCTGATGTAGCCGCTGAAGATTTACTTCAAGGGCAGTTACAGATGGTTGATTAGTCGTTAGCAAATACGTCCATTAACCAGTTAGTCTCTTGTCTGATACTCTTAGGTGCAGACTTGAGATACCTCTCTGAGGTTGTCTTGTTCCATTCTCTGTATGCTCTATTTGCAGACTTACGGAAACTCCTAATGTAGAACTCAGAGCCTTGGGCAGCCTCATTCCACTCTCGTACATTCTGTACAATCTGATTCATAGTATCCATATCACCAACAATCTTCGCTTTAATATAAGCATTACGGAACTCAGCGCGTATATCTTTTGCGTAGTCTGCTGACTGTTTAGACATCCTAACAATATCATTCTCTGCTGTTGCAACTGCTGGGTAGAAACCTAGCATCCTTGTAAACGCTGTCCACGCTGTCACATCTCGTGACACTACTTTACCTTGAGCATTAGTAATCATACCGTCATTATGGAATGTGTATCCATCTGTAATTGCGCGTACTGCAGTGATAGGCGACTCCCTTAAGATGGTCTTCATATCCGTATGACCAGACCTTAACCCTAATGCTTCTAACCCATACTTACTCAGCTGTCCTGCTGTGCCTACAATACCACTTGCTGTTGTCCATACTGGGCCGAAGGCATTCTCTGTTTCACGCCATGGGTCTGAGCCTGCTTTGAACAAACCAGTAAGTGGGAATAAATCACCAAAGCCTAGTCTAGTCGATACTGTTCCACCAAATGACCTATCAACCACACCTCTCATAAACAACGGACCAAAGCCGGGGGCTATGTCCTCGACAATTTCTAGTGCTGCCTTCTCGACTGTTGGCATCTTGATACCAAAGGACTGGGCTAGTGTATCTAGTAAGTCCATGATATCATCAGCGAAAGGCATACCTTTTAGGCCCGCAACTAAGAACAGTAAACCCATAGAGTAAATCTTACCCTTCTTATCCATCTGAGCAAATAGCTTGATGGCAGATAGAGTGAACTGCTTGTACATCATAGGGTACTGGAATAAGTTACCACGTGCAATCTCTGGTCTATTGTACATATCATAGTTACCCTGGCTATCATATACAAATTGCCCTGCCTTGTCCTTAGCGTAGGCATCAATCTCTTGTTTGGTAGCGTTAGGGTTTGCTGCTGTATATCTATCTCGCTCTAATCGATATGCTGCTAATCCAGATACACGTCTGTTAAGTTGCTCTGTTTGTGAGAACATATACATCCATGCTGTAATTGCCTTGATAGCCTTAGCACTCTGTACACCACCACGCGATGAACCTAGTAGAGCATTCATCTGTGCAGGAGCCATGGTTCCTCGCTCAGTTTCATATAGCATAAACTCAGCTTCATCTTTTGTTAGTCCATATTCGTTGTACTTATTATCACCGTTAGTCTTTTCCCAGTCCTTAACCATGTCATATAGGAACTCGGTCTCACCGAACTTAGGGTTCTTAACATTAGCTATTGCTACACCAGTTGCCTTAGCAGCCTTGGAGAAACCAAACCCTCCACCGAAGCCACGCTTGTCATTGTAAGTTGCGAGGTTCGGGATGGTAAGTAGGGGGATAGAAGTTAAGTTCACTGCAGCTGTAGCGAAACTCATACCTAACTGCATAATTACAGTTGCAAGTTTCAGCTGCGAGCCAACCTTACCAGATAATAAATCCTCTGTACTTGTCACGATGTTTCTGGTCTGGTCATACCATGCTAGTAGTTTCAGCCCTTCGTCACGGTAAACTTGTCCACGACCTTCAAGTTTTAACTCAATGTTTTCACCATCTACTACGATGGTTTCTATACCACTACCAGTTATAGGTGCAGAGTGTCGGTACATATATGCATATGTGTCAAAGCGTTGCTTAGCAATAAACTTAGCTTCTTCATTCTTCGCTTCACTTACCTCTTTAGCTAAACGCTTAAGTGTTGGTTTATCACCACGCCACTTACTGTCGTTAGCCATTAGTCTATCAATAGCGTAGCGATACTCACTCTTAGCAGCAACGTGTGCTCTAGTTTCTAAATAAGATGCGATGTGTTTCAGTACATTCTTGTCCCAACCTGGGTTACCTGTTCTCATCAAATGCTTACGAGCTTGTGACTCGTAACGTGATGTTGCAGTAACCACCCGCTCTTGTTGGCGGGGGGTTAGGTTAATATCTAATCTAAGTAATAGACCTGCGATGTCCCTGTATGATGCTGAACCAGCAGTTGGAGCCTGCTTAGCAGCAGTACCTCGTTCGGCTACGAACTCCACATATCGCTCATGTCCATCTCGGTCTTTAACTTTAATACCTTTATGCTTACCTAAGGTGCTATCTAAATAGTCTACAATCTCTGCCGCCTGCTGAGTAGAGTCAACTTGGTAGTATGGCATCTGTGCTTGTAAGCCTTCATCTAATGCTATCGGAGCGCCACGCTTTCCTTTGTCATATAAGTACGCCTGTACTCTAACTTGATACTTCGCATCACGAACCAACTGAACATATGAACCCATGATGGTACTCTTAGCACCAATCTGAGCGTTAGCAATCTGGTTACTAACTGTGAATAAAGTCTGGATTGTATGTTGGATTTCTTCGGCTTGTGCTTTCGAAAGTTTCTTATCGCGTAGTGCTTGTACACGCTCAAGGATATCTGTTCGCCCCTTGAACAACTTACCATGCTCACCAGTACCATGCTCTACTGACTGCTTAAGGTCATTAAACTTCTTCGGCTCATATAGGCTACGTTGGATTGCATATAAAAACTCTTCAGCTTTATCCTTTGATTCATCTGATAGCCTGTACGTATCCTCATCATCAAGGATAGAACCCTCAACTCGAATGTCGTAATACTCATTCATCACCTTATGGATAAACTCTATATCTGTACTGTCTATATGTACACCTGCACCACCACGTTGTTTGCGTAGGTCATCGATGTAAGCAACACGCTCTGTGAATGCACTACGCACATCAGCAACTAATACGTCAACTGTAGCCTGGTCAGTAGCACTACGGTTCTCTTGATACATCTTCCAAATAACATGGTCTTCAGTAAATGACTCATCATGTAGCCAAGGTGCTGTTGCTTTCGTACCCCATATCGAACCATCTTCACCTACCTTAATACCTTTGCGTAAGTCAGCTAGTGATATAGCACCGAACTCTGATGCTCGTTTAAATGCGTCCTCATTAACTGTTACATTCCCTTCTTCATCAGTTATAACAAGGTCTGGGATTTTATTTAAGTCTGTTTCAGACAGTTGGTTCTTCTTATAGATAGCAGTATATGCTAGTATCTCACCTGCTTTTAACTTATCATCTGCAGTAGCATAAGGCTTAAGCCAAGTGTTGGCGCCGTACTGCGTCTTAGTTTTTAACTGGTAGTGGTTAAGGTAATCTTTAGAAGCGTTGGATACCGCCACAAAGAAACCATATAAATCTGTTAGTCCTTCACTACGAGTAGCTTTATGGTTAAGAGTTTGCAGTGCTTCGAATACACTACCTACTGCTGACTGTACGCCACCTGCTTTCCTAAGCATAGTTTGAACACCATTACTCTGGATGTAATCTTTAATGCCACCTAAGCCACCGGTTATAGTATCAATCTTATTCTGAGCGTTCATCGCTATGAAGTCACTACCTAGGTTAGCGTTGTTAGCTTGTGCTGTAAAGCGGATACTGTTACCACGTTCACGCATATCTAATAGTGCTTGACTAATATCATTAACGTCGAATGTACCGATACCCTTACCATAGCGTATAAAGCGGCGGATATTACCTACCCAGTATCGTGACATCTCATCACCAAACTTAAGCCCGACTTTATTAAGAGCGTTCTTAATCATTGTCCACACTCTATTAAGTAGAGATGTGTCTAGTATCATTGCCTTATCAGCAATGGCTTCTTCAATCGCTACATACTTATCAGCATCGTGGATATCAACTTGGTGGTCAACTATGTTTCGGATGTTAGCATCTGCGTTATAGATACTATCTAGTAGTTTCTTAAGTTTCGCTTTAGGGACAACGGTGCGGAGACCATGGTGACCTAAGATTTCATGAGCTAGAATTGTCTTAACTTGCTTCTCAGTTTTAATGTTTCCACTGAACAGGACTACATCAGTACCCATATGGAATGCCATAACATTAGTGCTCTCATCAAACTTACCAGTTGCTTTAGCCTTATCGAATAGAGTTTTGTTCTGCTTCTTAAACGCAGCAGTGTCGTGGTATACCTTGATAGCAGGCTTAAGCGTGGTCTTTAAACTGTTGATAAAGTTAATAGCTATCACTTCAACTTGCCCTACACCAACATTAGCATAGAGCGGATTACCATCCTCACCGAAGAACATAACGTCATCATCTTCGTTAGTACCCCACTGGTCTAATAAACCAAACTCATCTGCTTGTCTAGTACGTGACTCTGTTGCCGCCTTCGCTATATCTTCTTGCTCTGCTATCTGTGCTGCTTCTTCAAGGATATCTGCGAGACTCTGTGTTAACCCTTGCTTCTTACGCTCAGCCATCTGGGCTGTCTTGTTAGGCTTAGCTGCAACAGCTTTAAGTTTGTCAGCGTAAGTGGTTTCATCTTTCTTAATACCAACTTCAGCAGTAGTAGGTGCGAAGCGTTGCGTAGTTTGTCCTTCTGCGTTAGTGAATGAACGTTGGTTAAGTTTTAACTTACCGTCTGCAAACCAGTCTTTAATATTATGGTCACGCCACTTGGTATTACGTAGTTCTTTAGCAGTCAGCTGGTTATATAAACCCTCAATCTCTGTCACTGATGCATCATTTCTTCTATTAGCACCGCTGAGCTTAAGCCTATCTAAACGGTTGGTCAGAGTCTCGGGGGTTGTTACCTCGACCTCCTCTACCTTAGCTCTAGCCTGCTTAGGTTTATCCATACCCCAGGTTTTCTCTACTTCGCTAGTTTGCTTAGCAGTAAGTGGTACAACTTTAGCAATAGGATGCTCAGCAACAGGAGTGCCTTCAATAGGGTTATCCATCATAACTTCGCGCAGTGCGTCAGCCACGATATCGCGTTCAACTTGTGCTACCTTTAGGTTGTTAAGCATGTAGTCAATAAACTCTGGGCCTTTTAAGATGTCATTCTTCTTACCAGCATTCTTAATATATGTAAGGTATGCCACATCACGCATAGCATCTTTAAACAGCGGGGAGTTTACTGAACGCATAGCTTTAGTAATGGCTCTAGGTAATTTACCTTGGTTAAGTAGTAAGTCATCAACAGCTTTCTCTTTCTGCCCCTCTCTAGTTACCTCACCAGTTTTTATTTTGTTCTCAAACTTTTGCCTACCAGTCTTAGTGAAGTCAGCGAATGATACATCGATGAACTCAAGGTATGGAGTCTGCTGACTCAACCATACTCTCTCAACTTCATCCTTAAGCCTAGCAGCTTCTTTGACTGCATCCTGCTCTGCTTTCTTAACTGCTTCAGAGTTAGCCTTATCTTTAGCCTCTGCTGCAGCCATCGCCTTAGCTGATTCTATTGCTTTAGTACCACGTTTATCAATATCGTTTATAAGTTCTTCAGTTAACTTACCATCTAGGTAAGCTTGGTTAAACTCTTTACGTGTTGCATCGTCTAAGTTGGAGTAACGCACCTCGCTACCCTCTGGTCTAACTCTAGCATACATAGCACCGATGGCTTGCTTACTCTTTAGCTTCTGCTTCTTCTTAATAGGGTCAGCTTTATTGGCAGTGTCCACTGACTTCTGTCTAGCAGTACGGGTGTCAACCACTTTCTTCTCAGCTGGCTTCTTCTTAGGAGCAACAACTTTAGGCTTTGGTTTATCCTTCGACTTCGACTTCTTAAGCTCAACTTTCTTAGCTGGCTTCTTCTTAAGCTCAACTTTTTTAGGAGCTACAACTTCTTCTTCATCCTCATCCCTTGGCTTTTGTTTCTTAACCTTAGGTTTGCCACCACTCACTGCACCCACTGCTGCAATCTTGTTCTCATCAACAGCCTTCTTAACTTTCTTAACAGTCTTCTTAGCTAGCTCGTTTACTTTCTTACCAGCATTCGCAGCCTTAGCCATCTTAGCTAGGAGTTTAGCGTTAGTCTTATTAACCTGACCCCTATCAACCATGGCTTCCCAATGCTTACGCATGTCGTCGGGTATATCAGCATAGTCTAGGTTCTCTGCATTCTTAGGGCGTAACTCAATCCACGCTTTCTCTGCTTCAGTCTTAGTTTCTTCAGATGACTCAACTGCCTCAACTATTTCTTCTTGCTCAGGGATACCTTTGTTGTACTCTTGCTGTGAGCGCTCTTCATTCGCTTTACGCGCAGCCTTATCTGCTGCCGCTCGCTCTTTCTTAGTCATCGCTGCCACTTCTGTGCTACGCTCAGCTGCCTGCTGTGCTTCAGCACGTTGGGTCTCAGCACGCTGTCGGATGATTTCAAGCATAGCGTTGGCTCTCTCACGACGAGCCTCATCTGATTGTGCTTGTCTTGCTTCTTCTTCACGACGTTGTATCTCAGCGTTCCTTAGTACAATTCGCTGACGCTGTAGTTCATTCTGCTCTTGCCTCTGTGCAATCTCTCTACGGCGTTGTATCTCAGCTTGTTCAAGCTGCTCAGCAGTATACTCTGGAGTAACCAGTGGGTTCTCCCTAACTTCAACCTCTCTGTCACGCTGGTTTATCCCTTTTAACCCTTGCCTTTGCTGGGTCTGTAAAGCCTCATCAGTTGCCCCTAACCCTTGCTCAACTGTAGGTTGTACCTCAGCGTCTGGGAATAACTCAGCCTGGCCTTCACCAACCACATCAAACACAGGGGCAGTTGAGTCGGAACGTGGGTCTTCAGCTGCTTGTTGCTGCCATACATCTGGAAACGCGTTGTCCTGCTCAGCGTTCGCCACCTCATCAGCCTGCATAATAGCAGCAGAGTCAATAGCATTAATCTCTTCTTGTAGTGCCTCGTTCTTACCAATCAGTTCATCACGCTCTGCATTGTTTGTTACCGTCTTAAGCAACTCATTATTAGTTGCAATCATGGCTTCTAACTCAGCACGCGCATCGATGTCAGTTGTAGGTTGTGGTACGTCAGTACCATCGAGGTCGACTTGTTCACCCCCAACGGGCTCATCTAAAAACTTAGTTTTCTCTGCAACTAGGTCTACTTCTTCATTACCACTTAGGTCTACTTTACTAGGCTTTCTACCAGATAAGTTTGCAAGACCACCGATAGGAGAGCCGACACCTGCACCTGCGGCAAACGCATTTAATAATCGCTTCTTACCCTCTGGTGTATCAATGCTAGCCTCTGGGTTAAGACCCATAAGTAATGCTTCTTGCCCTGCCTCAGTTGAACCCTCAGCTACAGCACCGACACCTGCGCCTGTACCAAACCTACGAGCGATACCACCTTTACCTCTCTTAATACCGCCTAATAAGCGTGATGCAAGTAAAGCTTCTGGAGCTGTCTCTAATAGTGTGTATGGTATTGCACCGAAGAATGCTTTTAATCTAGCGTTGTTTGGGTCTGTATCTTTAACCTCACCAAATATATCCGATGCACCAATCGCATAGTTATTTGCAAGCACTGCGGATATACCCGAGGTCTGCCTAAGAATCTTCTGGTCTGCTGCACTCAAGGATTTAAAGCCCTCACCCTTCTCCTTGGCTTTCATCCTATTCTTAATAGCTTTCTTAAGTGCTTTCTTAAATGATGCCTTGCCTGCTACTGCTGTGATGCCTGAACCAAGTCCAGTGAATTGACCACCACCACCTACATAACCAAGTACAAACGTGGCTAATGACTCAATCATGTTCGGCCCTTGTTGGGCTAGGTTCGCCACGAACCAATCTATACCTGTTTCAACAGACTTAACATCTTCAGAAAACTCACGTTGGTATGGGTCGTTCTTCGCTAGGTCTTCAATCTGTTGTTCTTGAACAGAGCGCCCAGTCTCAGTAGCACCCATAAGTTCAAGCCCATAACCACCAAGTAGTTGTAGGTTATCAACACCGATACCGAAGTTTTTCTTAGCGAGTGTCCCCAACGACGGGTCTTTAATGCTATCAATCTCAGCCTGATAAGCACTACGGTCTAATGTCTGCCACCCTTGGCCAGGCGGTGGGGTATTAACTTCTGGGGCGTTAAGGTACTGCTCGGACTCAAGCATCTTACCATGGTCATCTGCATCAAACATTAAACCATTAACAAAGATTTGACCCTCTGCATTTTCATACGCTTGTGCAAGCGCAGAGGATGGGCCTCTACTCTGTGCTAACGAGTCAGCAACAGTTGGCTGTCCAAGTGTACCCTTTATAACTGCGTCCAGCTTGGGCATACTATATGACTTATTAGTAGGCAGCTTAAACGCTTGGAACGGGTTACTCGATACCTCGAATGATGACGCCGCAAACGGACTTAGACCTGCTTTAATAGCCACTAGCTACCCCCCTATTTATTTAGATAATCTGGTAGTCCTATATTCTTCCAGAAAGCTGACTGATTAAAGTCTATTGTACCACTTCTAATCGCTTGGGATACACCTGATGGGATTTGTGAACTTATGTCAGTAAACTTAGATAGAGGTTTGCCAGATGGTGACTTACCAGGCATTGGGTTGTATAGTACAACCTCACCCGCAGTGTTGGTTAAGAACCCACCACCATTACCATCGCCTAATGAACTGAACTTCACTTCTCTGTCCTTGAACTGTTGTTCAAAGGCAATCTTATCACGCTCATTGATACCCTTAAGCTGCTCAGTGAGTAGTTCCTTAATTATATTGGTTTCATTCGTCGCTTTAGATTGCCCAGTTTCAGCCCCTTCAATCTGTTGCTCAGTTAGCTTCTGTGCGTTCGCTGCTGACTGTGCTCTATATGTAGGGCTAGAGTACATCTGTACTAATTCCCCAATCTCAGCAGCAGTTCTAGGCTCACCCGATATCCTACCATTAGTGATAATATTGTATGTACCATCGGAGCGAGGCTGGACGATAGTCTTAGTATTGGCAAACTCAGATAACACTGCTGAAATACGACTTGGGTCGTTGTTCAATGTAAGGTCTGATATACCTTGCTGACCAATGGCTTCATAAATCGAAACATCTTTCTCAGCTATCTCAGCTCTTAGTGTATCGTACTCTGTCCAGTCACCACTTATCTCTGCAACCTTACGTGCGTTTTGAGCCTTGTACATTAATAGCTGTCGTTGCTGGTAGTGTTGCTCAACTAACCCACCTAGTTGGGTTGGGTCTAACAAGCTAGGGTCTAATCTAACAGAAGCAACTTTCGCTAACTGTAGTGCGTCACTCTTACTAAGTTGGTCTTTATATAAATCCTGGATTGCCTTCTCGCTAGCACGTTTATCCTTGTTGAGTTTCTCCATGAATATAGGTGCGTTGTTAAGGTCGTCATCCAATGTGTTGATGCCTGTTGCAATCTTAGACATATAGTCTTTATGCTTAGCTTCAGCTTCTGCAATTTGTTCTTTGGTATAAACTGGTTTAGCTGCGCCTACACCTGTCTCTACTTGAGTCTCAGTTAAATAGTCTCCACCTTTCTCAATCATTGGTTTAATTGTATCTCGGTAGTATGTTACTAACGCATTACGCTTCTTAGTATTGGCTGAGGCATCACTCTTATCCCCATCAATGAGCGCTTGTATTTTATCCAGCTCACCTGGATTATTTATAAACCATTGCTCTGCTGCACTGTTACTAAATACATCAGTCTCATAGAACTCCGCTAATTCTGCTGACTCTGCAGAGTCTATCTTTGACTGCCCTGTAGCGAAAGGGTTTGTGATATCAAATATATCTGACCCCGAGCCTGATACGGTGCCGCTCCCTGAACGGACGAAGGTTGCAAAGTCCTGCACTTGAGATTGTATACGGTCTGTTTCAGGAGAATCAGTAAACACCTGCTGGAAATTACTCCTACCCACTTCTGATGCAGCTGTTGCAGCATTAGGAGGTGGTAAATATTGCTCGGAACCTTTAGCCTTTTGTGCTTCTTGTAATTTAAGTAGCGCATCTCTAGCATTCTGAGTACCAGTTAAGCGCATGGATTCATCTAATCGAGCTTGGTCATAATCCTTAGTACCTTGAAGAATTGCAGCGTCACGTTCTGTTGCTAGTTTACTTTGTGCATCTAAGTTGAACTCTGGGATTTGTCCATATGTAGCCTGCCCATCTTGACCTGGGCCTATACCTGTGCCAACACCGCCGATTGATTTCTCGAAGTTTGTTATATCTGTTGGGCTTCTACTAGCTTTAGCATTTCGTATATTGTCTAAGCGTTGCAGCTCTGCAATTTTCCGACGTCTAATTTCTTCGTTATACGCAGTGTCTCTGTCCTCTGCTGCACGCTGTCGCTGGAGGGTAATCGCTGCCTCTTTAGCCGCGAGGTTTTCTGCCTCTATTCTGCGGCGGTCATCTCGACCTGCTGCCTGTGCGTCATACCAATTCATCGCCATAAATTTCCCCTATTAGCTTAGTGTTGCATTACCAAATAATTTATTATACGCCTCACGTTCCTTGTCTCTAGCTTCCTGACCACTGGTGTACTGTGCACCTAAGCCTGTGTAGTAGCCCGATAGCTTACTTGATGAATCTGGTAGCATACTTACACCGCTCTCTTGTAATGCTAGTTTCTCTTTAAGGCCACCTTGATAGCCAACGTCATAAGCTGATGCAGCGTGTTTACCACCTGCTAATTCACCTCTACGCTTGATGGAGGCAGACAAACCTGCACGGTTACCAGTTGCACCTGCTCTACGCACTGCCTCATTTGTAGCTCGTGACGCTTGGTTCTTAGCAGCATTTGCTTTCTGTCGTGCTAGATATGTAGGGTCTACTTGTAAAGCCTGTTGTAATAACTTACGTGCTTCAGCCAGTTTAATCTTATCTACTTCAGCACCTTGTGCTTCTAGCCTTGCAACCTCAGCTTTACGGCTATCGATTAGTTCTTGTTGCTCAGGTGTGTATTGACCAGCCTCACCAGTTACTGCATTAACGAGTGCATTACCTGCCATCTGCATTGATTGCTTACCTAAATTCTGTGGGCTATATGCTTCAGCTATTCCTTCTTTGAACCCTTCCCAACCTGTTTTAGGAGTTGCACCGCCTGTGCTTACTCCAGCTGTTTGTTGTGTTGCACCTGCTGTGTTGTTGCCATAACCTGTTCTAACAGGTGTATCGTATGCAGTAGCAGTGGAACTAGTAGCAGGAGATGATGAGTCAGCATACGTCTGGTCATACATATTACCTGGGTCACTAGCGCCTAAGTCAGTTGCATAAGCAGATTCAGTAGTTGGACCAGTAGCGAACGTCTGCTGCTGACTCAAAGTTTGGTCATATAAATAATCATCGTATGCTAATGAATCCATACCTACTTGAGCTTCCTGGGCTGCTGATAAACCACCGTAAGTGCCGTCAGCCATAGTTGGGCCTATCGCTGTCTGCGGCTGTGGCGCCAACATTGGGTCACTAGCAGGGGTAGTAATACCCGGCCCAGATAGATTATTAGCCTCTACAAAAGTAGGTTGGTTATACCCAGCGATACCGCCAGCGATACCTCCCATAAGAGCGCCCTTCTTCCAATCTCCACCTGTCACTGCTGAGGTTACTGCACCTAAGCCTGCACCTACAACTGCTGAACCTGCTGTAGCACCGATACTAGCCGAGAGTCCGATACTCGTAGATAGAGCTGGGGCTACAAAAGGGATAGCAACCATTGCTACAACAGCGACGACCTTCTTAAGACCACCTCCTTTAAATTCAGTTGGTTGCATAGTATTCCTAACAGCGATGGCTAGGGGTGACATAGGTATATAATCGATATTAGGGGTCATAGTTAATCCTCAGTTAAGTTTAGTCGCATGTGTGCGTATGTGTGGGTAAAGCCAAATTTAGATATTATCCGAGCCATGGCTGGCGAGACCAATGCCTCTATAGCGCGGATACCATTCATATAAGCCCAACCACATAATTTTGCCCAGAACTTTTTAAAGAACGGACTTAAGTGTGAGCCACCTATTGCAACTACATTCAGTGCTGCTAGCCTAGGGTAATTAATAAGCTCCATTACGATAGCGAACTTAACATCAGGGTATTCACCCTCGTCTTTCTTACATATGAATACATACATCTGCCCTTGTAGAGCCTTCTCATATATATCGTTTGTCGTCAATTCACCATGCATAGCCTTCTCAATAACCTTATCTAGTAGCGGAACACATTGAGCCCAGTATAAATCATAGTGCTCTTGTGTTGCAAGTAATAAAGGTTCATAGCCATCAATCTCCACATTGTTAACCTCTCCCATAATCTTTAGCTGTTGCTACCTCCTTTAGGGTTTATCATTTTCTCAAAAAAGTCTGTACCCTTCGCTTTTACAACATGCGCTGGAATTACAAACTCGCCTTTAGATACATTAATATTTACATCGTCAGCAGTAGGGGTTGTGCCTGCGGATACTTCGCCGCCTGCCATAAAGTTACCACCTGGTTGCTGCTGCTGTACTGCCTTTGCTGCTAATAGCAAAACGAATATTAGTCCCTGGTCGTACTCTGGGCTAATGTCAGCTTCAGTTGCCAGCCCCTGCTGGATTGCAAACTGCCTAACTTGTGGGTACATATCAGGGTTCTGTAGCGCTACAGTTGCTAACTGTACAACCATGTTCAACTCTTCTTGAGTTAATTCACCTGTCTGTAAGGCTTCCATGATTGTCTGCTTAATCTGGTTGACCTGCTCAGGATGCTCGCGCATAAAATTCTGCATCTCAAGCTCCATCATCTTCGGGTCCATACGTTGAGGCTGTGCCTGACCTGGGCCTTGTAAGCCTGCTCCACCGGGGGGTACAGGTGCTCCACCTGCTCCTACTTCACCGCCCATTGCGTATGATGGTTTTGGTTGTTGTCTAAAGTCCATAGTAGCTGCGCCCCCGTTCATCTGTGCTGGGTTCATACTACCATAAGCTTGGTTGTTTGTCTGTGCTCCTTGAGGCATTAACTTCTGTAAGCCTGCAGGTAGGTCCAAAGACTCTGTACTGTAAATCATAATATTCTCCTATCTATAAAATTGATTAAACCTACGCAAGCCAGCTTGTCTATTAACTTCGTACTCTGCTCGCTGTCTATCCACACCTTGACTCAATAAATAATCTCGCAGGCTTTCATCGAAAGTAGGCCTTGGTGCATATAGCTGTCTATATCTCTGCAATCCCACTTGATAATCTCTATTGTACATAGTCTCATCTAGTGGTGGAGGTGTTACTTGCTGTACGTAAGCCTGTCTATCCAGGTTTTCTTGTGGCTGACCGAACCTCTCCAAATCCTCAACGGGACTTGGGGGAGTAACCTGGTTAAACTGCTCCGTAGGCAACCCTGCTCGTTCTAGGTTCTCTCTCAATACCACGTCATCTGTCTCAGGATTTATCTGAAGCCCCGCATTCTGCTGTTTAAGGAATGCATCATCAGAGGCCATTGCTGCTACCACCTCTGGGCTAGCTGGAGGAGTAGGCCTAACATACCCCGGAGTAAAGTTCTCACCTTGAGTATCCCGAGCATTATTAATCTGGTTTGTCCACCGCGCAGCTGCTGCTCGAGAAGCTGCATTGGCATGGTTAGGATGTAAGGGAGTAGTAATACGTGCGTTATACTGGTTGCCCGCGTTATCCCAGCGGTTCTCCCATTGGTTATGTCTAGCATTAGGGTTATATACAACCCCTCCCCCCGTATACTTAACACCTGGTTGTGCTAGCAATGCTGGGTCAATTTGTACTTTTGGGTGTGGCATTTCTATCCTTTAAGTTGTCCTAATAGAACGTTAATTGTTTCTCGTGTTACTGCTACATCGTTTGCTAATGACTGTAAGTCACTACGCATTGTGATAAAGTCCTCACCGTCAGCTACTGACTCACCAGCTGGTAACCCCGAAATCCCTGACCATGTCTTACCTACCACTTTTGTCTGCCTCATATCCTGTGTTGACATTGATGATACACTAATGTTACCTTTAATGATAGCAGCACTAGCTAAGTCTGCTTCGCCCCTTACACCGATGAGTAGTTCTACATTTTCTTTAATTGCACTAAATATCTGGGCTTGCCAATCGGCTAAACCATCTGTCGGTATCGCTGGAATCCCTGTAAACCTACCTGCCATTACGCACCCCTCAATCCATAAGGCGTCTCACCTAAGTGAATCGCTCGTACTCTCGCTGCACCAGATACTGATACTTCAAATGTATCAGAGCGATACCCCGAAGGTAGTCTAAATATCTTATCAGAACAAACATTACCTTGGAATATAAGAACTTTATCAGCCCATAACTTAAACGTAATACATAGATAGTTACCGTAGGTCTTCTGAGTCTTAGTAATGCAATCACCGTTAACAACCATACAACCGTTAATTGCACCGTTATTCTCAACGCGAGAGCCTGACACCATGTAGTCTGTCGGCCCATTCATAGTTCCCAGCTGTGCTGCCTCTGCCCAGCGTGCAGCATTGTAAGTCTTAGCAGCAGCATTGTAATTATTAATAGCATCAATCTCAGACTGTGGTGTGTCGTAGTCTGCAATCACTCTAGCAGCGCCGACGTTCATATACTCTTTAAGGACGATGGTCTTCGACTTCCACTCCATAGGAGTTAGTGGTTGTGTTCTATCATCCCACTCGTAGATATCACCAGTTGTATCAGTGATGTAATACATCTTATTTGTTATCTGGTCAGTCCATGCTGCAGTGAACGTGTGCTGCACAGTCATAAAGTAGCCACCAGTCTTATCGTGCTTCTCGAATATAAACGAATTAGCTGAATGAGAACCGAAGTATTTACCTTTATATAGGTGGCCAACAACTTCACTTGGAGTTAACTCATCTTCCCAAGTATCCCAATCATGGATTAGTTTAGTAATAAGCTCAACACCCTTAGATAGGGAATAAACTGCTACACCACCATGTGTTGTATATGCAACACCATAACCCATATTCACTACTGAGCGTTTCGATAAGCAAGGGTACAGGGTATCAACACGAGCAACAGTCATAGTCGCTGGGTCATTACCAGATATTGCATAAGGGTATGCTTCAGTTAGGATAATGATATACCCCGACACAGGCTCAACAGCTACGATGTCCGCATCAAATGTAATGCGGTATTTAATAGGCCACGCGTGTGGCTTGTCAGTATCAGAGAAGCACAGTTGGTTATCGAAGAACCCAACCAAGATATTATTGTTCGCTACCTTCAACCCTTTTAAGTTAGTTGGAGGCGCATCGTTATAATCCGAGTCTAATATTGTTATTAAGTTCGTATCTAAGAAATCATCTGTGTACGTGTATGAGCCATCACCCCAATAACGAGCAGGGTCTGAACTACTTTCAGCAACATCATGATATAACGTGCCTGTAGTATCGGCTGTCTCACCCGTAGTAGCAGCAGTCTGGTCATACGTAATGGTGTATTCATCAACCACTGTCTTAACAGTACCATCAGTGATGTTAAATGTAGTATCTGTGCACCCACTTAACTTAAACCTATCATCAACGATAAAGTTATGTGGCTCAGCAAATGTCACTGTGGAGATATTCCCGCTTCGTGCTACCTTCGTCGTAGCTACAGGGAACCAGCAGTCTGATAGTTTGTAATACTCTGTGCCTGAGGCTGATGGGAGTGTTCTGTATAAACGTAACCCACGTATGAAATGGTCTGAAGATGGATTAGAAGTAGGTAAACCTGTTACAGTTACAACTTGGCCTTCCTTGATATACAGCTCATCTGTAGGTATAGAGGCAATCGACTCCTCACCCCACGGTGTTATCCAAGTGTACACGTGTGTACGAATCTGTGTGTTACCAGCTAAGTCTACTCTACCTGCAGTATCAGCAGCTGTTGTTACTGCATCACCTGGGTTAAAGTATTGGAATGTCGTTGTGCTTGTTACAGTAACCTGTACATTTGTTGCGTTAAATGTTTCCCCCACTGTCGTAGTAAAGTCACGCACTGTCACCACGTTTCCAGTTCTTAGGTTGTGCGCTGTACCTGTGGTAATCGTCGCTGTGTTACCTGAGTCACGTGCATATGACGCTGTGTTCGTTACAGTGAAAGACGCCGCAGACGTAGTTGGAACTGTCGTAGGTAACGGCAGCCCAAGGCTGTAATATGTGTTTGGGTAAGGTGCACCTGTTGCAGTTGCCAGTGCATAGTTAGAAACCTTAGGGGCTCCATCACCTGTGTAGTAGAATCTCTGCTCGTCGTCCTCAGTAGACGACGCTACTGCTACATCAACATCCGTAGCCCATGACAACCACTTAAGTGTGCCCGCTGCTACATCGCGTAGAGCATACAAAGTTTTAATCGTGCCAGTACGGTTAGTCGTACCAATCTTAACAGGCTCTTGGTAGGGGATAAGGTCGCCAGAGTACAACTTAGTGTTATAGGCTACCTGTGCTGCGCCGTCAGGTAATAGCTCCGTTGAAATCTTCGGGGCTTCACCTAGGAATTTATGTATTTTAACTGCGCCCATTCTCTGCTTCCTTAACTGCTGCCGTCTGGTCTTCAACCTCTGGCGGCTCAATAATTTCCTGTTCCTTTACTACTATACACCCCTCAGACACTACATCACTGCGAGCTAATGACCCGTTTGGATATAGGATAAGGGGAGTATTATTCATTCAGTCACTTCTATCCAACTAGTTGTATCTTCATCATTTAGGATATTTATCCTTAACAGCCAAACAGTCAGCTATATATTTATCTACTTGTGCAGTGTCACCTTTAACTATTCCATCGAGGTAGTCTGTAGCTGGTGGGTATTCTGCCTCACGACTTACTCTTACCCCTTCTAAAGTCATACTGTCTGATACTTCTTTCCAAGTTGGTGCTACTGAAGAGTCAGTCCAACAATCTAAAGCGTTGTACTCTTCTTCATTTGTTGGTGGATTGCCTTTATAACCTTTAAAATTATCGCTTGTGTTTACTATATTATCGAATATTGCCATTATGCTTCTACCTCATAAACTAAAATTGTTGAAACTTTTTGCTGACTTCTTGATTCTTCTGATGAATTTGGATTTAAAGTGCTAAATGGCTTGGTTGATGTACCATTTGCAGTAGTCCATCCCCAATAAGCAGTATGAGAGCCAGTAGCAACTACACCAAAATCTGCCATACCAGAATAAATAACACCATTTGTGCTGTAGCTATAACCACCAACATACTTCTTTGTGCTGTCTAATTTTAAACCAGTACCACAAAGACCAGCGGAACCAGCGTGACCGATTACAGATGCTATAACTATAATTTTAGATGTGGCTGATATTTTGGTAAAAGTCACACTTATAGGCCAGTAATCAGCAGAGGTTGAGAAGTACTCTCTTGTAGAATCTTCAACACTCGCAACCTGTAATATCTTTCCACCACTAACCCCTGTAAGATTAGAACCATCAATAGCAGGTAATGCCCCAGTTAATTTCGTAGCGTCTATTGTCGTTGAGGTAAACGCACCAGCAGAACTGATACTCGCTTTCTCTACTCCGTTGGCTTGGAACTTAATCTCATTTGAGCCATCGGCATTAATCGTTAGGTCTGAATTGTCGCTCTTTATTGTACTACTCATTTTGGAAACTCCTGCTTAATAGCGTTGATAGCATCAACCCAAGTAGTCGTGTTATTTAACTGGTCATCGAACTGCATCTCGAATTGATTTAGTTTGTCGTATTCTTGTTTGCGGTTACGAGCATATTCTTGGCTGTCGTATTCTGCTTGTAGTCTTGTTAGTTCTGCTTGAATCTCTGCGTCTGTTGGTTGTTGAATTTCTACAGAAACCCATTCTAGCTCACCGTCTCGTATTACACATTGTGCGTTAGGAGTTAATGATTGTAATGCATCAATTATTGTAATCATCCTGCTATCTCCATTAAAATTATTGTGGCATCTGCTTGTGGTGGGGTGGTATTTGCATTTGATGGAAACGCCCAATATTCTGGTGTGTCCGCCACCCATAGTGCAAATGTATAAGTTTGACTTGATGTTGTACTTGGTGAATCTAGATAATTAATACTTATATGAGAAGCTCCATCAGTTTGTGAATTATAAGTATTTCCCGTAAATAAGGATGTTCCAGAAGTAGTGCCTCTATACAGTCTGTTATAAACTCTCCAAGTGTATGTTAAATTATTATTATCCCAACCATAAACTGGTGCAGAAACCATACATAAAACTTTACTACTTGTACTTGATGGTGTTATAGAGGCGGTCATTACACTTACTGGAGAAGTATTGTTACCTAAGGAGCTAGATGAATCAATTGCTTGAACAACCTGCAACACCTTACCAGTTACACCACTAGCTATATCATCTGTAGTAATAGTACCATCTGCAATATTAGCCGAGGTTATGCCCGAACCGCTTATCGTAATTGCCATTATTTAGCCTCCAATATTTCAATACGTTTTTCTAAATCTTCAATCTTTGCTACTGCTTCTTGAAGTGCTGAAGTTAATAGTGGCACGAGTTTAGATTGGTCTATCCCTTGGTAATCCTCGACCTCACGTTCACCCATTATTGCTGGAGTTACTTCAGTTTCACCATCCATTACTGCTGGTTCTACTTCGTATTCCTCAGTTTGCATACCATCTTTAGTGCCAGTAATTGCTTCTGGAACTACCTCTTGTGCTTCGTGAGCTAGGAAACCATCTACTGTTGTATCTGCATCTGCAATAAAGTTAAATCTACTAGGGTTAAGTTCTTTCAGTCTGTCAATAGAACCAGTCATAGGTACTACGTTTTCTTTTAGTCTGTAGTCTGAAGATGTTACGTATGATGTTGATGAGCCAGATGTTCTAATTTTACCCACTTGACCACTACCATTATGAAATGTAACGTGGTCATCACCACCCGTGCCGTTTGTAGTTGACTTGATAAAATTGTCGGTTGTAATCTGAAAGGATTTAGCCCCACCTTTAATCCAACTGCCGTCATTATTGATTGTTAACGCAGTAGTCCAACTTATCGCTGTGTCTGCTGTGCCTGATGGTGCTACTTTGAACTCGTGCAGACCATCATCATTAGCATATAAAGATGCTTTGTCTGTATTCTTATAAGCATATCCAGATGCTGTCCTATAAGAATTTCCTAATATCTTCATACCATTACCAGCAGAGTGCCCAGCTAATGCACCACCTCTTGATATATCAATGCTGGTATATGAGCTATGTATGCTGGTACTCTCTGGAGTTACGCCAATTCCTACATTCTCATTACTATCAATCGTAATAGCCGTAGCATCAGCATTATCATCAATACCTACACCTAGAGTTACATCACCATCTGGTAAAGTAATTGTTGAATCTGTATTCGTATTAGGAGCTTCAATAGTCAGTACACCAGTACCCGAAGCGTTTCCTTTAATCTTAACTTTACTCATATTTATCTCCTAAACGATTGTCCAAACCGAGGTTGATGGAATTGTGACTGAGCCACTTGACCCGATAATTACTGGGCCTGCACTCATCGCGTTATTTGTTGAAGTAATGCTGTAAGCAGTATTTATAGTGTGTGCGTGTTCGTATAATCCTTTGTCAGTAGTATTACCTCCACCTACTGCAGCCCAAGCTGAACCGTCATATACCTCAGCACTAGTGTCTGTTGTATTCCATCTTAGATAACCAGCACTAGGTGAACCGTCTCTCTGTGCTGTTGTACCTGCTGGAAGAACTCCAGAACCAGTAGCTGAAGTTTTAGTAACTGTTGTTGCTGTTGTTGCAAACTCAGCGAACAGCGCTGCCGTTGGGCGTA
>Ga0208299_1000266_pt1 | contig 49977 bp, 55 predicted proteins | sample 15_taG_FD_184089 | JGI IMG/M metagenome (GOLD analysis project Ga0208299, IMG submission 184089) | Marine viral communities from the Subarctic Pacific Ocean - 15_ETSP_OMZ_AT15312 metaG (SPAdes) (version 2) | ecosystem: Environmental > Aquatic > Marine > Oceanic | place: Pacific Ocean | collected... | reverse complement strand
GAAGGTAGGATTCCTTTAGCGGTAAGGCAGTTAGCTGATGATACAAAACACGATGCATTAAGAAATATTTTTCCTAAGAAGTTCGCTGATAGAATAACTAATAGATTATTCGGACCAGATGAGGATATAACCAAAGGTGATATGAGTGAAGCAGAATGGAATACACTTGTAGCTGCCGCCCAAGACCAATTAAGTAGGGGTGAAACAAGTATAGATTATGATGCTTGGAGAAGGGCTGGTGCTGGTGGTATAGGCACTATACATGACAATCCTTTTGATCTATTTGGTAATCCAGCCAGATCACTGCAATATACCTTTGGAACTGGTCCTCTTGATGTTGATGAGAAAGGAGATGTTTATTTAAGAGATCAATTCAATTGGAATGATGCCAATCCAAATAGAAGATATTCAGGTTCTGAATGGGATGAAAAAGGATTTTTAAAAATGGGTACAGGATTAGAAAAACTTCAGAACTGGAAAAGAAATCTATTTAGAGCAGCTCGTAATTATAAAACCAGAGTAGGTAGAGGCGAGGGCGAGGGTGGAAGTAAAAGCAATATTTTACTTGGAAATATACATGACTGGAATCAAGCAAAAAAAACAGGAGGATTAGTGAATATAAAATTAGCACATGGTGGACAGATAGATATGCCCACACAAGCACAAAATTTAGCGAGTCAGGGTCGTTTTGGTGATTCTACGCTAGTACATATGAGTCCTGAAAAGTTTCAAGGATTAGCGTCTGTGGCAAATCCTGGATTGACAATAAATCCAACAACAGGTCAACCTGAAGCATTTTTACCTTTCTTAGCACCTTTATTAGGTTCTATGTTAGGACCTACTGTATTTGGAGCTATGGGAGCTACAATGGCTCCTGCTGTAGCTAGTGCACTTGGTAGTGGTTTAGCTACTTGGGCAGAGAGTGGTGATTTTGAAAAAGGTCTTACTTCTGCAATAACTGGTTATGGATTAGGCAGTATGTTTGAAGGAGCAAGTGCAGCAGCAGGTGGTGCTGAAGCAGCACAAGCTACAGAAGCTGCAATTTTACAACAAGGAGCTGATCCTGCAGTTGTAGATGAGTTACTTGCAGCAGGAAATACTCCTGGTTTACAAGATGTTGTAGGACAAGAAATGGTTAGAATTCCTCCTACAGATGCAGTTATACCTCCTGGATTTGAACCTGAAAATTTTATACCAGGAACTGAAGCAGGAGCTTATTTTGAAGATGTATTAACTCCTTTTGGAGAACAATTAGCTATAGATCAAACTATGGGATCGGCAGCAACACAAACAAAAATTGATGCTGTTAGACAAGGTGCTACTAAAAGAGCTGCAATAGAAGCTGGACAGTCAACTCCTTGGCAAAATTTAAAAACTACATTTACTGACCCAGCTACTGGTGATATTGAACTTATGCAAGGCATGAGGAATATTGCGTCAGGTGCCGATTATGGATCAATGATTCCATTAACTCTAGGTGGGGTTGCTTTAGAAGATCAGTATTATCAAGATGCTATGGCAAAAGAAATGGAAGAAGCTAGAGAAGCGGAAAAGAAAAAATACTCAGGACTTCTTTATCAAGAAATTGTTCCGCCTAGCAATCCTTACTATGATCCTGCTTGGGCAGGAGCAGAAGGTGGTGTAATACCTGCTTTTGATGGTTCTGCAGGACTACCAGGAATTGATCTTTCAGGCTTAGAAGGTCTTAATTTACCAGGTGATTCAGGTTTTGATGTAGGAGGTTTTTATAATCCTTACTTAGGTGATGTACCTATAACAACAGCAGCAGGTTCTGTTGATCCTGTAACAGGAATGCCTTATGCACATCAAGCAGGTTCTGTTGATCCTGTAACAGGAGTAGCAACAACACAAACTGGTGAAGTTACTCCAACAACATTAGTTAGAGGAGAACCTACACCTTATATTGATGTAAATGATCCTAATCCCTATGCAGGTGGTGAACCACAGCCTACTGTATATGATCCAAATGCTGTTGCTGCCTCTCCATCAACTACTGTAAATTATCCTGCAACAACAACTCCTGCAGGTATGACTATTCCTGAATATTTAGAATATCTAACAGATGCTACAACAACTCCTACTACAACAACTCCTACTACAACGACTCCTACAGGAACTACAGCAACAGGAACACCTGCAGGAACTACAGCAACAGGAACACCTGCAGGAACTACAGCAACAGGAACTGCAGGAACAACTACAGCAACAGGAACACCTGCAGGAACAACTACAGCAACAGGAACTACAGCAACTGGAACACCAGCAACTGCGACTGGTACTACAACAGCAACTGGAACACCAGCAACTGCCACTGGTACAACTACAGAACCTTGGGCAGATATGGGTGAAAGTTTTTATTCGGCTGCTGAAACAATGAATATGTCTCCAAGTGATTATTATGACTGGTGGACTTCTACTGTTTATAATCAATTGAATATTGAAGGTTTAACAGCAGGTATGACTCCAGCCGAATATTGGAACTATTTACAAACTGTTGGACTTGGTAATACTGCTACAGGAACTACACCTACAGGAACTACTGCTACAGGAACTACTGCTACTGGAACAACAACAGCTACTGGAACAACAACAGCTACTGGAACAACAACAGCAACAGGTACAACTACAGCTACTGGAACAGGAACTGGAACTGCTCCTGGAACTGGAATAGGAAATGGAACTGGAACAGGAAATGGAACTAGAACAGGTGGAGCGGAATTACCACCAATTATTCCTGATCCTTGGGAAGGTTTAGGTCAAGGATTTGAAGCTCAAGCCTATGCAGCAGGTATGACTCCATCTCAGTATGGTCAATATTTACAGACGATTGGCTTTATGCCTCCTACTTATACTCCTGGAGAGGAATATGTTGATCCTTTATATGATTATCAAGGTTATTTTGAACAAGGATACTCTGAAGAAGATATAGCTAGAACTTATGGACCTGCAGCCGAAGCAGCAGGTATGACTATTCCTGAATATTTAGAATATCTAAATGAAGTAGCGGTTAGAGGTGTAGATGCTGAAGGTATACCAAAAGGTTTACCTGAGGATAACATATATGCAAATGTAGGTATGAATCCTCAATTTAGAGATTATATTCCTACTCCATTAGGATGGAGAGGAGGAGTAGATCGTGAATGGAATTACTTCCCATTCTCTAATCCACCTGCTTCAGCCTCAAGAAGAAATACAGGAGGAGACCCTACTGGAAGAACTGGAGTTTATAATCCAGGACTATACGATGATGATCCAACGACTGAAGAAACTTATATGGACAGAAAACAAGGAGGTTTAATACTTGATAAAAAAGCAAGAGGCGGTGAATTGGCTAAATTTGGTAATATGAATATCATTGATGATATAGATGCCGCAGAAGAAATGCGTAATTTTGCTATGGGAGATACTCATTATGCTCAAGAAGGTATGGCTTTACCACAAGGACAAGTAAATGAAGAACAAATAATTATGGAGGCACAAGCTGCAATTTTAGGAGAACATCCTGATCCTGATTCTGCTATACAAGCCTTTATTTCAATATTTGGTCCTGAAGCTTTTGAAGCCTTCAGACAACAAGTTTTAGAGGGGGTAGCAGGTGGACCTGTACAAACTCAAGGCTTATTGCAAGGAACTGATGGAGGTATGGATGATACGATGATGGGACCTATAGGAAATACAGGTAATCAGTTGGCTGCTTCTCCAGGAGAAGTGGTTTTACCTGCTGATTATGTAGCAATGGCAGGAGATGGTAATACTGATGCAGGAGCAGAACGAATAATGCATGGCACAGAACCTCTTCCATCGGTAGATGAAATGCGTCAGTTTAAATACGGAAATCAAGAACAACCTCCTCCAATGAATCAATATGGAGCGTGGAAAGGAGGTAAAGTATGAGTTTAGCAAATGAAAATATTTCTAGAAATAATATCTATCCTATAAATACGCCAGAGTATTTTGAAATTTCTATAGTTCCTTCGGAAGCAGTAGATTCATGTTGGGAAGATTGTTCAAGGTATTTAAAAAGAGCCACTATAAGATCGCATGGCAGGTGGACATTAGAAAATTTAAGACAAAAGATTTATGACAATCAACAACATTTGTGGATATGTTTTGAACCAGAACCTTTCCACATCATTGGTTGTGCAACGACTTCATTTATTAATTATCCAAATAACAGGATGTTATCTATAGAGTTTCTCGGTGGAGAAAATATGGAAAGCTGGGTTTGGGAAGGGATAGAAAAAATGGAAAATTGGGCGAAAGATAATGGATGTATAGGTATTGAAGCAATTGGTAGAGCAGGTTTTTGGCATTGGCTAAAAGACAGGGGTTTTGATAAGTCTTATACAGTATTTGAAAAGAGGTTTAATTATGAGTAGAGGCGGAGGTGGACACACAACTCAAACTGGTACTACTACCAGTTATACAACAACATTACCTGAGTATTTTCAGCCATATGCAACAGCAATGGCATCTCGTGCTCAGACAGAAAGTTTACAAGGCTATACACCTTATGCAGGGCAAAGATTAGCTGGATTTACACCTGAAGAACAGGTTGCTATGAATAGAACGGCTGCTTATGGAGCAGGTGGTCCTAATATTCAAGAACAGTTAGCAACAAGAGGATTAGCAGATGAATCTAGAAAATCAGCTCCTCTTGGTTTGGGTATTGCTACTGGTTTTGATCCAGGTCAATTTACTAGTGATATAGCAACGGCTTATATGTCTCCTTATATGCAATCAGTGGTTGATGTACAAAAAAGAGAGGCGGCTCGTGATGCAGAATTACAGTTAAAGAAATTAGAATCTCAAGCTGGACAAGCAGGTGCATTTGGAGGTTATAGGCATGGACAACAAGAATCTAATTTACGCAGACAGTTGTCTCAACAACTAGGAGATATACAAGCAAGAGGTCAAGCGGCTGGTTATGAAGATGCTTACAATCGTTTTATATCAGACAGAGAAGCTAATTTAGCTAAAGCTCAATTAGGTCTTAAAGGAATGGGTGTTGATCAAGCAAGCAGACAATTAAGACAACAAGCATTAGGTCAAATGTCTCAATTATCACCACAAGCGGCTAGAGCACAACAAGAAAGATTAGCTGCCTTGCAAGGTGTAGGTATGGCTAGAAGGGGTATGACTCAAGAACAAATGGATATGTCTTATCAAGACTTTCTTAGACAAGGACAATATCCGAAAGATCAAATTCAATGGTATAGCCAAATATTGCGTGGACTTTCTCCTCAACCCAATCAACAAGTACAAACTTATAGTCAAAGACCAGGAGCTTTCCAAACACTGGCAGGACTTGGATTGGGTGGTTTAGGACTTTATAAATCATTACAAGGAATGGGATAATGAGTATAGTACAAGACGAAAAAGAACTAGAATATTGGAGCGATAAAAAGCTTCTTGATGAGGCAAAAAGTCCTACTGGACAAATGCCTTTATTTTTAGTTCATACGCAAATAGAAAAGCGTAAAAACTACAGAGATAGAGCAAACGCTAGAAAACAAACTCCTACTTCTACTGTATTTGAAGAAGATGTATCAGAATTCGGTGGAGGGTTAGCATCATTGCCACAACAGATGAATATGCCTCCACCACCTAATCAAGGAATGCCTCCCCAAGGAATGCCTCCTCAGGGAATGCCTCCACCACAGCCACAGATGATGTCTGATGGAGGTAAAATCTATAATGCTAAATATGGTATGGGATTGATGGGAATGATGAAAGAACAATTTGATGATGGAGGATCAGGTTCATTTATGGGTATTTTGCCTTCACTTTATGAGTCTCATAAAAAGAAAAAAGAAGAAGAAGAAGAAAAGAAAAAAACAGTAGCTATGCAAACAGGCGGAAGAATGCCTATGGCTTCTGAAGCTGAAGATGTTGCTGCACAAGGTAGATTTGGTGACAGTATGCTTGTTCATATGAATCCTGTAGAAGTTGCTGCAATGAATCAAAATGGTGATTTAACAGTCAATCCACAAACTGGATTGCCAGAAGCTTGGGCATTTACTCCTATACTACCTTGGTTAGCACAAATGGGAAGAGCTGGTTTAGGTTATTTGGGTAGAGGTGGATTTGGACTACGATCACGCCTACCAACATGGCTAGGTGGTATAAAACCTATAACAGACCCTAGAAGATTACTTCCATATAGACAAGGAACAGCACTTCAATCCCGTCAACAATTAGTTCCTTATCAGGCACCTTCTCTATTGAAAAGAGGTTTAGGAGGTCTTTGGGGTAGTATGAAAAAACATCCTTTTCTGTGGGGTTTTGGGGGTCTTGGTGCTTTTCAAGGAATGCGTGGGTTAGGCGATGAAGATGAGTTACCAGTAACTTATGGTGGTTACCAAGGTGATAAACCTCTGTCTACTGGACCTATTTCTGCACCATCTCCTGATATAACATCATTATCAGAAGAATTGTACGGAACTTTTATGCAACCTGAAGCTGATTATTTAAAAGAGTTAGAAGCAGCAGAAGGATATCGCAGAACACCAGAACAAAGAAAGGCAGAAGCACAAGGAATCGCTTTTAGTGGTTTAGCTAAAGCTTTAAGTAATGTTGGTATGGAAAATATTATAAGTGGAGTAGCAGATGTTACTCCAGAAGTAATAGCATTGCGTAAATATCAAACTGAAGAACAGCGTGTTGTTGATAAGAATGTTGCCGATCTCAAGAGAATGAGAAGAGGTGATAAGGCTAGTGCTATGCAAGCTGCAATGCAGTGGGAAGAGGTTAAGAATAAAAAAGCTTCCTACGAAAGGGCAGGTGAATTAGCTATTTATGATGCTGCTTTAAAGGCTTGGCAATCTCAACTGAATTATGGAATGCCAGGATCGATACCATTTGAGATTTATGCACATTATTATAGAACAGGTGAATGGCTTGGTTCAGGTAGTGGTTCAGCACAAGAAGATTTAGATGAAGCTGGTTTAACAGAGTAAAGTATGAAATATACGCTTCCTGATGGGCAAGTTGTAAACATAAAAGACCCATCTACAATGAACCCTCAAGAGAGGGCAAAATTCAATCAGATAATGCAACAGAATTATCCTGATTTTGATATCTATGAAGATGAGAGAACTGCTTTAGGACAGCTTGATAATTCTATTAGAAGCGTGTATGGAGGTGCTCTTCAAACAGGTTTGAGTCAGATACATGGTGTTTTAAGTACGCTTGGACTTCCAGATACAGGTTACATACAACAAGGATTAAGTTCTCTAAGGGAAAATGCAGTTAAACCTTTTGAGCCTGATGAAGCTTATGCCGATACTTGGTTAACTGGATTAGGACACGCAGCAGGTTCATTTGCAGCAATGGGTCTTACAATGAGAGCTGCTAATCCTGCAGTAACTCGTCAAATGGGCAAGTCTAAGTTCTTTAATCAGACAAAAGGATTTGGAACTGGTAGAGCTCTTTTAAGTCCTGATAAAACTAGGAGACAGCTTTGGGCACCAATGGCAGTAATGGGTGCTCCCTTTGGAACAGGTCAGCAATTTATGTTGCGTGAACAAGCTAGAGAAAGGGGTGAAGAAGTAACTTATGGAGACCAATGGTTAAGTACCTTGGCAGGAATTCCATTAGGTGCTACTGAATTATTACCTTTTGAAAGACTATTTAAAGGAATCCGAAAAGGAGCTATTGCAGATGATACAGGTTTTATAAGTCTTTCTAGATTATTAAAAAGAGGTGCGGCAGTAAGTGGTACTGAAGCATTTCAAGAAATGTTTGCTGGTTTTGCACATAATATTGTAGCTAGAGGCTTGTATGATCCTGACTTACCTATAACTGACAGTTATTGGGATGACTTTACTATGGGTGGTACTTTAGGCTTTGTAGCAAGTGTAGGAATGGATTTAGTTCTTAATCGTAGAGGTATCGGTAACTCTTGGGATCGTGACCGAGAAGATAAGGCAAGAAAGTATACAGAAAAAGCCAGAATTCAGAGGGATATGTTAAATCCAGAACAGCCTGTTAAATTATTGCCAGATTTATCAGGACAAAATTTTCCTTCTATGGAAACTCCTAAAGGTTTTGTTTCTTCTGAAGTTGATCCTTCAGGTGCTAGAAGTCCAGAAAATTATGCAGAAATTATTATGGATCAAGCAGAAGAATACTTTCCTGCTGGTAGTATTTTTAAAGCTGTATTTAATCCAAAGACAGGTAAATTTGATGTTCTCGATGAAAATGGTACTCGTTGGGGAGTTTCACAGGAAGATGCTGATACTTCTGCTCGTTTAGCAGGTGAACTTACTCAATTATCTACACAGAAGTTTATTAATAGAAGTATTGGTGATGCTCTTTACTACAGTGAAGGAGTAACGAATGAGCCTAGAAAGTGGATACTCGGAAAGAAACTTCGTGATCCAAATTATTATTTAGTTCCTGCACAAACAATTGCTAATTACGATAGCGATTTAGATTATAAAACTTATCCTACCGATCAGCCACGCAGAGCCATCGGTGCAGGTGTGGTTAAAAGAGCCTTCCCTCTTTGGCAAAAAAAGATGAGAAGAAAAGGTCGTAAGATTAAAAGATTCTATACACCTGCTGAAGCCAAAAAATTACTTTCTAAGAAAGATTTTAATCAGTTAATGAGTCAAAGGGCACAAATGTCCTCTACTTATGTTAAACAAGAATTAGAAAAACTAGAAGCTGGTAAAAAGTCTGATAAAAGAAAATTAGAAATAGAAGGCGGTGAAAATTATACGCCTAATAAAAATACCCTCCAAGAAATCGCTGATTCTAAAAACATTATTTTAGATACCAACAGCGAAGCCTTTAAGTACTTTGCTGAATCGCATACAGGTACTGCAAACTGGAAAAACATGACCAATGGACAAAAGCAATTGTTATTGGCTCGTTTTGACAGCCTTCCCTTTTTCCCTAGTCCTACCAAACTTCCCCTTTTAAAACCACGCAAGTTCAATCGTGAACAGTTTGATGCTGCTTATGCATTAATTGCTGGCACAGGAAGGGCGAATCCTAATTTCATTTCTAAAGAACTCGGTATCCCAAGAGATGCTGCTGTTCAACTATTAAATGATTTAACTGAAAGTGGTCGTATTATTCCTACTTCTAAAACAAAGGCAGATGTAGTGCCTATTGAAGAGTGGAATGCTGCTAGACGAGCACAACAGGCGATTGACATTTCTGAAGAACCGACTGCAGTTAGAGATAGGAATGAAAGCATTCAAGAATATATAGATCGTACTATACAAGAAACTGGAAGGTCTCCTCTTACTAGTAATGTAGCTGTTAGTAGGATAGCTACTCCTGAGGAAGTTGCTGCTGCTCAAGCAGAACAAACAGAACAAGCTAGAGAAATGCCTGAAGTCACATTATCAAGAGCGTTAACTGCTTTACAAGAAAGGCTAGATAAACTCGGTATTGGTGGTATGGGTATTGAATTTCGTAAACATTTTGTTGATAAAAATGGCAAAATCGATTTAGGAGAAGAAGCTCGATTTAGTTCTGAATTACAAAAACTTATCTTTTCTTTGGATGTTGCTTCCGATGGTGGCAGATTGGGCGAAGCAGAAACAATAGACAACCTATTAGGTCACATGAATCATGAAACTATTCATGTTCTGCGTGATCTTGATCTTATTACTGAGCAGGAATGGAATAGTCTTAGACTATTTGTTCAGCGTACAAAAGTTCCTAAAGCGTTTCTTGAAGCTCGTGGAGAAGAATACAGAGGAGAAACTTGGTTTGAACGAGCTGAAAGAATGTACAGAGGTCAAACTGTTGGCAGAGAAATTATGGGTACGCAAGATTTTTATGAAGAAGCAATTGCTGAAGCTTTTCGTGCTTATGAGATGAATTCTAATTTTGTTAAACCAAAAGCTCCTAAAACTATTTGGGGAAAAATAAAAAACTTTCTTAGAGAATTATTTAATAGCCTAAGATATGGTGGGTATAAAAGACCTGCCGATATATTTGCTGATATTACCGAAGGAGTTATAGGCTCAAGACCTAGAGGTGAGATACGAACCTTGCGAGAATTAGATTATATGCAAGGAAGAATAGATGAAATGGAAAAGCTAGGACAAACATTTCGACAAGCTAAACCAACAACTCCTGAAGAACAAAAGCTAAAAGAAGATTTACAACAAGCTCCTCCTACTTTTGAAGAAGCCGCAAGAGCTAGTCGTATTCCTGTCGTAGCTGAAAGATCATCAAGAGTTCCTGGATTTGACAATATATATATAGGGGTTAGACCATTGTCTGATATGAATATTTCAGAAAGTTCTGAAGCCCTTGCCAAGCCTGACATGATTAGACCTATTTTCGGTGGAATTCGTGAAGGTACTTTGGGAGCCGATCAAGCTGATCGTGTTAGTGTTATGGGTCCATATGAAGAAGCACAAAAACTTTTCTTAGATGATAATGCGGAAGCTATTGAGGCTCTTAGTCAGGATTTAATAGCTCGTTCTCAAGATACTGAAAAATTACAATTAATGGCTAGAGCTTTAATAAGTCAATATGGGGAAGGTCTCAATTTTAAAGGTAGAGCACAGTTTAATCCAGAGGAAGAAAAAGATATTTCTGAATTAATAGGAACAGAATATGAATATCTTGCAACTACTATAAAAACTGACGCTAATTTAGCTTCATTAGTATTAACTATGCAATCTATTGAATTGGGTGGACCAATGCCTCAAATCAGGTATTACAATGCAGCCACAAATAGCTCCGATGAAATGCTAATGAAAAATATTGTTAGTGAATATCAAAGAGAAAATTCAGTTTTAGTTGGAAAAGATGGTTATGGATTAGTAGCTGGAATTACAGGTGCAATAAGAAATCCAGCAACAGGAGGAACGCAGGTTAAAGGTATTGACAGTTTTGTTGATGTGCTCGTTGAAAACATGACGAGCATGACAAGAGCTAGACAATACAATCCTAGAAAATTTACTTCTAAAGATATAGGTCTTGTAAATAGTATTGATGAAAAAGCTAGTGCTGGTAATTGGATGTCTCCGCATAGAGCGGCTGGATTTAGAGAACACTTTGGATTTAAGAGCAATATAAGTGATCCTACCGATCAGGCTATTGGCATTATGAAAGCCATGTTCTCTCATCAATTTAGACCTGGTGATAATAGAGATCAAAGTACAGTTTTTACATTTCCAGTTTCATTTTCTGACCGAATATATTTTGCTAATGTTATGGCAAATCTTAAAGACTCAGGAATGCCTGAAGTGATTATAGATAATCTAGAATATTATGTTCAGGCAACAAATGGAAGAGCTTTTGGAACTTTTTATCCTCCTTATGATGAGATGCCTGAAACTGGAATTGCAAAAGTAGGTATAGGTCCAAAAAATACTATAGGAGCAATAGGAATAACGAAAAGTAAATTAGAACTGTTATCTAGTTCAGAATCTGAAAAAGCAATAGGTGAAGTTGTAGTTGGTAAAGAACGAACTGGTGAAAGCGAAGGACAAAAAAAGATAGCATTGCAGATTGGAAAGCAGGAAAGAACAATGTCACGCAGAGGTAGAACAGTTTACCCTGATACGACATTGATTATAGAAAAAGGTTCATTTATGGTTACTCCAGATAATGTAATGGGTGGTTACGGAGGTACTGCATATCATGAAGTTGGTCATTCAATAGATAATATTTTTCGTTTTTACAATAATCCTGCTGATTTTATAAGTCTATCTTCTCCTTATTTTAGTATTGATCTTGATTCTGTATATAAGTTAGACCCTAAGAAGATACAGGTTAATCCCTTAGAGGGGGGAAAAATAAAGCGTATTGAGTTTAATGATCAAACTATTGGTTTGCCAGAATATAAAAGAGCTACATCGCAAATATTTTGGTTTCAAGGTACAGGAGAGATGTCAAACGAAAGTTTCCTTTATGAAATAGATACTGTTGGAATGGATGAAAGTATATTGGGACCCATCCTTAATGAAGCGTTAAGTTTTTATAATATTCATAGAGGTACTTTATACGAAGATACTGATATTGCGAGAATAATGAAAGGACTTCCTGTAGAAGTTAGATCACTAAGTGCACAAGATTTGAGAGAATTAAATGTAGAAACTAAGTTTCCATTTACAAGATTACCTCGCTCTGGAGTAATGTCTAAAAATGCAATAAGTCAAGGATTATCATATCCATTAACAAATTTAAGAGCATTATTAGGAGTGGAGGATGGTCGGGAGACAAGAATTGGTGTAAATATGCATCAATTAGAATTTGTTCAAAAGGAATTATTTGCACAGTTATTTGATATGTATATTAGATTTCCTCAGTTACTTGAGAATAATTTGCCAATAACCTATGATGTGTTTAGTAAATTAGGAGAAATATTATCTCATGCACAAGCTACCAGACTCAGCATTAGCGAACTTATTAAGCCTGTACAGGATGTCTTTCGGGTTACCAGTGCCACCCAAAATAGTGAAAATAGAATCTCCTTCGCAGATCGCTATGAAGGTCTCGAGGGCACTGGAGGCGAAAGAGCCAGTCGCAGAGTGGCACGAGCCATCAGCAGCACAAACAGACTTAATTCAAGAAAATATGCAGAAAATGCAATCAGAGAACGAAACTCAATAACGGAGATACCTCATGCCGAAATCCAATTACATACAGGATATCCAAAAGCTACTAAAGAAACACCAAGTATCAGAGAAAGCGATATTGTCAGGACAAGGCAACGAAGATCATATGCCCAGAGTATGGAACTCGCCAAAGAGGCGTATAACATCACAGGATCGCCTTTACAAAACTACCCCAGACAAGTCCTAGAGGCTTACAATAAAAATGTTGGACTTCCTAAATATAGGAAGAAAGGCAAACAAGTAGCCAAACCTAAACTACAAACTCGTATATCTCAAGTTTACGACAGACTACAAGATATAACCGCTAATACCTATAAAGAAACTGCGTTAGAAAGAAAAATATTTGAAGGTTATAGAAAACCATTAAGAGGTGTTTTCAACTTATTAGGTATTACTAATTATAAGCAAATGGTTGAAGCTTCTTATAATCAACTTGCTGTTGAGGTTAGATCACAGTATGAAGCTTTGAAAAATGCAGGACTGGATATAGAGTTCCATGAAGGATCAGAAGAATATCTTACTAGTGGAGATATGTTGGCTGATGTTCATTTATTTAATCATTTGTGGGTTTTCCAAGGCGGTACTCCTTCAGTATTACTATCCAATGTAGATGGAGATGGTTTAACTGATAACGATAAATTTAGAGCAGTACACGATTATTTCGGTCATGCGGTAGATGGTTCTTCTTTTGGACCTAGTGGTGAAGAAAATGCGTGGGATTCACATACGAGAATGTTTTCTCCATTAGCTACTATTGCCCTTACTGCTGAAACTAGAGCACAGAATTCTTGGGTTAATTATTCTGGAATGAATGATGGTCTTAATGATCTCAGAAGGATAACTGCAAATCTTAGAGCAGAAGCAGAAAAATTATCTACAAAAGGAAATCACGAAGCAGCAGAAGCACTTTCCCTTAAAGCAGAAGAATTGGGTAATGAAATTAGATCAGAATGGGTTTATGCAGATCAAAAGTCTATTGCACTTCCAATAGAATATTCTCAACCTGGATTTAGTAGAAATCTTAAATCAGAGTTTCCTCTTAAATTAGAAAGATCAAGTCGTAGAGCAGCTCCTCCTAAAGAAGGACTTTTAGAAGAAGTTAGGGAGGCTGAAGATACTACAGGTCCTGTAGGCGTAAAAGGAAAGATTGAACAAAAACTTAATGAATATTTTGCTAAAGGCATGACTGAGCCAGAAGATTGGAAAGGAGTGGCTGGTGCACCTAAAGCAGAGAATGCACTTTCTTATAGTGAATTGCGTTCAATTGTACAGATGGGATTAGATAATAATGTGGAGTCATTCTTCTATGAAAAGTTTGGTTATAACTCTTCACAGATTGTTGGCTATGCAAATATGTTTGAATTCTCATCTATGTTTGGTATTACTTCTGAGGTTGCCAAGCCAGAAGATAATCTTCAATACGCTTTACAAGCAATGATTACTGCTCGTAAATTTGATCCTTTAAAGGATGATGGCACAACCATTAATCCTAAATACACAGAAGAACTAGGCAAACACGGAATGGTTTTAACTAATTCCCAAAAAGAAAGAATGGCTAAAATATATAGAGATGGTCATTTTAGTCGTGTAGGAGATTTCCATAAAACACCTATCTATGCAAAAACTATTGAATCTATGGCTAGTAATGAATTGGTTCCTTATATGACAGGGGATCGTTGGATGGCAAGAGGCATGGGATTTGGTATGGATGCTGATTCAATGAGTCCTACCAATTTAAGAGTAGCAAATTATTTAATGTCTAAATTGGCATACGAAAACGATTACACATTACCAGACGGCAGAATTACCAAGTTAACAGTGCCACAAGTTCAATCGGTATTGTGGTATCAGTTTAGATCAGGAACTAATCTGCCTCAGATTAATAGAGGATTAGCTGTTTCTGAAGGAACTTGGGATACTGCAGAGAATAGAGCTAAAGAACAAATTACAGAAATAGATAATATGAAAAGAAGAGGTGAGTGGATTGCAGATGCTCCTCTTAAAAAGATATTTCCTAAAGCACAAATAAGTTGGACTCAAGGAAATAAGACTAACAATTTCAGCACTAAAGTTGGTGGTCAATTAAATAAAATTTTACTTTCTAGAATGCCTACTCAGTATGTGGGATTAACTCCTGGTGAAACTCGTGGCTATCGTTACCAAAACCTTACTGAAAAACAACGACAACAGTTAGCTTATGACATGATGGATTCTATTACTGATGCTAATGGTAATTTAAGAATCTTATCGGATTTATCTATACCGCATAATTTTACAATTACTTATGGAATGTATGGTATTCCTGAATACAATTTTCAACTACAAATGTATGGTTCTAGAGAAGAAGCCGATACAGTTTCTAAAATGCTTGGAGATTCTATGTTGCAGGATTCAGTAGCAGTCACTTCTTTTGATCCTCAAGGTCAGTTAAATTCAGTAGCTATTTCTAAAGAGGATGGTTCACAATGGACCGAGCCTGAAATGCGAGAATTAGCTCCTTTGTTATCTCCATTTACTTATGAAACAGAGGAAGGAAGGGTAGAAGCAGGACTCAGTGCTACTACCGATGGCAAAAGATTAGTGGTTATTGATCCCAAGGCATTGGTATTAAAAGACGACTATACTGATGATGCTTATAGTGGATTTGCTAATAAATTAAAGGAAATTAGTGATTACTATGGTTATAATATAAATGGATTAAGGACAAACAATACTTTAAATGAATACAAAGACAAAGGATATGAAGGAGCAATTGAAGAACTTGGACATAGAAGTATTGCCCTCAGACGACCCAATTTACAGCGAACCGCACTTAATAACCTCTACATCCCTGCGTGGAAAGCGTATAGTAATTTCGGAAAACGAGAAGGAATCACCGCAGAAAACACAAGTCCCCCTTGGGAAGGATTAAATTCTTCTTTAGGTAAACCTCTCGTAAATGACACAAAAGCTTTAGAAAATCAGCTTAGAGCAGAGAAAATAATTAAAGATACTCCTAGAGGGGGTGTACCTCTTTTAGGTCGTGATGCGTCTGTATTGGCTTTAAACACCTATTTTGAAGAACAGTCAGGCAAAACATCCCCTGATTTATTTAATATAGATAGAGAAAGATCGTCTAGATCAAGTTCTGCTCCTGTTTCTGATGATATACAAAAAAGAATAGATGAAGTAGCTCCAAACTATACTCCTGAAGAAACAATGGGTGAAACCATGTTGCGTGTAGCGGAGATGGGTCCTATCAAGAGAAGGTTTACTGAACTTAGAGCCGCTTTTATAGATCGTTATGCCAGAATAGAACAAATATCTAGAGAGATGCAAGAAAGTCTTGGTGTTCAGCTTTATGCAGACACAGATGCTTATTCAGTTACTTTAATGGCAGATAGAGCAAGAGGTATATTTGCTGCATCCATGAAGTATGGTGCTCCTGTATATGTAGATGGTTATACGAAAGTAGAAACCATTATTGTCACTGAAGAGGAGTCTATTCAATTCAATTTACCTGTTGGCACTGAAGTGACAGGATTGATAGATATATTACAGCCTCTATATAACAGGGAAGGCGGTAATCTTGAAGAAATATTTAAGTATTATGCAATGGTTAAAAGAGGTGTACGACTATCTAACAAATTGGACAAAGATGGAAATTATATAGAAGTTCCTACTACACAAGAAGATGTTCAGAATATAGAAAAACTAGAAAACCAGTATCCAGAATTAAAAGAAGTCTATGCGAAGTATCAGCTTTGGAATAATCGACTTATAGATTTTGCAACTAAGACAGGGTTGCTTAACGAAACAACTGCTGAACAGTGGAAGAATCATGCAGACTATTACCCTTTCTATAGACAGTTTGAAGGCGATGACACAATGAAGGGTCCTAGAATCTTTAGTGGCATAGTCGGAGCCAACATGGGTCAAGAATTAAAAGGTGGTACAGACCCTGTCAATGTACCTATGCTTGATGCAATTTTGAAGAATACTTTAGCTATTACAACTGCCAGTATGAAGAATGTTGCTGCTCAGAGGGTCATAAGGGATGCTGTAGCGTTGAATTACGCCAAACCAGTACCTAATACTGCCAAAGGACCATCTATCGTTAGAATCAAAGTAGACGGAAATGATGCGGCATACCACATAGAGGACCCATTGCTTTACAGTGCAATGCAAGCCTTTGGTGACAGTGGACTTGCAGGTGTGACAAGAATTTTAGCTACTCCTGCAACAGTATTAAGGGAAGCAGTGACTCGTGATCCAGGATTTATCTTGGTTAACCTCATGAGGGATACCATGTCAGCCTTTGTGACTAGTGGAGCAGACTATGTACCTGTTCTTGATACACTCAAGGGGTTTGTGGGTCCATTACAAGACTTAGAGATGCTTGGTGTTGTGGGTGGTTATGACTTCAGTAATGATCCTAAAGATGTAGTTAAGTATGTAAAACAGATATATAAGAAACAAGGCTTAGACATGGAGGGTGGTAATCGTGGTCCTGTCACATTTTGGAAATTGTGGGATGGTCTCGGCATGATTACCACTCGCTCCGATGCTGCCACAAGGAAGGCGGTATACAACGCAGTATTAAAAGAAACAGGGAATGAAGCGGAAGCCGCTTTTCAAGCCTTAGAGATCATTAACTTTGGTCGTAGGGGTGGTCATCCTCTAATGAGGGTAGTGACTGCCAGTATTCCTTTCATGAATGCTCGTATTCAAGGTTTAGATGTCCTTTGGAGAGCAGGGGTAGGGAGGTATACGGCTGATCGTAAAAACCTTTCCAAAGCGACTCAGAATGCGGTATTAACTAAGTCTACTGTTCGTTTCCTTTACCGAGGATTCTTTTTATCAATGCTCACGGCACTTTATTATGCAATGGTCAGTGATGACGAAGAGTACAAAAAATATAGGAATGTCAGACAAGAGGTTATAGATGATAATTGGATTATTCCTATAAGTGAAGGATTTTCAATCAAGCTACCTATTCCTTTTGAAGTAGGAGCAATATTTAAGGTTATACCTGAGAGGTTGATAGACACTCTTTATGGAGAGGGAGATGCCGACAGTTTCATGAACTCAATAAGCAGACAACTTTGGGTGACATTTGAATTGAATCCTCTTGATGTTCAGTTAGTAGGTCCTCTTATTGGAGCCTTAAACAATAAGAATAGTTACACTGGAACCGATATTGTGCCTTATTACCTAGAAACAGGGGTTGAGCCTCGCTATCAATACAAGGAAGGCACTAATGAACTGGCAGTACAACTAGGTAATGCCCTCAATATATCGCCTCTAAAGATCGAATACATCATGAGGGGTTATGGTGGCACACTCGGAAGTTATTTATTGAATATAACCGACTATACTTTGAAAAGTGTAAGCGGAAAAGATTACATTCCTAGAAGGTTTGAAGCAGGTTTAGCCGATGCAGTATTAGGTCAATTAGCAGGTAGATTCTATATTGATCCACGCAGAGCAGGTGGCTTACAACAACAGTTTTACGACCTTAGAACAGAGACTAGGACTGCGGTTCAGACTTTCAACAAGTTAAGAAAAGAAGGCAGAATTGATGAAGCGGTAGCTTATTTCAGAGCAAGACCTGATCTCTTTAAAATGAAGAATGTAGTTAATAGAATAGATCAATATCTAGAGAACTTCAGACAACGCAGACTGGCTATCCAAACTAATGAGACTTTGTCTCCTGCACTGAAGAAAGAACTTATTCAACAACTAGAACTAGAGCGAGACAGATTCTTAGCTATTGTTCCTGATCTAAAAAAACAAGCGAACATTCCTACAAGATGGGTGGATATAATTACTCCGCCAACTATGTAACCAATTGCTACATTTTTGTCACCAGTGGTTTTTAGCCTGGTAATTTCTGGGCAGCCTGGAAATATTATTTCTAGAAATTTTTTTAGTTTCACGAAAATACAGCAGTCGGTAAGTAAAACTTGACTTTTTTATAGTCAATTTGGTACGATAAAAATTACGATTATTTCGTAAGTTATTGATTATATTGAGGAAAAAACTCCAGCAGCTTCGCTTCTTAACCTTGGGAGAAATAAATATTATTTCTAGAAACTTTTTTAGTTTTGAGCTAAAGCCGTCTGAAACCTGCATACTTTCAACTTAAAAAAAAAGGCAAGTAACTTGCCCTTTCTTTTACTATCATGATTTTTTCTATTGTAGGCTTATATTTGTGTTTAGACATTCGTCTATTAACCTTTCTTCTTTGAAGGGTTTCGTGTTAAAGAAGTTAGGATGGATGGTGTTATACCATCTTGCATAGAAGGCTATATAATCGTTGCTGATCTTGAATTCCCCCCCAAAGGTAACTATCTCTACCTCCCATCGTATTCGGTTAACTATGAGCCAAGCAGAACACTTAATTTTGCCTGACTCTCTAGCTAAGTCTGAATACTTTTTAAAGTAATCCCAAACATGGGGATTCTTTTTATGCCAATCCCACCACTTATGTTTTCGTTCTGTAAAGCGGTTCCTTAACTTCTGTATCGTTTCACTCGCTCTCTTTTGAGAATTAGTTTCTGATAGCAAATCTCCATTCATCATACTCACTCCTTAGATTCTCCCATTCTTTTAGTGCTTCTTTGTTAGATTTAAGTTCTGCCCTGCTACTTATCTTTAGATGACTCCTCAAGAATTGAGCAGTTATATCTTCTTCATATTCTTTTGAAGTAGGATATATCGCTTCAGAATTAATAGTATCTAAGTCATCTTTTGTAATGTAATTGGCATCTACTAAAAAGTTCTGAAAGTCCTTAGACCTAGCAAATTTACCTGCTTCGGCTACAACTGTTTCTCCTCTAGACCTTACTCTATGTGGAGCAGGTCTTTCGTCATCCCCTATCGGTGTTAAAGTTACATAGTATCGGCAATTGATATCATCCCTGATTACTTCTTCAGGCACATCATCTCTGTGTATTTTTAAAGTCAGGTAGTGACCATCTTTGTTCTGATACATACGAGACTTCAATGCCTCAAAAACTACAGTAGCTTCTTTTATTTCTTCTTCCATTATCCTTGTTTCCCAAATTCTTGTGCTTCCATGTCTTTCAGAATATTTCCTAGATTATCCAAACAGGAAACTGCAGTTTCTAAATTGGTTGTGCAGTCATCCATCTTTTCTGCTTTAATACAATTTATAGCTAGGCTTATGTGTTTCTTTGCGATGCCGACTTGAATGGCAACTTGATACGAATTGAATTCAGCCATGTTTTTGCTCCATATTTAATAAAATTTCTGAGACCAAATGTTTTTATGTGACACCAAAGGAAGTGAAACTCCATAGACAGGAGTTCCTCTTCACTTAGGTTATCCATTTCATTGCTAGAATGGTGGATCGTCACTGTTATCCTCTTCTTCGGTCTCCTCAGGTTCTTCAGGCTTCTCACGAAGGGGTTCTATCGTTAGATATTTATAGTCTGCTCCAGTGTTCTTTGCAGTTCTATCCCATCCTGCGACTCTAAGTTTGATGAATTTAGTATCATCAATCTCTTCGCCTTGGTTTGCCTTCTCTTTTAATTCTTTAGCTATATCCACTAAAGCACTTAAAAGTTCCTTGGAAACATCCACTGTTCCAGTCCAGTCAGGTTGCTGAGTTCCATCTTTTTTAAAGTTATTAGGAAACAACGCTCCCTGACAAGAGGGTCCATATTCTCTTTTTTCAGCCATTTAATTCTCCTTATTAGCTTCATTAATGCTACTGATTTTTGTATCTATAGCACTGGTTAATTTTTCATTAAGATCAGGATACTTTTCTACTGCAGTCACCGACTTAATATTTGCTTTGATGTAAGAATCAACTTCAGGTTCAGTGTCAAAAGTATTTAATATTTTGACAAATCCCTCTACAAAAGTATCTGCTTTATTCTTCCTTTCTTCTTCAGAAAGTTCCTTTTTAGGTTCTTCCTTTTCAGGTGCAGGAGATTTTTTAGCAGGAGCCTTCTTAGGTATTGGCTTTTTAGCCACTACCTTTTCAGCTTCATTCCCATCATCATCTTCAGATGGTAAGCCACAAGCAGTTATCAAAGAGTATCTTTTTGCGTAAGTTAACGCACTTCCATAGCCTTGAGGTGTCTGCTTATCTGCAGGAACAAAAACCTTACCTGCTTTAAGCACATTTCCCCAACCATGAAATTCCGTTTCTACGCACATACCACCCTCTACCAAATGCACTTTTTGTAAATAAAAAATGCCATTGTCATTCAATGGTGACTTAACTGCATCAATCACTTCTTCCAAAGGAGAATAACCACTTTTGAAATGTGGGTTAGTTCCTGTTTTAGAAGCGAAAGTCATTTGCGATTGAGCCATTATTAAAGCATCGATAAGTTTCTTATCGATTGACTCATTGCTATTTTCGTCATTCATATGCATTCCTCCCTATAAATGGATTGCAATTGTTTTAACAATGCATCTTGTTTTCCATATCTTCTTTCCCATTCTCTTTTATAAGGATGGAAAGAAACACACTCAGCATCATTTCTTCCGAAGCGATGGTGAGGAGGACAAAGTCCTATAGTCCTAAGATGCTCCTTTTTACTCCCCATTCCATCAATTAAATGATGGGGTTCACAGGGAGAGTAAATCTTCTTTTCATTGTGACACACAATACATCCATAGTCACAAATAAAATTAAACCATTTTTTTTCTTTTTTGTTTGGTGTTTTACCTTTCACGAATTTCTCCATGCGGCAGGCAGGTTTGCAGAGAAAATATTATTTCTAGACATTATTTTATTCCGCCAATTTATCCACAGGTTATACACTTTATCTTTTTATTTTATTCTTTAGATATTCCAAAACTGTTTGCTTTGAAAAAGGGTTCTCTGAAACTGTCCAACTTTTTCCACCCTCTTTATTTTCTCTATAGTGAATATCTCCATTGTTAAATCTTGTTTCAATAATTCCATCACTACCTTGTATGGATTTAATTTGTTTTCCCCATTTTTCTGCTTTTTGCCTGAGTCTTGCTTCTTCTACTTTGTCTGTATATTCAGTCATTATTTTTACCCCCACAATTAACCACTTCAGCTTGTACTAATACTTCTTCCTCTCCTGATGGTTTTATCTCTCCATTGAGTACCTTAACTTCTGCACACCACTCATCCCAAGCGGTTGTGTAGTGAACAGTCCTTTTAATTTCTTTCTTTATTACTTTATATAATGGCATTATCTTCCTCGCCCTTGTCCTTTTTTAAAGATTCCCATACATATAAAAGCATAAAGAAGGGAAGCAAAAGTAATCCCAACAGCCAAAACAATGCTATTTCCCACCACTTACTAAACAAAGGTACTTCCATAGCAAACCTATCTTTATTCATCGCCCTTGTCCTCTATAACGCAGAGACTTCCCTCTCATTCTGCGTGTGTGCTTATTCATCGTTGAGGTAGCGATATTTTTAGTGCGAGACTGACGAGTCCTCTTAGGAGACTTGTGTTCGTCTATTTTAATTGGTTGTCTAAATATCTTAGGCATTACATCTCCGCATTATCATCATCAAAATATAGAAACGCATAAGCAGGTAAGCCTATACAAACAAGGATGCCTATAAAGTAGGCAAGGTCTATTAAAAATTCAGTCATTTAATTTCTCCTTTATATTGTGAACAAAACTCAGCCACATTACAGTAATTCCCTTCGCATCTAGAAGCCTTGCCTTTCCTTTCCTCTATGACATACCCTTCTTTAAGTGATGCTTTTGCTTCCTCTTCGGAATCAAATACTTTTGTTGCTCTTTCATAACCTTCTTTCTTTAGAGCAAATTTTGAATCCTGTTGCCATCGCTCTTTAGCAGAGCAAAGCGGAAGTTCTCTTCCCATTAACTGATCCGCTACTGCTTCCTGATGGACTCTCACCCTCTCTTCTATAAATTCTTTTGCTTCTTTCTTACTCCACTTTGGAATAGGAATAACTTCGACCTCTGCTTGTGGATAAGAATTACTTCTTTCCGCTTGATAGGCTGACCAATCTCGGATGAATGCCACAATCTCAAGGCGATCTATTTCAATCCCTTCCACCTCTTCCATCATGTAGGCATAGATGTTTTCCTGCTGTTCCCACTCCTTCTTATATATATGTGGGTCAGGTCTAAGGGCATAAGCCTTACAAGTCTTGTAGTCTCTTAATACTCTCTCATCTAAATCATAACTGTCTATCTGACCGCTTATGAGCCAATCCGAAACCTCTATATGATACCTTTTTTCAGTTATCTCTTTGTTGCTACCGCCTTGCTCTAAAATATTGTGAACCGCCTTACCGAACAACATCCATATTTGACCTGAAACATCCTGCTCCAAATCCTTCCAGTGTTTCTTTCTTAATTGTATGATTCTCGGAGGAGAGATTAACTGTGTCACAGACAGATAGGCATCCCCTTTTGAGTAATCGTCATTCTGAATCGCCCTGACTATTGTTTCAGGTAAATCGTATTTGTTAGTTATTTTCATGTTCTTCTAAAATTGTTTTCCTATAATCCAGTAGAGCCTTACCTCTTAACATGGAGTTTTGTTTTTTATCCTTCTTTCTTTTCGCCCATATACTGGCATCTTTCTTCTTATCGCTTGGTTCTAGACTGTCAAAGGGAAACAGACCTACATTTAACTCCTTAAACCAAGTGTTTATGTCTCTCATTCTTCTAATCCCACCTTCAGTTATAGCGACACATTTGAATCCCATCAACTTCCAAAATGAATTAGCAGAAATGTCTGAACCACATCGCAAAGATATACCATGAACACAATTTATTTTCCCCATATCTTCTAAGGTTCCAACTAAACCTGCTCCATACCAATTACCTCGTAGATCATACTCAATACAGGCTTGATGTATCTTGATTGGTTTTTGGGAAGATATACTTCCATGATATAGATAACCTGCGTGTTGCTTATTTACTAAAGCCAACAAAATTCTCTGATTGGGTATCTCTCTCTCAAAGACTTGTTTGGGATAAAAAGATAAATCTTCTGCATTCTTTTTTTGGAGATAATCTATAAAAGTTAGATCGTTCAACTCTGCATATCTTATATCTAAATTCAACTTTTCCATTTTCTCCACCCAGTGTTTTACCCTACTGTATAAATATTATTTCTAGAAATAAATTTACTTTTCATCATTTCGTTCTCCACACACCAATCCCTTCATCTATTAGATGAACCATGTAATTCGTGTTTGGATTTTCCTTTTTGTGACGATAGACTTTCTGTCGTATCGCATTGATATAAGTTCGTGCCTGATCTTTAGGCATATGGACAGTTAGCTTATCTTTTGGCTTTAGGTCTTGCAAAAGAATTGGAACCCTCGGAACAGAACCTTTACCGCCCTTAGGCAGTTCTGCATTCTGCTCTTTACTTACTTTATATTCGTTTGTCATTTTTTCTCCTTTAAAAAATCTTCCAGTTTTTCTCTATTATCTTCCCAATCATCTATACCTTCTAATTTATACTCTTTGGCTATGTCTAATGCAGTCAACATTCTTTCAACTGATGCTTTTGTCCATCTTTTAAAGTAGTTTCTTTCTAAGGTAATCCTAACTCCAGTATCAATTATCTCTTTTACTATTTTATTTAGTTTCATTTTTCTCCTTACAATATGTCAGGTAACTTACTATTATGTGCATTAATTATTCTATTGTATAGAATGTTATGAGTGTTATCAATATATTGTGTGGTTGATTCTTTTTCTTTTCTGATGTTTAATTGTTGGTGGAGTGAATAATGCAGGTAGGGAAAAATAAAAAGGTACTAATCAACAGAACCATAATAAAAAATTCCTTAAATGATTTTTGTTCTAAGGATGATAAGAAAAGATTTCTTATCACTGATTGGTGGGGTACAGAAGATTTTAAATTGGTTTGTGCCGATGCCGAGATAGACGAGGATACTTTAGCTAATATCTTTATCAGGTTGGCAACTTTGCCGAATGGAAAAAGAAAAAAAGAAGTATCAGATTTAATATCCACTATTGATAGTTTTCCTCCGATAGAGAAGATTGAAAGACTCTATATGAAAAGAGGGAGTTTTTAATTCCCTCTTTGATTGAATGGAAACTACTAAGAAGTGTGAACCAAGTAGTTAATACTAGTATATACACTAGTATTAGTAATTACTAGTCATACTTACTAGTAAGTTAATAGTAAGTAATAGTAATAGTAAGAGGTGAATATGAGTGCAGTTTTAAATGAGCAGATTAAACAGGCTTCGATAGGTAAGTCAGGACAGATTAGAATTCGATGTCCACAATGTTCTCATCAACGAAAGAAAAAGAGTGAGAAAACAATGTCACTAAGTATTGATGGGGATGCAGTCCTTTACAATTGTTGGCACTGTGAAGTATCAGGAAGAGTGAATAAAGAAATTAGGAGTAGGATAATGCCAACAAGTAATACAACTACAAAAAGTAATGCAACTACAAACAGTAATGCCAATAATACAAACGGATCAACTAAAGAAATTAATATTTCAGAGTACAAAAAAACCCCCCCTTCATCCGAATACATGAGGTTATTTGAAGATAGAAAAATAGATTACGAAAAACTCAAACACCTGGTGGTTTTGTCAGGAACAAAATATTATTCTAGAAATAATTTTAATCAGCCTCGTGAAAGCGTTGGTTTTCCCTATGTTTTGGGGGGAATGGTTAATGCCATTAAATGGCGGAGCATAAAAGAAAAAGATTTTACGCAAGATGGATCGGCACAAACCTTTTGGAATATAGAAAATGTAGTAGAAGGTAAACCGATTATCATCGTAGAGGGAGAATTTGATGTATGTGCTTTGTATTCAGCAGAACTAGATGAGCATTACAATATATTAAGTGTTCCCAATGGAGCCTGTTTGAAGGTATCTAGTGAGGTAGATCGAGAGAATGATAAAAAGTTTAAGTATCTTTATCATGCAAAAGAACTTTTAGACAAAACAGAAAGGATTGTATTGGCTGTTGATAATGATACAGCAGGGGAAAACCTTAAAACAGAACTAAGCAGAAGATTGGGAAGGTCTAAACTTTGGGTAGTAAATTGGGGAGAGTATAAGGATGCGAATGAATGCCTTGTTAATACATCAGCCGATCATGTCAGGAAGATAATTACAGATGCTAAACCTATGCCAATGGCAGGATTGCATGAAGCATCTTATTATGAAGATGAATATGACAACTTATATGAGGAAGGGAAGATGGTCAGCTATGATACTGGTCTTGAACTTCCATTTGAGTTATCTAAAGGATTGCTAATGCTTTCTACAGGATTGCCCTCAGAAGGTAAGTCTAGTTTGGTAGATCAGATTTGCATAAATATGGCGGTCAATCACGGATGGAAAACCAACTACATGAGTTTTGAAAAGCCACCTGCCCTTCATATGTGTCAACTCAGTCAACTCTATATTGGCAAACCATACTTTGAGGGAGCAGTACCTAGAATGTCTAAGGAAGAAGCAATACAAGCCAAGGAATTTATTCAAAGGCACTTTACCTTTCAAGACTATTTATCAGGATCATCTGCGACAGTTAAGGGGATTGTGGAAAGAGGACAGAAGGCAGTCGCATCTTATGGTTCCGATATCTTGGTGATTGATCCTTGGAACTTTGTTCAACTGGAATCAGGAGATAGGTTAGATACAGATGCTATCTCTATGTGTTTATCTGAACTTCAGCAGTTTGCAAAAGCAAGTAATACCTTGGTCATTGTAGTTTGTCATCCTGCAAAACCTGCGGATCGATCTAAGAAATTTATAGCAGGAGGAATGGATGTTAGCGGATCAATGTCTTTCTTTGCGAAGAGCGACATCGGATTTACAGTAGCTAGGAACAGGGAAGAGAACTGCGTTGATGTTTATTGTTGGAAGTGTAGATGGAATTGGTTAGGTGATCAGGGTTCAACTAAGTTAGATTTTGATGTGCCAACTGGTAGATATAAATCCCATGTTAATAATTATGATTGGGATATTGAGGAAGTAGACTTAGACTTTTAACCTCTTTATTACTATCATGATTTGTTTAGGAAAAGGGGTAAATCTATGAAAAAGAGGAAAAAGTCTCTCAGACGACCTCCACAAATCGATTCTAAGGAACTTTCTGAGGGTCAGCCTTATCAGTATACCTCTGAAACTAAGCCTTCTCAGAGGATTAACTACGCATTCACCGATCTAGGATCAGCACTTTTAAAGAAGCAACACAGGATGCAAGTAGAACTTTTAGAGGATAGTAAATCGCTTCGAGCCAAAGTCTTGGATCAGAGAATATTCGATTCACTTTATTTGCAAGATGAAATTGATGAACAACAATTCAATGCTTGTGAAAGATTTTTTGAACTCGCTCATCGAGCAGGTATTTTTCCAACTAATCCAGTATGGGAATCTTTCCGAACTGGTGTGGTTTCGGGAGGGAAACAAAATAATATTTCTAGAAATAATTTTAGTATGGGAAAATCAGTATTGCTTATGGGAATTGATCGCCACCTTTATAAAAAGGGAGGAAGTGAAATTCATAGAATTGTGTGGAAAGTAGTAGTAGAAAACCGATCCCCAATCAAGTCACAGATGGACTCACTGAGGATCGGTCTTAATCTTCTAAACGATTATTGGTTTCCAGTATTGACTAACCGATCAAACTCATCTTCAATCAATCGCTCCAACTGACCATTCATTGAGAGGTCAACCCTAAGAACCTTAGAGTTTTGCTCCTTAATGAAATCAAGTTTGCGTTTGATCTCAGGTTTTAATCGAAGTAGCACTGGTACTCTTTCACTCATCAGACACCTCCTTGTACTCATCACCAAATAACCATATCTCGCAATCATCATTCTTTAGAGATAATTCTTTGGCTACATCTTTAGCTTCATCAAGATCATCAAAGACTCCATGCTTTTCCACATCAGCTAGAGTATCTGAATTGAATCCCCACATATCAGCATTCGTGTAATAGCACAGATAAACACCGAAGGTTCCTTTGGCTTCTTCATCCATGAATTCATGATCTTCTATCTGAACTATATATGTCGCTGTATCTTCAGGTAGGTCGTTATACATCAGACACCTCCTTGTCCAAGGCAATCTCATCTAAAGCATCTAACCTTCTTTTCTTTTCCTCAATTGGGAGATCATCCCAATCATCAGGAAAATCGATAAGAGGATTAGTCTTATAGAATCTTGCCCTATATTTAACATTAGCTTCTTCATCATCCTGAGTCATGATATCGAACATGGCAGAAACTAAGCCGATAGTTTTTAAAGGATCATTTTCCTTGCTCATCAGACACTCCCTGTATAGTTAAGTATTAAACACACCACAACAATCAAGGGAAGTTTAGTTATTAACTGATACTTCCAAAAGTTATCGTGAACCCATTCGTGGAGTCTTTCTAATCTACTCATCAGACACCTCCTCGGTTAACCACCAATACTTATCTGTAGCTAACATTGAAAATGCTCCAGTTAAGAAAGAGAATAATGAAAGGAATAGGACATGACCATAAGTAGAGTATCCATACTCTAAAAGGTCATTCCCTATCCAAAGAGCCATGAACAATGAACTCATGCCACAAATTATGTATGCAACTAAAGTTTTCATTGGACACCTCCACTCAATGAAGATAAATACCTATTACCATCCATCCATTCCTTTGAGAAAAAAGGTAAGTAATTATGCTCTTTCAAAAAGTCTGCATCTTCTTTAGTAATTTCTTCAAATTCAAAGACACCAACTTCTCTCGTACCACCACCATTATCATTTGACCATTCATTTAGATCATTATGCCATTCGGCATTGCCATAATTCCAATTGAGAATGGAATAATCAATTGACTTGTTGGAATAGCCTTCCTCACCATAGTCAGGATATTTATCCACATCAAAAGAATCAGGTAATTCCAAAATGACAGCATCTTTATATTCATAAAAGCCATCACGACATTCGGTTCTACAAAGAAAGTATCTCATTGCACACCTCCTCTTAATTGCTCAAGACGAGCAGGTATGACCACACTTGAATTGCAGGACTCACAACACCTACCATCTTCAATAGGTTCGGCACTGTTTCCTTCTGTCCAATAGACTTCTCCATCAGGTTTTCTCTTATGTTCTATCTGACCACTGCAGATAACACACTCAAGAATCTCATAATTAAGATCGAACTCACTATGCTTAGGGTCGTTTAACACACCACGCAAAACAGCTATCGCTTCTGCAATTCTTTCTTCATAGAAGAGAGAAGTTACAGGAGGTTTAGCTTCATTTGCATGAGCCAGTGCATGATCAAGTCTACTGATCACACCTCTTATTTTTTGTAGTATTTCCATTTCTTTTTGCTCCTTACAAAATTTTGGAAAATTAAACAAAGGCGTAGGAAAAAACTTTTCACGCTGGAAGAAAATATTATTTCTAGAAATAAATTTACTTTCTCGCCACAGTGTGTGGGATTTCTTACGCAACCTAGAGAGATAATTCTCTCTTTAGAATTTCCGATACCGAAAACTCTAAAGAAGGTACTATCATGATTTTTGGTAGAGACTGCTCCGAATCGACCTCCATAAATCGATTCTAAGAACGAAACAGAGATCGAGCCATACTGGTATACCCCCCCAATATGACTCTTCTCCCTACCAAGGAGGAAAGGGAATCTCTTACTCATTCGCCTGTCTCCCTAAAGTTTTTGTGGTTAATGATTTCATTCAGATGAGGTTCAATGATTTTCATTACATACTTAGGAAGTGACACTTCAAAAGTACCATCCTTTTTTAGATAAATGTATTCCCTTTCTGCATCACATGATTCAGTGTCGCAGTACCATTTATTTATAGCAAAGCTGAAAGGATGATCTTTATCTATAGTAATTGGATTACCAAGATCAGAAAACTCAGCATCTATAATATCGCCATACTTATCCATAGGCTCTAAACACCACTCGTATTTAATTTTAATTGCCATAACTTTTTTTCTCCTTAATTAAATTTATTATTAGTGTGTGAGTAGACCTATTCATGTAAGTCCACCCATACTGTTTGACCCCAAGGAACTGGAGTAAAGTATTCCTCTGCCCATCCCTCAGGATTCATAGGATCAACATTTGTTGTTGCCCACAACACTGGATAGTCAGGTTCCAAGAGATTATCATCCTCATCGCAACCGATATAAGACTTCTCAGGTTCACGATGTACAACATCCGCTTCTCCATCAGTGAAGTAGATGGCTACTGTAGGCTTGTCGATATCACCGAACTTATCAGAGCCACCCCTCTCGATTAACTCGAAGGGAGGATAGAACAATGTTCCACCTGATGGCTGTCTTTCGACTTCCACCTCTTCGCCATCCTCGAATGTTCTCACCGCAGTGATTAGATGAGAGCAGTAGATGATGGTGACCTTATCGAAACTGAATCGCTCTACCAAGGTGTTGATCGTGCTAACAAAGGATTCCATTTCTCCAAGGCTAACACTGCCACTGGTATCAATCATCAATGCTAAGTGACCGCCCTCAGGATTGTCCATGCTAGGGAAGTATTCATCGTTGCCGACAAACCTTCTGTTAGGTCTAGCAAAGTCATAGTCTTGAGACTTACTGACTTCGAGGAACTGAGCGACCTGTTCTATCCAAGCAACTGGTATCTCATTGCCCTCCATCAAGTCACCAGTAGAGGATTGAAAATCTTCTCCACTACCTATTCCTCGACCTGCTAATTTCTCAATGCTTCTTGCTTGAGTAATTGTTGCTCCGACCTTACTTGATGCAGTTTGAATTTTTGCATCATCCCAATCAGAAGCCTTCTGACCATTCTCATCAGTAGCTTCTTCAACACCGCCATGCGAGTCAGGCAGATTAGTAGGATCGATATCTTCCCATCCCACTTCACCCTGTACAGGATCACCATCGCCATTCCCTTGACCCTGACCTTGACCATTCCCTTGACCTTCGCCTTCGGACTCACCTTCGCCTTCACCTTCGCCACCTCCAGTGTCGGACTCTTCTCCTTCACCTTCACCTTCGCCTTCGCCTTCGGATTCGGATTCGCCTTCGCCTTCTTCATCAGACTCTTGATCACCATTACCCTGACCCTCGCCTTCTTCATCAGACTCGCCTTCACCTGATCCTTCGCCCTCGCCTTCGCCTTCATCCTCTCCCTCGGACTCGCCTTCGCCTTCGTCACCCTCTTCACCATCTTCACTAGGAACTGGCTGTCCTCCTTCGTTGACGAGACCGCCTTCCTCTTCCTCAGGCTGATCCTCTAATTCTTCTTCCCACTCCTTGTAAAGAAACGAATAGATTTTTTCCCATGTCCACCCTCTGAATTTCTCATCGAGGAGAACTCCATCAGGAGCAACGAAGCCACAATCCACTAGGTGAATGTTGATCGCAAAATCCATTGCGATGTTAGCCAACTGATGATTCCTCTTGCCGAGTCTCAAGTGATGGCAGTAAGCAACATGATCTGCTTCATGAACAAGAACAAAGATCACCTCATCCAAAGAACATCCATCAACGAATTTTCTATTGAACTTGATGCAAGACCCATCGGTACACATGGTCGATTGGTTATTGTCCTCAACGAAGGGCAATTTAGAGATCATAGAAGCAAAGCCAACTCCTAGTCTTGTCTTGCCCTCATTGTCTCTCCATTGAGCCTTAGTGAGTCTGTTAAATGCCTTCTGAACTTTGGCATGGATAGGATCACTCAAAGGACTGAATGATCCACCACGACTAGCAGAAGTTTGTTGACCGATATTACTCATCGTCACCTCCTAATAAATCTCCAAGGACTGAGCCTTGAACATTAGTTATTTTCTTCTTGGCTTCCTTGGCTTTAGCCACGACTTTTTTACGAGTCTCTTTGGCTTCACCAGTGTCACCCTTGAAGGACTCAAAGTCACCGATCAACTTGATCACTTCAGCTACTGCTTCAGCAATTGCATCGTTGTCCGCATTGCCAGTGATGTTGCTCTTAACCAACTCAGCTTCCTTCACAAGATTATCCAAGGTGTTCTGTCTCAAGGTATTACCCTTACGACCATCCTTTGTATCAGGATTGAACGACTCGACCCTCTCAATGAAATTGTCTAACTGATCAGACAACTTATTCTGAGTATCTTTATCGATCAGCTTGATCGCCTTCTCTTGTCTCTTGAGAATTCCTTTCTCAATCTCTTCAAGAACTTGGTCGCTGAGACCATCATAATTCTCTAGAGATTTTCTGAGACTGCCGATGGCATCCGCATCCTCGATGGAAGTAATCAACCAAGGGTCTCCATCCCAAGTGAATAGATCACTGACCTCTTCCTTGCTAGGGAAGTAAGACTCATTCCAAAGATCACCCAACTCTGCTTCAGCTTCTGATCTGATCTTGTCATAACTCCCTACAATCTCTTTCACTCCATCTAAGAATTGTTGCTTATGAACTTCAAGACCTTCCTTAACAGATTCGATCTTATGACTAGGAAGGAATCTCCATCCTATGTCATCGAAAGGTGAAGTGTGATCATTCAAGAATGTCCTTGCATGGTTAGCAGGATTCCTAGTTTTTCTCACTCTATCTCTGCCAAGAACTTCTAAGACTCCTCGCACTCGATTAATAGGGATACCATTGTCCTCCGCTATTTTCTCTGCGACTTGTTTAGAAGTCTTGACCCCTGACCACTTAGTGATCGCCAATCGGACTAACACACCCTTAGAAGCCAAATTGGTTTTTGCCAATTCAGCTTCGGTGAGTATTCTTTTTAGTGTCTCCATATTTACAGTACCTCGTTGTATTCAGCTTGATAACTGTTGAAGGCTTTAGTCTCTTTCAACTTAGGATTCTTCTTAACAGTTAAGGCTATGTAGAAGCCGAGGAATTCAGGTGAGCCTTCTCTGACTTCTGAATTCTCATCAGCACTAAATCTCTTGAGGTAAGTCACTGCATTCTCAAAGTGAGTCTTGGACTTGGTCGCATTGACCAAAGCCGAGGTGATGGCGAAAGCCACACCATGTTGAAACTCGCCTTCGATCTTAGGCAACTGAGCAACCTCAGGATTAGAGAGAACCTCTTGAACATTGATCCCTGCTAAATCCTCGAAGGTCTTTAGAAAGACTGCAAACTCTTGAGCGAAAAGTCTACCGACTAATCCTGCAAGGGATTGAATCATTTCTCCAAAGTCTTCGATCTTATCAAAGAAGCCTGTCTGCAATTCAGTGTCCAGTATCTCTACTGTTCTTGGTGTTGCATAGTTAGGAGCATTCTTATCTTTCGGATCGAAAGTATTTAGCAGATCAGGGAATGCTCTGATGAAGTGAGTAATTCTGCTATCGAATTTTCTCCCCTCCGCATACTCCAACCAATCTGAAACATCTGACTCGAAGTCAAAGTTATGAACACGAGTCAGGGTAGATGTAGGGATCGCATTGACCACTGCTCCATCCTGCTTCCTGTTACTCGCTATGACCACTGTCCAGTGACCTAGCTTCTTCTCAGGATCGACCCGGTTATGACCTGCAAGTGTGAACTCACCGATCACTCCCTCATCAAGAAGTCTCTGTATGATCTTCTGAACCGATGGCGGACACTGAGCCAACTCATCAAGGAACAAAATACCTTTTCCTCTTCGAGGTAGCACATCGAGCAGAACTCTCTTGAGGACTGACTCATCTTTATCCACTAAGGGATAGCCACCGATGTCTAGGACATCATAGTTAGAGACATTAAAAGAGAGGAACCCAAACTGTTTGTCAGTCAGGTCTCTCCAACCCAAGCCGAAAGCCTTCTGTCGATGAAGGTCTACAAATTCTAGACCTTGATCCTCCGCTATAAGTTTAGCGGACTCTTTAACAACAGCCGACTTACCGACTCCAACACCGCCTTTGAGCCAAGGGATCACAGTGATACCCCTGTCCACAGTTAGCGGATCGATATTGGTTTTGAAGCAACCAAGTAGCTTATTTATGATTTGATTTGGTTTCATGTTTCTCCTTTGTTGTAGTTAATCCAAACAATCAAAATGCATTTTAGTATATATAAGGACAGATGGCTATCAATTTGACATCAGATTGATAGCAAAGAGTAAGCCTTCACGACCCAGAATTCTGGGAGGATAATAAATATTATTTTCTAGAAATAATTTTATTTCCTCGGAGGAAAACATGGACAAGAAAAAGGATCAGGAAAAAGAGCCGAAGTCTCTCAAGCAACAGAAGATTGATTACATGAAAGAGATGGAAGCAAAAGAGAAAGAGAAACAGGATTCGGATCACCCAGAGCAGGAGCAAGAACCGAAGAGCAAAGAACCGAAGAAGGACTGGCGGAAGGATACTGTTTGGGAGAACCAACAGAAGGAAGCCGAGGGATCAGGTGAACTGGATCAGGATGGCAAGGCTGAAGAACCACCCAGAGAACAAGCCGAGGATACTCCTATAGAGGACATCCCTCAGGAAGCCGATAGAGAGCCTGTAAGCCACGATAATGTCGTAGGTATCAGAGACAAGGAGGACAGGTTAACTCCGAAGCAGGAAGCCTTTGTTCGGCAGGTGTTGGCAGGTGATGATTTGAGTACCGCTTATCGGAAGGCTTACGATGCTTCAAAGATGTCAGCTACTAGCATTAACCGAGAAGCACACCGCTTGAGTAACAACCCCAAGATTACACCAAGACTGAAGAGGGGAATGGAGGTTAGGGAGGTCTCTGCACAAGCATCCCACCACTCTCTTAGACACAGTGTCATAGAGAGGTTAGATCACATGGCTAATGATGGTGATGCATCCGACTCAGCGAGGGTTAGGAGCCTTGAGTTATTAGGTAAGCATGTTGGCTTGTTCACTGACCAAGTGAACATCACCAGTGAGCGAAGCACTGAGGAACTTCAGGAGGAACTCACTACAAAGATAGCCGAGTTACTAGAATTGGAGGGAGGATCAGGCACTGTTTAGTTAGTGAACACTAACCTCTTTGTAAGTAAGTGCTTACTAACATTTAGTAAGTGAACACTAACCTAAAAGGCAGACAGACTCTTGATGAACGACACTAATTGTCGCAGGACAGGGGGGTCAGTTGGAGCCATATGGAGTGGTTCCCGAAGGGAACCCCTCCCCCCCCAAGTCAGTCGTAGACTGACTACTATATACATAGGATTTTGCACATACAATCATGTAATTTCATGGTACCATCTGCTTATGCAAGGTCTATCTCATAGGGAAAATCAAGTATATAACCTAATCTGCCAGCATTGGTCTAAGAAAACTTGTGCACCTCCTATGCGATGGATAGCTAAAGAATTACATTTAAAATCAAAGGGTTACATACATAAAATAATTCATAGTCTAATCGACAAAGGTTATCTGACTATGGTTCCAGGAAAACCTAGGACAATTAGACCCCTCTAATTTATTTCAAATTTTCACAAAAAAGTACTTGACGAACCTGTCAAGACCCCTCAATATGGTAAACTCCAGAGGTAGAACTGACTCTAAGTTAGTATATACTAGTCACATATCCTACTAAGGAGATTTAGTAAGTGAGTATAAGTTAACTGGTATATACTAAGTAAACACTATGGATATAAATAAGCTAAATAAAATAGCTGCACAGATAGGTCAGCTTCCAGACTACCAATGTCGAGAGTTACTTGACCAACTTAAAACCCTAGAAGATGCCAAAACTCGTGAACGAGTTAAATCATCCTTCTTACCCTTCGTCAAAGAAATGTGGTCTGCCTTCATTGAGGGTCATCATCACGAAATAATGGCGGAAGCTTTTGAGAAAGTAGCACGGGGAGAGCTGAAAAGGCTCATTATCAACATGCCGCCTCGTCATACGAAGTCTGAATTTGCTAGTCATATGCTGCCAGCATGGTTTTTGGGTCAATTTCCTGATAAAAAGGTGATACAAACGGCTCACACCGCAGAATTAGCGGTAGGTTTCGGTAGAAAAGTGAGAAATTTGGTCAATTCTGAGGATTATCAGGCTTTATTTCCTAATACTGCCCTGCAAGCCGACTCAAAAGCTGCAGGAAGGTGGAATACGAGCCAAGGTGGGGAGTATTTTGCGATAGGAGTAGGCGGTGCGGTCACTGGTAAAGGTGCGGATTTGTTAATTATTGACGATCCACACTCAGAGCAGGAGGGATCAAGTGCTGATCCTGCTGTATTTGATCGTACTCACGAATGGTATACCTCAGGACCACGACAAAGGCTACAACCTGGTGGAGCAATCATTGTAGTAATGACCAGATGGCACCAAAGAGACCTAACAGGACAAATAGTTAAGTCATCTATCGAAAGACAAGGTGCCGAAGAGTGGGAAATTATTGAATTACCTGCTATTTTGCCTTCAGGTAACCCATTATGGGCAGAATTTTGGAGTATTGAGGAGCTTGAGTCACTAAAAGCTGAATTACCAGTAGCTAAATGGTCGGCTCAGTACCAACAAGACCCTTCTGCAGAAGAAGGAGCCTTGGTAAAAAGAGAATGGTGGAACGAATGGGAGCATAAAAAGCCACCAAATTGCGAATTTATTATTCAATCTTGGGATACCGCCTTTTTAAAGACCGAAAGAGCTGATTATTCAGCTTGTACGACATGGGGGGTGTTTCCTTGGGTTGATCCTGAAGATGGCATCGAAAAGAATCACATTATCTTATTGGATGCGTATCAGGAGCGTTTAGAGTTCCCCAGTTTGAAGCAAAGAGCCTTTGAATTGTATGAAGAATTTAAACCAGACGCATTTATTGTTGAGGCAAAAGCCGCAGGCTCACCATTAATCTTTGAATTAAGACAAATGGGGATACCTGTATCGGAATTTACCCCTAGTCGAGGTAATGACAAGATTTCTAGGGTAAATGCGGTTTCGGACTTGTTTGCATCTAGTATGGTGTGGGCACCTCCAACACGATGGGCAGAAGAATTAATAGAACAGTTTGCTGTATTTCCTAATGGAGCACATGATGACTTAGTGGATAGTGCTACTCAAGCATTATTAAGATACAGACAGGGTGGGTTCATTAGTCTTTATAGTGATGAGGAAGAAGAACCTTTTTATATTAAAAAAGCAGAGTATTATTAATAAATAGGAAAAAATTATGAGTGAAAAACCAAAGTTGACAAAAAGGGCAAAAAGAAGAAATGAAAGAACTAGAAAGAAATTAGCTGAGAATGAAAATCCAACTCCAACAAGAAGGCAAAGAAGGGAAAAAAGACAACAGGATAGAGCAAGAATAATGGATGAAGCTCCTAGTCTCACAGGTACAGGAATGTCACCAAGAGATCAAATTAAAATGCGTTTGAAGCAACGAAAACATTTTCTTGAAAATAAATTAGGTGAGTTTGGAGAAAGAAGGGAAAAAAGACAACAGGATAGAGCAACAAGAAGGCAAAGAAGAAAAACAGTAAAAGAAAAAGCAGGAGGCGGAAAAGTGGAAGTATTTCAAGACCAAATTGTGAGAAAGTTTGGCGGTGGTAAAATAAAAACTTAACAAAATTAAAACGGAGTATTACTGATGGCTGACAAATTAGCTAAAGCAGTTAAAAAGGGATTAGATGATTACTTCAAGCAGAAGAAGCCGAAGGCAGCATTGAAGCCTAAGGTTGCTGTTGATCCTAAAAAAAGACTGGCGGCTAAAAAGGAAGTAAAATCATATGGTACTCGTTTTCGTAAAACTGGTGGTAGCACTAAAAACAGAAGAGGTTATACCCCTTCTGGAATGGCTAACCATGAAAATTATAATGATTCCGTAAAACGGAAGTATGGTGGTGGTAAGATTTGATGGGTAGTAAATATACTAAACCTAAAAGACCAAAGCGTCACCACAAGGGGTGCGGTGTTGTAATGAACAACCGCAGAAAAAAAACTACTTATGTATAGGAGCAGAGTATGTCTATTTGGAATATAGCGAAAAGTATCATTAAAAATGGTATAGATTGGGCGTTTTCAGGTTCTAAAAAAGAAGCAGTTAAGAAGGAAAAGCCTTCGGCTGTTGTAAAGAAAAAGGTTAAAACAGAGCCTGAACCTAAAACAGTGACTAAAAAAGTTCGTGCAAGAACTGTAAAGGGTCGTTACAAAGCTGATGATCCCAGTACACCTGATGTTAATGAAGCTTGGACAACTAAAAAAGTAAATATAAAAAGAGTAAAAAAATAATTTATGGCAATAGATAAAGCGATAGGTCCTGGATCGGCTAATGGACTAGATAATGCTGGTACTATAATCGATGTAGAAATCGATACAGTTGAAGCAAACCCTGAAATTGAAGTCACTATGACTGAGGAAGGGGGAGTTGTAGTTGATTTTGATCCAACGAAAGATAATCAAGAAGGGGATTTTAACGCAAATCTAGCAGAAATTTTAGAAGAAGAAATTCTAGAAGGAATTGCCAATGAATTAATACCGCTTTATCAAGGCGATAAAGACTCACGCAAAGATTGGGAAGATACTTATACTAAAGGTTTAGATCAGTTAGGTCTAAAGATAGATGAACGCACTGAACCTTGGGTTGGAGCTTGTGGTGTATTTCACCCTATGTTAACAGAAGCTGTAGTTCGCTTCCAAGCACAAGCTATATCAGAAATCTTCCCTCCTGCTGGTCCTGTAAAGACTGAGATTGTTGGAGAAATGACGGATGATAAAACTAAGCAATCACATCGAATACAGAACTACATGAATTATTTACTTACCAATAAGATGGTTGAGTATCGAAATGAAACCGAAAAACTATTGTGGTCATTACCACTAGCAGGATCGGCTTTTCGTAAAGTTTATTATGATGTAAACATGGGTAGACCATGTTCTATGTTTGTTCCTGCAGAGGACTTTATAGTTAGTTATGGAACTAGTGACTTAGCTACTTGTGACAGATCAACTCATGTTATGAAAAAAACTGAGAATGAAGTTAGAAAAATGCAGGTTAAAGGTTTTTATAGAGATGTTGAATTGCCTTCACCTTCTCCAGATATAGACGAAATTGTTAAGAAATACAATGAGTTAACAGGAGACAGTGATTACGAATCTGATACTAGACATACTTTATTGGAGATGCAGATAAATCTTGATATTCCAGGATATGAAGATTCTGATGTAGGCGGAGAATTAACTGGAATTGCAGTGCCTTATATTGTAACGATTGATTTATCTTCAAAGACTATTCTTTCTATTTATCGAAATTGGTATGAAGATGACGAAGAAAAACTAAATCGTCAACATTTTGTACATTATCAATACCTTCCAGGTGTTGGTTTTTATGGTTTTGGTCTAATTCATGTAATTGGTGGATTGGCTAAATCAGCAACTTCTTTATTGCGTCAGTTAGTCGATGCAGGGACTCTATCGAACTTACCTGGTGGTTTAAAATCACGAGGTCTAAGAATCAAGGGCGATGACTCTCCGATAATGCCTGGTGAATTTAGGGATGTAGATGTCCCTGGAGGAGCCATAAAAGACAATATAGCGTTTCTCCCCTATAAGGAACCATCGGCAGTGCTTTATTCACTCCTTGAAAATATTGTTGATGAAGGTAGAAGATTTGCATCACTAACTGATATGAAGATTAATGACATGAATCAGGAGGCTCCTGTAGGAACTACTTTAGCAATCATGGAAAGAACCATGAAGGTTATGTCAGCAATACAGCAAAGACTCCATGCTGCGATGAAAACAGAGTTTAAATTGTTGGCAGATATTATTAGAGATTTTACTAGTCCTTCCTATCCTTATGAAGTTAAAGCAGGTCAGGAAATAAAAGCAGAAGATTTTGATGGTCGAGTTGATGTAATACCAGTTTCTAATCCAAATGCGGCAACTATGGGTCAACGAATCATGCAATATCAGGCGGCTCTACAGTTGGCACAACAAGCACCTCAAATGTACAATATGCAAGAGTTGCATAGGCAGATGTTGGATGTATTAGGTATACAGGATGCTGATAAGATTGTACCTACTGAAGATGAGATACAACCTATTGATCCAGTAGCTGAGAATATGAATATGCTTAATGGTGAGCCTGTTAAAGCCTTTGAGTATCAAGATCATGAAGCACACATTACAGTGCATTTGTCAGCATCAGAGGACCCAGAATTGAGACAAAGGGCAGAAACTTCTCCAATGGGACCAACTATTTTAGCTTCTTTAGATGCTCATGTTACTGAACATTTAGCTTTCTTATATAGGAAGCAGATTGAAGAAGAACTTGGAACACCATTGCCTCCTATTGGTGAGCCTTTACCAGAACATATTGAGAAGCAATTATCTACTCTAGTAGCAGAAGCTTCACAAAGATTATTAAGTAGACATCAGAAAGATTTCGAGCAAGAACAAATACAAGAGCAGATGCAAGACCCATTAGTACAAGCTAAGATGCGTGAACTTGACATTAAAGAGAAAGATGTTGATAGAAAAGCACAAGCTGATGCAATGAAACAACAAGCCACAACAGATCGTGATTTACGCAAGGATCAGATTGAAGTAGAAAGAATTAAATCGCAAGAGAAAATAGCAGGAGCCAAAGTTGGTGTTGATATAATGGATACTCTTATTGATGCAAAAATTGCTGGTCAAGAGCTTTCTGCTAAAGAAAAAGCAAAAGGTGCTGATGTTGGTGTAAGAATAGCTGAAAAGTTAATGGATAAAAATAAGGAGCAGAAAGATGGCGGACCTATTAGGGAGTAGTCTTAGGGATGGTTATCTTAATCGTTTAAATCAAGAAAGAGAGTCAGTTAAAAACCATTTAGCAGAGGGAAGTGTTCAGGATTTTGAAACTTTTAAAAGACTAACTGGTGTTATTGAAGGTCTTAATTTAGCGGAAAGAGAGTTTAAGGAAATATTTGAATTAATAGAAAATAGTTGAAATAAATTATTTCTCAGCTATTATTCTTTTATTGGGAACGCAAAACCCATAATTTTGTGCAACAAAAGGATGAATTATGACATCTGAAACAATCGTAGCTGAGATTGATACCGATCAAGAATCTCAGACATCTACGCAACTACCAGAACCTTCTGGTTATAAGATACTGATCGCACTCCCTGAAATAGAAGAAAAAACAACAGGCGGTATTCTAAAGGCGGAAGAAACAGTTCGCTCTGAGGAAGTAGCCACAATTGTTGGTTTTGTTTTAAAGATGGGACCTGATTGTTATAAAGATCAAAAACGCTTTCCAAGCGGACCTTGGTGTAAAAAAGGAGACTTTATCTTAATGCGTACTTATACAGGTACTCGTTTCAGAATACATGGTAAAGAATTTCGTTTAATTAATGACGATAGTGTAGAAGCTGTTGTCGATGATCCAAGGGGGTATGAAAGACTATGATCGAAGAAAACGCAGAACAATTAGAAGTTGAAGAAGAGACTGATTTAGGTAAAGAGGATTTTGAATTACCTGTTATTGAGACTTCTCAAGAAGATAAGTTTTTTGGTGTAACTACAACAATAAACAAAGATTCTGAAGAAGATACAGAACAAGATGTAGAAGTACAGGTAGTTGAAGAAACTCCACCTGAACCTGCTTCAGATAATACTGAGGAAATTGATTCAGTAAGTGGTAGAGTACAGAAACGCATTGATAAGTTAAAGTACGAATATCACGAGGAACGCAGAGCTAAAGAAGATGCTCAAAGAATGAGGGATGAAGCCGTAAATGCTGCTCAAACCCTTAATTCGCAACTTCAACAGGCTAGGCAAATGGTTAACCGAGGACAACAAGCGGTCTTAACAAATGTTGCTGCTAAAGCAGAAGCACAGTTAGAGAGAGCGAAAAAAGATTGGTCCGATGCTAGTGATGAAGGTGATAAAGAAGCCATTATTGCAGCACAGGAACAAATGTTGGAGTCTAAGTTACAACTGCAACAAGCAGATGCAGCTTTAAAAAGACAGCCACCACCACAAGCTCCACCGCAACAACCATTACAACCGCAACCACAACAAATTGCAGAAACACAGCCACCAACACTTGATCCAATGGCTGAAGAATGGCTTGGTAATAACAAATGGTTTAATACCGATAAAAAGCTAACAGGTTATGCAATGGGTGTACATGAAGATTTAATAATGGAGGGTGTAGACCCTCTTTCAAGGGAATACTACAGTAAGGTAGATGCTGAAATGAAAAAAGCATTTCCCAATGATTTTTCCGATTCCGAGTTGGATAATGGGCAAACTGCTCCAACACGGAACGCAGCTCCGATGGTAGCTCCAGCCACTAGAAATAATGGCGGAAAACCTCGCAAAGTGCAGTTAACGCCCACTCAAGTCTCTCTCGCCAAGAAGCTTGGGTTAACAGCAGAACAATATGCTAAACAAATAGTAAAGGAGATGAACTAAAATGTCCGAAGAGCGTAATCGAGAGATAGAAGGTCGAGAGACCCATGAAGCTTCACGAGAAGTTGAGAACAGAGAGTCCGAAAAGAGAGATGAACCTTGGTCACCGCAGAGTATTCTGCCTGACCCAGACCCACAAGATGGTTTTGTGTTTAGATGGATTGCCACTTCCGTAAATGGCACTGTTTTAAATACAAATGTATCAGCTCGTTTCAGAGAAGGTTGGGAGCCTGTAAAAATGGAAGATCATCCAGAAATAGCAAAAAATGTTGTTCCTGATTATGATTCACATTTTAAAGGCAATATTGAAATCGGAGGATTGCTTTTATGCAAAGCCGATGAAAACACCATGAAGAAACGAGATGACTACTACCAAAATATGGCAAAATCTCAAATGGAGGCAACTGATCAAAATTACTTTCGTGAGCAAGATTCTAGGATGCCTATGTCATCTGACAAGGATACTAGAGTCAAATTTGGGAGTGATTCTTAGAGCAGAATCAATAGATTTAGAATCATAAATAGTAATTTAGTATTATAGGAGAATGCGATGGCTACATCAGCAACACCCTATGGTGCCAGACCAATTGGTACTTTAAGTGCAAGCGGTTCCTACACAGGAAAAGTTCAACACTTAAAAATTGCAAGTGCGTATGCTGTCAACATATTTTACGGAGATTTCGTAAAAATGGCGACAACTGGATATATTCAAAAGGACACAGGTACAACTGCCTGTACTCCAGTGGGTGTATTCGTAGGATGTGCTTACACTGATCCAAACACGAGTCAAAAAACATTTGCACAAATGTGGACTGCTTCTGTAGCAGCTTCAGATGCGGTAGGTTATATAATAACTGATCCAAATCTAGTCATACAGATGCAATGTGATGGCTCTGCTGCTTTAGCTACATTAGGAAGTAATGTGGCAATAGCTCAGACTTCAGGATCAACTTCAATTGGTACTAGCAAAAATGCTGTCGATATATCTACATCGGCTGCCACTACAGCGACTCTACCATTCAGAATCATTGATTTTGTTGATGGTCCAGATTCAGCTATAGCAGACAGTTATACAGATATTATGGTCAAGTATAATGCTGGGCACCAGTACGATAATACAACAGGCGTATAGGAGTAATTCACTATGGCTATTTCAAGAGCACAACTACTGAAAGAACTCCTTCCTGGACTCAATGCTCTCTTTGGACTTGAATATTCAAAGTACGATGATGAGCACAACGAGTTGTATGAATCGGAATCTTCTGATCGTTCTTTTGAAGAAGAAACTAAACTTTCAGGCTTTGGAGCAGCTCCAGTAAAGGCTGAAGGTGGAGCGATGTCTTACGATAACGCACAGGAGTCTTTCACAGCAAGATATAACCACGAAACTATAGCAATGGGATTTGCGATCACCGAAGAAGCAATGGAGGATAACCTCTATGATTCTTTGTCTGCTCGTTATACCAAGGCTTTAGCTCGTGCTATGTCTTACACAAAACAACAGAAGGCTGTTGTTCCATTTAATAATGGATTTACCAACTCATACCAATCAGGTGATGGTGTAAACTTGTTTACAGCATCCAGTGATGGTGTAACTGGCGGTGATGGTCACCCACTTGTTTCAGGTGGAAAAAACTCTAACCGCCCAGCAACTGCTGCTGATCTTAATGAGACTTCTCTTGAGAATGCAGCAATCACCATTGCAGGTTGGACTGATGAGCGTGGTTTGAAAATTGCGGCTAGACCAAGAAAATTGGTCATTCCTGCTAACTACCAATTTACAGCGTCAAGATTACTTGACACTCCAGGTAGACCAGGAACTTCCGACAATGACATCAACGCTTTCCGTACTTTAGGAACAGTTCCTGAAGGTTTTGTAGTAAATCACTACTTAACTGACACGAATGCTTGGTTCTTAATGACGGATATTCCTAACGGATTTAAGCACTTTGTCAGAACCCCTGTCGAGAACAGTATGGATGGGGACTTCGATACAGGCAATGTTCGCTACAAATCTAGGGAAAGATACTCTTTTGGAGTTTCAGACCCATTAGGAGCGTATGGTTCACCAGGCTCTTCATAAGAATTAGGGAAGCTCTTTAGGAGCTTCCCTTTTCTTTTATTCTAGGGGTAATTTTTTATTTATCGACTGCCCTAGCAGACTTGCCAAGACGATAGATTTTTTTCTCTAAGGAGGAAATATGGCTAATTCAACTTTTAATGGTCCAGTTAGATCAGAGAATGGGTTTGAGCAGATAAGCAAAAACTCTACTACTGGAGCCATTACAACTAATTTAGATATTGATACCAGTGGTAATATTACCACTACAGGTTATGTATCTTCTTATTCAAATGTTAGCAGCATTACTACTGCAACTAAGAGTGTCGAATCAACGGATTCAGGAACTGTTTATACTCTTAATAGAGCAGCAGGAATTGTTGTAACATTGCCAACTGCAGCAGCAGGACTAAACTATACATTTATAGTGGGTACTACTTTTACAGGTGCAGGACAAATCAACACAGATAATGCTAGTGATCTATTCTCTGGCTTTGCTCAAATATTTGATCCAGCAACTGCAGGTGATACCAATACTTTTATTCCTGATGCTAGTGACGATGACACTATTGATTTAGGTACAGCAGCACAAGGTTGGTTAGTAGGCGGAGTTATTCGCTTAGTAGCTACAAGTGCAGCAGTATGGCATTGTGAAGCTTTCTTACATGGTGATGGAACATTAGCAACTCCATTCGAGTAAACTAGGAGTTAATTATGGCTGATGCAACAACATCTCAAACCATAGAGGATGGTGGTAAGAATCTAGTAATGAAATTTACTAATATTAGTGATGGCACTGGACAAAGTGCTGCTACTCTTATTGATGTTTCTGGTCTAGAGTCGAATCCGATAACAAAACAAGCTTGTGATCGAATATCAATTCAGAAAATATGGTTTAGTAACATTGGCATGGGCTGGAAATTATATTGGAATGCAAGTTCCAATATGTTTATTTGCCAAGCACCCAAGGATTGGAGTGATGAGTGGAATTTTAACTACGGAGTAGATACAGTTCCAGGCATTACAAACAATGCTGGTGGGGGTATTAATGGAGACTTGTTAATTACAACAAACGACCATACAAATGGTGATACTTATAGCATGATCATTTGGGCACATAAGCATTATACTAATCCTAGTTAATGCCATTAAAGGAAGGTAAGTCTAATAAAGACATTTCTTCAAATATAAGAACATTGCGGCAGGAGGGGTTCCCTCAAGACCAATCTGTCGCAATTGCTCTTAATAAATCAGGAAAGTCTAATAAGCGTTCTGGAGGGAAACTTTCAGGAGGAGGAAAAAATATGCCAGAAGTAGATGGTAAAAAATACCCTTATACAACAGAAGGTATAGCTGCAGCAAAAAGGGCAGCACAACGAAAAGGTATACAGCATAAAAGTGGTGGCGGTATGATTGCTGGTGGTACTCAGCGAAGAAGAGCTAGACAGGGTGCATCAGTAGTAGAGTAATAAATGGCTACAACAACTACCAATACATTTAATTTAGATATCGGTGATATTGTCGATGAAGCATTTGAAAGGTGTGGCTTAGAAGCTCGCACTGGATATGATTATAAGACTGCTAGACGCAGTCTTGATCTTATGATGTTGGAATGGCAGAACCGAGGACTGAATTTATGGACTATAGAAAATGGAACTACAACTCTAACAGCAGGTACTTCTGAGTACACATTTGATGCTGATACAGTTGATTTTCTAGAGGTTCATTTACGCTTAGATTCAGGAGATAGCAGTAATCAAACTGACTATGAACTGAGGCGTGTATCTGTATCTGAATATGCAGACTTACCAAATAAATTATTAGAAGGTAGACCTGTACAATATTGGGCAGAAAGATTAACTAGTTCCTACAAAATACATTTATATCCTGTTCCAGATTCTGCTGAAACTTATAATATAAATTATTATCGTATTAGACAAATATACGACAGTGGAGATTTAGGAAGTTATAATATTGATGTTCCTAAATTGTTTTTACCAAGTTTAGTAGCAGGACTGGCTTATTATGTTGGTATGAAATATCCAGAAGCAGTTGGAAATAGACTAGCTGTTTTAAAACAAGAATATATGGAGCAGTTTGATTTAGCTGCAGAAGAAAATAGAGTAAAGGCACCTTTTAGATTTGTGCCTTGGATAAGTTCAGTATGAGTGATTTTGCAGCAGGTAAAAAAGCTTTTGGATTTTGTGATCGATGTGGATTTCGATACGATTTACATGAATTAGCTCCAGAAGTTAAAGACATGAGAACTACAGGCTACTTAGTCTGTTATGAATGTAAAGACGAGGATCAACCTCAGTGGCAAACAGGAAAAAATAAAATTAATGATCCTATTGCATTAAGAAATCCAAGACCAGATAAAGGACAAAGTGAAAGCAGAAGAACTTCTGCTTGGGACCCAATAGGAGGATGGAACTCTGAATTTGGACCTAGTGATTTAGAAAATATGTATATGACTGGGAAAGTAGGAAAAATTAAGGTAGAAATATCATGACTTATGCAGAATTAAAGACAGCTATACAGAATTATTTACAAAATACGGAGAGTACATTTGTATCTTCCTTAGATACTATTATCAAACAGGTTGAAGATAGAATATTAAATGTAGTTCAATTGCCTGATTTTAGAAAAAACCAAACAGGTACTACTTCAAGCAGTAATCCATATTTACAGATTCCAAGTGATTTTTTATCTCCTTATTCTTTAACAGCAACAAATGGTAGTAATCAACAGTTTTTAATAAATAAAGATGTTAATTGGTTAAGGGAGACTTATCCGAGTGCATCTGCTACAGGATCAGGATCATTTCCTAAGTATTATGCAATATTTAGTGATGAGTATTTTCTTTTAGCTCCTACACCAGGAGCTGCATTTACTACAGAAATACACTATTTTTATAAGCCAGCTTCAATTACTTCAGGAGCTACAGGTGGTACGACATGGCTTTCTAATAATGCAGAATCTGCATTACTTTATGGTTGTTTGGTAGAAGGTTATACTTTTATGAAGGGTGAGGCTGATATGTTGCAAACATATCAAACTAGATATGAAGAGTCTTTAGCACGATTAAAAGTGCTTGGAGATGGTAGAGATCGGAAAGATACTTATAGATCAGGGCAATTAAGAATTCCAGTAACTTAATATATAAAGGAGCAGATATGTTAAAAAAACCTATAAAAGAGCTGAAAGGCAAGAATGTAGCTATTGTGGCAATGGGAAATAGTCAGTTAGATTACCATATGGCTATAACACATAGTCAGGAGTTTGACGAAGTTTGGGTCATTAATGCGATGATTGGAGTAATTCCTAATCCAGATCGTGCTTTTGTTATGGACCCTGTATCTAGATTTTTTGATTCTGAGGATGCAGGTGATATGACAAATATCATGAAACAATCGTTACCAAAAATTAAATGTCCTATTTATACCTGTGTTTTAGATGAAAGAGCTCCTGCATTAGAACTTTATCCAATAGAAGCTCTTATAAAGGATACTGAATGCGGCTATATAAATAATACAGTAGCTTATGCCATTGCATTTGCTTGTTGGAATCAAGTTGGCAATGTAAATTTATTTGGAGCAGATTTTACCTATAAAGGTAATTTATATTTTGCTGAAATGGGAAGAGCTTGTTGTGAATATTGGTTGGCAAAATGTATGGAAAGAGGAATAGGAGTCGAGATAGCGGTTCGATCTAATCTTTTAGACGCTAATGTCGATTTAAAAGATAAACTATATGGATATCACAGACTGCCTGATCCAGTTGTAAGTTATTCAGAAGATGGAAAAATGAAAGTTTGTAAATGGTCAGAAGTTATAAAACAACAGGCAGTTCCTTTTGGTGTGGCAAATAGATATGGAACAGATATAACTTGGTTGGATAGAGCTAATACACCAGCCGTTCCGACACCTCCAGAACCTACAAAATATTGATATGCATACAGATAAGTTTGAAATATCACTAGGGGATTTAGGAGTAAAAACAACGAATTACAGAGGTCACTCTATTGAAGAGGTGGCTGAAATGGCTACAGATAAATTGGTTTCTGTAAGTGACACAGCACCAGAACCTATAAGAGCACAAGCTCATGTGTTTAGGGAATTGTGTCAAAAGGTGATTGCATATTATATGAAGGAAGCAGTTAATAATCATATATGCACAATATGTAATCAATTGGAAAAACAAGGTCATAAAGACCTAGCTAATATTATTAGGAGACTATAATGGCGATAACACAGGCGATGTGTACTTCTTTCAAGCAAGAACTTTTGAAAGGTGTGCATAATTTTACAAACTCAGGTGGAAACACTTTTAATCTGGCTCTTTATACCAGTTCAGCTACTATGAGTGCTTCTACAACGGCTTATACAACAAGTCAGGAAGCTACAGGTACTAATTATACAGCTAAAGGCAGTTCATTAACTCGTGTTGATCCTTCAACATCTGGCACAACTGCTTTCACAGATTTTGCTGATTTAACTTTTGGTACTTGTACGATTACTGCTAGAGGTTGCATGATTTTCAATGACTCAGCTTCAGGTGATCCTGCGGTTGCGGTCTTTGATTTTGGAGGCGATAAAACCTCTACGGCAGGAAGCTTTACAATTTCCTTCCCTACTGCTGATGCAAGTAACGCTATAATTAGAATAGCTTAGTAAAGAATGGCTGGCTGGGGTCGAAGTACCTGGGGGTCAGGTCCTTGGGGACAACCTGCAGTAGTAAGTGTAACTGTAAACCTTACAGGTCTTGCAGGTACTTCTGCTTTAGGAACTGAAACTGTTACCTGTGATGCAAATGTAGCAGAAACAGGGGTAGCAGGAACAGGTTCTGTAGGTACTCTTACAGCTACAGGTGCAGCTAATATAGCTGAAACAGGAGTAGTAGGTACTACTGCACTTGGTACAGAAACAGTTACTGGAGATGCAAATGTAGCAGAAACAGGTGTATCTGGTACAGGAGCAGTTAGTTCAGTTACTGCAACAGGAGCAGCCAATGTTTCAGAAACAGGGGTTGCAGGAACAGGAGCAGTTAGTAGTGTTACTCCAAGCGGAGCTGCAAATGTAGCAGAAACAGGCTTAGCAGGAACAGGTGCTGTAGGTACAGTTGTAGCTAACGGAGTAGCTCTAGTAGGAGTTAGTGGTACTGCTTCTACAGTATCCCAAGGGGATGAAACTGTAACTGGGGATGCTAATGTAGCGGTAACAGGACTAGCAGGAACATCAGCATTAGGCAGTTTAACTTTAGTAACTAATAATGTAATTTCAGTTACTCAAAATGCCATGACCAGTGGTCTTGGTAGTTTAACGATTACAACTCATGTAACTATTGTAATTACAGGAGTTTATGGAACAGGAGCAGTTGGCGATTTAGCTGTATGGGGTGAATTAAATCCAGATCAAGATGCGAGTTGGACAGAAGTAAGTCCTTCAGGTTCAGGCTCTTGGTCAGGCGTTAGTCCTAGTCAAGATGCAGAATGGTCAGATATTGACGATGCAGCTTAATAATTTAATAATAATTAGGAAATAATTATGGCAAGTACATATGTAAATAATTTAAGACTCAATGAAATGGCTACTGGTGATGCTAGTGGAACATGGGGTACAACCACCAATACCAATTTGGAATTGATTGGAGAGGCTTTTGGTAGTGGTTCAGAAGGAATCACAGGTACTTCACACACCATTACTGTAGCAGATGGAGCTTCAGATGCAGCTAGAACAATGGTAATGACTCTAACAGGGTCTATTACAGCATTGAACACAGTTACTTTAGCACCCAACACAGTCAATAAAGTCTGGATAATCCAGAACTCAGCAGGTTACGCAGTTAGCCTTACTCAAGGCACAGGAGCCAATGTCGTAATACCAAATGGTGGTATTAAAATGGTAGTGGCTGACGGAGCAGGATCGGGTGCTGCAATTACTGACGTTTTAGATTTAACAGGTGGCACAGGCAACGTAGGACTCGGTAGCGGTAATTTAGGCACAGCCCTCACCACAGGTACGGACAACGTAG
>Ga0208299_1000265_pt1 | contig 50042 bp, 61 predicted proteins | sample 15_taG_FD_184089 | JGI IMG/M metagenome (GOLD analysis project Ga0208299, IMG submission 184089) | Marine viral communities from the Subarctic Pacific Ocean - 15_ETSP_OMZ_AT15312 metaG (SPAdes) (version 2) | ecosystem: Environmental > Aquatic > Marine > Oceanic | place: Pacific Ocean | collected... | reverse complement strand
GGGGCACACGGGGGCGGAGAGCAGCGACCAGTGGTTGCAGTGGATGCAGAAGCGGTCGCCGTCGATGATCGAGTCGAAGACGTGGACGAGCACGTCGAGGTCAGCCATCGGCCACCACCTCGGCCACCACCTGGAACCGCCACCATGCGCGTGGCAGCCCCGCCAAGAAGACCCACCGGGGGTGCCCGGCCATGTAGGCGGCGCTTGCCCGGAAGAAGCCAGGCCAGGGGGCCAAGGGCCTCGGCGGGAGCGGCTCGCGCAACCACACCACGGCAGCGGGGATCGTGAAGAAGAGAAAGCAGAACAGCCCGAAGAGGCAGAAGAGGTCATGGTCGTGCATCAGTCCATCCTGTCGGTGGGGAGGAGGGCGACGAGCGTCGCGATCAAGTCGTACTCGACCTCGACTACGGTCCCATCCCCTGCTCGGGTGGCGTTGATGACTGCACGCTTCGCGGCGAAGCGGAGGTCTTGCAGCTTGTCGAAGGTCTGCACCCGGCGCTTCGTCTCGCGGGCCACCTGGGCCTGGAGCCGCAGGTTCTGCTCCTCCAGCTGTTCGAAGCGGCGGCGGCTCGGGCGGGTCAGGTGGCGGACGGTACCGTTCAGGATTCGGCGGATCACCGCTTCACCCGCTCGCACTGGTACTCGGTACAGGGCTTCCCGTCTGCGGGGTGCCCGTTGGGGCAGGTAGGCTGATTCTTCATGCTGGCTCCAGTCGTTCAAGCAGGTCCACCACCGTGCGGACCTCGTCGCGGAAGCTGTCCATGTCGAACATCTTCCCAGGACACGTCTTGAGAGTCTTGGGTGCTCCAGCACGATCCACCTCACGGTGGCCAATGACTCTCTCAGAATTTAGGCCGTACTCCATGCACCACATCGCGCAGATCCGCGCGGCAAGGTCCCAGGGAGACTGCTCCGGGGCTTCGTCGTCGTACTTGCCGGCGACGCAGATGCCCAGGCTTCGGCTGTTCAGCCCGTAGGCGTGGGAGCCGGGAACTGCTTCATTCCGGCCCAGTTCGGTGAACCAGTGGTCGTCCGGCTTGGAGATGACTCGGTGGTAGCCGATGTCACTCCAGCCCTGATCGAGGTGCCAGGCACGAATGTCGGCCGCTCCGTACTTGGGGGGCGCATCCGAACAATGTACGACAATCCACTCGACCTGCATGATCACTCCTCGGGGGGAGCCCCCGCTATGCGGGAATGTATCACAGCAGGTGTGAGCTTGGTAGGATCCAAGTGGCCGTCTGCTCCCCACTGGGTCCAGTGACGAGGATTCACCGTCAGCCACCACTCGTCGTAGGCGTGGGCGAACATCCGTTCCACCTCGTGGGTGCTGCCCGGGAGGACGCCCCGAAGGAGGTTCAGCATGCCTTGCCAGTGCTTGGGCGCACCCACGATTTCGCACTCGTGGAGGAGGGCAACGGCGACGACGCCGATCTCATCCTGGCGTCGCGACTGGGATTGCAGCCACGCGATGAACTTGTTCATGGTAGACCTCTCTCACTCGCGGGGCAGTCTCAGCGAGCTGTGTGACAAGCGGTACAGTTAGTAGCTGGTGCCCAGTGGGCAGGAGAAGAAGATGGCCAAGCGCAAGGTAGCACCCGAGAAGCTCTTCTCGATCATCAAGAACCTCATCCGTACGGCGGAAGACCTCTTCGGGGAGAAGTCCGGCGCGGCGAAGAAGGCGTGGGTCGTCGAGAAGGTCAACGAGCTGATCGACATCCCCGTCATCGGGGAGGCTGTCGAAGCCAAGCTCATCGGTGCTCTCGTCGACATGATCGTCGCCTTCTTCAACGAAGCGAAGGATCGCTGGGGCGCTTAGAACAGGTCCGGTTCGAAGAGGTCGGCGAAGGGGTCGTCGTTGAGCTTGAAGTCGGCAGCGGACTCGTCGTCCTCTGCTGACTCCGGGGTCTTGGGCATGGCTTCCCAGCCCGCCTGCCAGTTGTTGGGGTCGGTGGTGCGGACGGAGCCGATCTCGATCAGCACCTTCCCGTCCCACCACCGGACAGGCAGCCCGGCAAGCAGGCCGGCGTTCACGATCTGAGCCGTGGCCTTGCCCAGGACCTGCTGCGTCAGCAGCACACCCTGGTAGAGGGGCTTCCCTGTCGTCGTGTTCTGTCGGCGGGGGATGCTCGTCGCCCAGGCGTTCCAGTCGCCCTTGAAGTAGGCGCTGTAGTCCTTCAGCGAGGGGACGACCTTGTCCCCGATGTCGAGCGCGAGCTTCCGCGCTTCAGCCACCAGCTCCGCCTTCTGCTTGCCGGAGGGGTGTGTCCAGATGTAGGTCATGTTCTTTGCTCCTGAAAATGGGGGAGAGTAGGGGAATCGAACCCCGGACTTGTCAGCCGGTCTCGCAGGTCCCGGGTAGGGTACCAATCCGACGGGAGAGGAGCACATCTACCGGGTGCCGGCTACCCGTTGCTGCGCTTGCCGTTGCCTGCTCAAGCCTGTCTGCCGACCGACTACTCTCCTTAGACGTCGCTCCAGCGTTCTCCGATGTCGGCCTCAGCCGAGTACACGACGGATCCGCCCTTCACCTTGCGGGTCATGACGTCCGTCATCAGTTCTGCTACGCGTTCAGCGTCGGCTTCAGGCACTTCGAACACCAGCGAGTCGTGGCACTGGTTGACGAGCCCGTACTTCTTCTTGAAGTCGAAGGGAATCGTCTCCCGCCTGCCGTTGCCGCTTGCCTTCTCCGTCGTGAACCAGGGCTGCTCTCCGTAGAGAAGCTCGATCATCGCCTCGTGGACGATGCTCGCGCCTTTGCTCTGGATCGGGTGGTTGACGAGTTCGTTGATCTTCTCGTCGCCCTTGAAATCCCGACGACGGCCCCAGAGGGTGTCAGCTACGAAGCCGTCCCTCCGGTAGCCTGCGACGATGCGCTCCCACCAGCGTGGGATCTCGGGGTCAGCCTTGTCCAGGCCCTTGCAGATCGAGCGGACATCTGGAATCGTGTAGTGGCCATACGGGAACTTACCGGAAACCGGGTCTTCGACTCCGATGATCTGCTCGTGAATCTTGGGGGCCTTCGCGGCGTACTGCCAGGCGTAGCGCACCGTCTTGGTGATGCCTCGGGTCTGCTTGAAGATGCCCCCGCCCTTCCCGTAGCGGTCGGTGTTGCCGTCGGCGTCTACGGGAGCGCCGTCCATTCTCCAGATCCCGGTGCCGTAGATCATCTCCATGGTGTCGTTGTGCGGGTCGCTGCCGTCTTCGAAGGACCGCAGTAGCCGGGAGGCTTCCGCCTCTTCAGCGATGACCCGAAGCTCCAGCTGGTCCATGTCTGCGCCGACGAAGACGCTCCCTCTCTGGGGGATGAAGCAGGAACGCAGCGCCAGCGGGTGGTACACCTCGTCCGCATCCACCCATCCGATCCCGGGCAGGTACATGGGCACCGTCTGGGCGTTGGGGTTGGAGGACGAGTAGCGCCCTGTAGCGGGCAGCCTGTTGTAGGACGGGTGGAGCCGCTTGTCTTCGTACAGCCCTGAGAGGTTGGAGAAGGGAGTGAGGTAGGTGCCCTTCACCTTGGAGCAGCGACGCAGGAACCTGACAGCTGTGATGAACTCACGCTGGTCTGAGGTCAGGTCGTAGGTCGTCAGCATCCGAAGGAGGGTCGCGTCGTCCGTGGAAGGCTCTCCGGTCTTCTCCGAGTAGCCTACGGGGTGCAGCTTCCAGGTGTCGAAGAGCAGCCTGGACAGCTGCTGTGAGGACAGGGGGTTCACTCCAGCTGCGATGCGGCTGGTGACCGTCGCGCTGGTGTGCCGCTTGGTGTCGACTGCTTGGCGGATCTTCTCCAGCCTCCCGGCGTCGAGAGCCAGGCCCAGCCTCGTCATTCCAGCACCCGCGTCCTGGAGCATGTGCTCCCGCTTCAGGAGGTGGCCCTGCTTGCGGCGGCGAACCTGCTTGATGACCGGTGGAATGATCCTGGCGTTGACTACGCAGTCCTTGGCGTTGTAGACCCAAAGCTCGACGTTGTCCTTGGCCTCCGTAGCGGTGTGATCCGCCTTCCACGCCTCGATGTTGTCGGTGTAGTAGCTGCCCAAGAAGCCCAGGCTGTGGCTCTGCTCGTTGTCGGCGAGCAGGTGCATGAGGATGGTGTCGCCGTCCAACCTGGGCGTCACACCGTGCGCTTCCATCACTGCCCGGTCGTACTGCCCGGCGTTGTGCCCGATGAGCTTGAAGGGGGGGTCCGAAAGCAGCTTGCCGACGCGAGGTCCGAGCCAGTCGGGGCAGATGGGGTGGTTCCGGAGGTCGTTGATCGGGAAGACGACAGCCCGCTTGCGGTTGCCGAAGCCGACACACCGGATGTTGGCGACCATCGGGTACTTGGAGTCGGTTTCAAGGTCGTAGACCACCGGCTCGCCGTCATCGACGAGTTCTTGGATCAAAGCCTCGACTACGAGGGGACCCAGGTCGCCGCTGATGTCTGTGAACTTGACGTGGGCCGCTCCGTAGGGTCCGTGCGGCGTATCGCGCCAGCGCTTCGGGTCCTGGACCGCAATCTGGACGTCCGGCCACTGCCAGCGGAGGTCTCCCCTGAAGTATCGGAACGCCTTGGCGATGTCGGACTGGAAGACGTCACGCCACTCCGGTGAGCGAGACACGAAGGCAGGGTGGAGGGTGTACCCGACCTTGACGGGCCGGATGGTGCCCCTGACGCCCGATCCCTGCTGCACTTCCTCGCACGCCCCACGCATCGTCATGATGGAGGACTGCTTCCGGAAGAGCTGCATCGCTTCCTTGCCCAGGCAGATGATGCCCTTGTACTTGGAGTAGTCCAGCTGGTGGATGTGCCCTTGGCACGCGCGGTGAGGGTCCAGTGGGGCTACCCACCCCGGATCCTTCTTCTTCCTGGCCTTGGTCTTCTTCTTCAGCTGGTACCTGAACTTCTCCAGGTTGTTCTCGGGGGGCTGGCACGAGATCACGTGCTCGATGTGGCACTCGTCACGAGAAATGCCGGTAGCCTCCAGCGCCTGCATCAGTTCGATCCCCGAAGGACCGACGAAGGGCCTGCCTTCCTGTACTTCGTGTGAGCCAGGAAAGAGGCCGATGATCAGGTACTTGTCGTTGGCGTGCGCCTCCCCCAACACCGGGCAGAAGGTCTCCTTCCGCTTGTGGTACTGGCCCAAGGCACAGTCTTGGCAGTCACTTCCTGGTTGCATACGCCTGCGTCCACATGGTGAGTTCGGAACGGGAGTAGACTCGCTCGCCCCGGAAGGAGGTGGTCGGCCTCTGGTACCAAGCGCTGATCTTGGCTTGCATCACGGATGTAGGTGACACAACAGCGCTGCTGTCACAACCAAGCGCGATCGTCGTCGCGCTCGACACCCGGCACTGGCTCTCCAGGTACTTGGTGTACGTGGCGAAGTCTTCTTCGTTGAGCACGAGCCGCTCCCCACCAGCCTGCATCAGCGCCAGTTGGGTGAACACAGCTTCGACTTCCTCGTTCATGTGTCACCTCTGAAGACAGCCGGGCCGGGCGGAGGGTGAGGACCGTAGGTTGGGTCCGGCCCGACTGTCATCGGAGGTGCCCCCGTTCTTGGCAGAAGGTGGGGGCCAAGCCTTCTCGGTGATCAGCCACTGAGAGGAGCACAACTCAGCAGCTGACCTGCCGTTGGTACCGATCTACTTGGCGGCCTCGTCTTCGTCTTCGTTCAGGAAGTCGAAGTCGTCGTCGCCCTCGGAGTCACCGACGTCGTCGAGGTTCTCGTCTTCCTGGTCCTTCACCATCGCGTCGTAGCGATCCTTCGTGTAGAAGGAGTACGACGGGTAGCTCCCCTTGCGAGCCTTGCCGTTGGGGTCCAGTTCGGGCGGGGTGTAGTGGAAGAAGACGCGCTTGCCGGTGGTCTTCTCCAGGATCTTGCCGGTCACCTTCTTCCCGACGACGGCCTTCTCGGGCGCTCCGGCGGAGATGAGGGCGGACAGCATGAAGGGCAGGCCCCGCTCGACGCCGAAGCGCTCACGGTGCTGGATCCCATCGGTCACCATGTACAGGTAGAAGACGGCTCCCCCACGATCACCAGCCGGGTAGTGCTTCCACTCGGTGATGCGGGCCGTGTTCAGGCCCATCTTGGGGTAGCCGAAGCCACCTGCGGGGGTCGCGTCGGTGAAGTCGATCGCGACGTTGCTCAGATCAGACATGCTCTTTCCTCTTGGCATGGTTGTTGTTGTCAGAAATGCCCGTACCCTGGGCCAGGGAAACTACTTGCCGAACAGCATCGACAGGAGGAATAGGGTGGCGGCGATGACCAGCACGGTCTCGATGGCGCTACCAGTCATCTTCGCCCCCGTCTTCGAAGAGGCTCATCAGGGCACCCTCCGCGAGGTGGTGCTTGATCACCGCCCTGTGGACCGTATCCTGCACCGCCCACCGGACGGGACCGGAGCCGTGCTTCTGCGCCAGCTTCACGGCTGGAGCCTTCAGCACCTGCTTCCAGTTCTCCAGGTTGTCGTCGGCCAGGAGCTTCTCGCTCATCTTCTCGACGACGCTGTCCATCCACTCCATGCCCTTGGGGCGGGGGATGTCGTAGCCAGCCTGGATCAGGCCCTCTCGCAGGTTCATCGGACCTACGTCCGGGAAGACGCCCATGCGGTCACCGTGGATGTGTGTACCTGACGGGCCGGTGTGGAGGACGTACTTCCAGGGGGCGGCGGTCGGGTCGAAGACTGCACGGCAGACGACGTAGCACTCGGCGCTGAACTGCTCGGGCAGCTGCCCCGGCATCTGGGGTCCACCCCGGATGTACTTGCCGGACGAGGTCCTCGGGGGCTGCTCGTGGAAGTTGAAGATCACGTGGGTTCCACGCTCCGTCAGTTCCTTGGCGTCGTAGGCGATGGACATGACCCACTGTCGGATCCGACCCCACATGGCGACGCCGACACCCTCGTTCTCCAGGCGGCTCAGCGTGCGCTGGACGATCAGGCTCATGTCGTCGATGACGAGCGCAGGGATGACGGTCTTCTGCTTCACCAGGGTGCTCACGTACTTCGCCACGTCAGGCAGTTCGGGAGCACGAACAGCGTCCGGGATCGGAATCCCGAACTCGTTCGCCGGCAGCAGGGCTCCCTTCTCCGCTACCCACTTGCCGTGGAAGGCGGCGCACAGGGTGGCCAAGGTCTTGCCTGACTTGGAGGGGGCGTACAGGGCGAGGAGGATGCCGGTCTCACCCCGCTTCACTCTTCACCTGCCAGCTGCGCCTTGAGCGCTGCGGTGAAGTCCTCGACGGTAGCCTCGGAGATCTCCGCCTCGGCTGCCCGCTTCTTGGCTGCACGCTTCTGGCGCAGCGCCTTGGCGTGGCCGTTGCGAGCCCGGGTGCAGTAGCTCTGGGGGCGCTCGGTGACGATCACTTCCCCGTCCTTGCGGGTCCGCTTCATCTTCCGCGTGCCGAACTCGGCCAGGGGGTGGAACACCAGGCACTTCGGGCACCACTTGTGCCCCTCGGGCACATCCGGCAGGGCCTTCTTGGGCTTGGGAGCCTTGACCTTCTTGGCCTTCTTCGGGGCCTTCACGACCTCCTCGTCGCCGGTCAGGTCGAGGACCTCCAGCTGGAGGAGCCGGTGGTAGGCGATGTCTCGGATGGTCTTCCGGGTGTCGTCCCGGCTGACTTCCTTGACCTCTGCCATGTGCGTACACGAACGGACGGCACTCCGTGCCTCGTCCCGCTTCATGGACGCGATGCGCTCGGCAAGAGTGCCGGGCGAAGCTGCGATGTTCACGATCTCTCCTGTTGACTCGTCTCGGTTGTTCGGTTGCTCTCGCTCTCTCAGAAATCTCGGAAGGACATCGATAGTATCTCTTCCGCGTAGTGGTTTTCAACCTTGTACTGGACGCTCTTCCAGCAGTTCTCGTACTCCACTGCGTTCAGTCCCGGGGCGTAATCGGCAGTGCCGATCAGCTGTGCTGAGCCTATGTCCTTGCCACGAACTCGGATCTCCATCCGACGGCGGTGGTTGCCGCTGTCGAGCGGCTTGTCCATGACCATGGCCATGCAGATGCTGCCCAGGTAGAAGCCTCTACGCCGCCAGCCGCCTGCCAGGTCTTCCCACTCACCCCAGTGCCACGCCATCAGAGGCTCCCCATCGTAGCTTCCAGGATCTCGGCGGCGAAGTGGGCTTCCATGGCTCGCATCACCTCGGCCTTGTCCTTCGACACAAGGATGATCCTACGTCCGGGACCCCGGAGGGGGGTCTTGCCTTCGTAGTGGTAGTCGTTCTTGCTCAGGTAGGTGTACTCGATGTAGCCCACCACCTTCTGGTGGATGATGAGCGCTGTCGTGAGCCGACCTACGTGCCTCCACCGGACAGGGTCTGGCTCGATGAGCTTGGGGCCGAAGTTCAGGTCCTCGTAGCCAGTCTGGATCCTGTTCAGGCCCTTGGCCTTGATGCTCATAGGCCCTCCACCAAAGAAGCAAGTACCAGATCTGCGGCGTGCCGCTCAACGGTACGAACGGCAGCTTCCCGGCTCTTACGGCGGCCGATGATGTACCCACTGGGTTGGCGCGCCAGGTGCGCTCTCACAGCGTGTTCTGCGTTGCGCATGCGACGGCGCGGCATGCCGGGCACTGGTACACACCCGTCGGCGCAGGTGCGCCGCATTCGTGGCATTCCGCAGCCTGGTCGACAGGTACCTCGTCGCCGTAGTGCGCGTACAGGGCGTGCAACGCGGCAGCTTCCGTACAGCCCACGTCTTCGACGACTTCGTCCAGGTACTGGTGGGCATCGGCGAAGTCCTCGGTCTCGCGCGTCAGCTCTCGGATCGCGACTTCCAGGTGGGTGCTCATGCTTCCGCTACTTGCTTGGGCCATGACGACAGCTTTCGAACATCGGGCAGGCTCCGTACTTGGAGACGCAACAACGCTCGTCGAAGGTGGGCGGCCAGTCCCAGGGAGACTCAGCCGTCTTGGTGAAGCGGGCGATCTGCTCTTCCCAGAAGTCGATGAACGTAGGGAAGGAACGGATGGCGTGGGGTGAACGCTCCAGCAGCGTGCGGCTGAACTGGACGGGAGCCTTGACCTTGATCCTGTTGACCAGGATGCCGCCGAAGGCTCGCTTGTACTTGGCCTTGCCGAACAGCTGGTAGCCCAAGAACTGGATGCCCAGCAGGTGCTGGGTCAGTGTGCTGTGGTCCAGCCTCCAGGCTGTCTTGTGGTCGACGATGTAGACCTTGCCGGTCCTACGGTCACGGACCACGAGGTCGGGACGCTGCGTGTAGAGGTGCTTGCCCTTGCCGACGTTGGCCTGCAAGTACTCCTCCACCTGGAGGATCTCCCACTCTTCGTGGTCGTAGGGGTAGTACTTCTCGTACGCCTCCCAGGCATTCCAGACGAGAGGGATCAGGTCCTTCCACATCGCTGGGCCGCCGGCTTCCAACTCCTGCTTGGCGAGCGCGTACAGCGCAGCCTTCGGGGTGTACCACCGCTCCGGATCCTCGCCTTCCTGCACTGCCTGCATGCGCCGGTAGTGGTGGGCGGCAGCCATGTGCAGGAGCGACCCTCGGATGAGGGGCATCGCTCCGCTCCGGTCGACCATGCCAGCCACGCTGAAGGCGTGCAGCCTCAGGCAGAAGGCAGCCTGTCCGATGCGGTGGGACCCTCGGGGGGAGGGTCCGGAGAAAAGAAGCTCAGGCATTCTTGGCTCGGTTGTAGGCAGCCTTCAGCATGGCTCGCCCGGCTGCGGTGAAGGACGACGTGTCGGCGTACTGGTTCTCCCAGGGAGAGGCGTCGAAGTCGCCGTTCAGTTCCATGAACCCCAGGTTCATCTCGATCCACTCGACGGCCTCTTCCTTGGAGGTGAAGTCTGCCACCTGCCGATGGCTGTTTCCTACTCGGGCGATGCTGGCGTGCCAGGCACGAGGCAGAGTCCAGCTCTTGTGGGCCCTGGCGGCGATGATCCCCGAAGGCATCTTGTAGTAGGTGACCTTCAGCGGGCCGTCCCGCTTACGGAAGCGGGTGCCGAACTCTTTCCCGTGGACGGTGTCACCCATTGAGTCGCTCCAGCCCTTGAAGGGCGTCGGTGGCATCGAGAAGCTCGATGAGCTTCGGGTCCGAAGCTACGTTCTCCTCGACCCACGCCGTCAGCTGGTCCAACGGGTACCAGGGGTTGGGGGAGTTCAGTGCACCCAGCCCACCAACAAGGGTGTTCGGGATGAAGTAGCTCACTTGACCTGCCTCCGACCAGACTGCGAAGCAGTGATCGAAGGCGGAGCGGGATGGCCAAAGGGCCATTACCACTCCTTCGCTTCGGGCTGTCTTCATACTACCAAGTGTAACACGATCCGATAGCGGATCGCCGGCTCGATAGCGGCGGAGACATCTGGTGACAAACTGCTGCCAAAGCTGCATGACGTCATCCGACGTCCACCCCTCGCTACTCTTCACTTCCGTTGCCCCCTGGAGATCAGCTGCTGAAGCAGCGAGTCCCCCTCCTTGGTGTCGGCCAGAGTCTCCTCCAGCTTCTGGGCTTCCTCGTCGTCGGCAACGAGCCCGACGATGGGGAGCTTCTCCAGCATGGTCTCGGACATCCGCTCGTCGGCGGTGCCCTCGCAGATGATGTAGCTGACCACGACCGGACGCTGTTGACCCAGGCGGGGGAAGCGACCCTCCCACTGCCGGAGCTTCTCGGGCTCCCAGGGCAGCATGACCATCAGGGCGAGGTCGGTGTCCTGGAGGTTGATGCTCTCACCCCAGGCGTTGCCGGTGCCGACGAGGACACAGGCTCCCTGGTGGGCCATGTACTCGTCCCGGATGCGGTGCCGCTCCTCGCCGCTGGTGCCACCGTGCGCCCACCACATAGGGATCTGGTCCGGCAGCTTCCTCCGGATGGCCTTGGCCAGGGACTCGCAGTCCTTCCGTCGTCCGGTGAAGACTACGATCTTCATCCCTGCCTTGGCTTCCTCCACCACCTTGCGGGTGACGTAGGTACGCTTCCGGGTAGCAGCCTCGGCAAGCAGCCCCTCCCAGGCACTTCCGCCTCGGAGCATCTTCTTCATGTACTCCTTCATCCGGGCGGGGTTGTCCTGCTCGGAGTGCGGCAAGCGGATCAGCTGCCGGCGGAAGGGGGGGAGCATACGGGCGAGGTCGGACTGCGGAGTGACTCGGCGGCAGTGGTTCAGCCGTTGCTTCAACTCGCGCTTGTTGCTGATCCCGTCGTACTTCCAGCCGTAGGTGTCCTGCCACGCACCGCAGTAGCGGACGCCGAAGCCGTGGAAGTTGCCCCACTGCCAAGGCTCTGCGAGGTCCAGCTGCGCCCACAGGTCGGAGAGCCTGTTCGGTACGGGCGTCGCCGTCAGGCCGAACCTTCGGGCCGTGACGCCGCACAGCTGGTGCATCGCTGCTGCCTGGTTGCCCAGGGGCTGCCACTTGGTGGAGCCATCGGGCTGGACGACGGGCTTGACCCGCTTCCGGTTCTTGCACCAGTGGATCTCATCGATGCAGAGCCAGCCGCCCTTGAAGCTCTGAAGCAGAGTCTCGCGCCAGTCGATGATCGTCGAGAAGCTGGTGATGTAGATGCACCGGGGGTCGACCTTGAAGTCGGGGGGCGGTGTCTTCCCCGTGAGCATGACGGGCCGGAAGCGGGTGTACTTGCGCACCTCCTCCTTCCAGTTCCACCGGGCATGCGCTCGGGTGATGACCAGCTTCGGAGCCTGCCTCGCAGCTGCGAGCCAGATCAAGCCCATCAGGGTCTTGCCTGCACCCGGAGGAGCCCAGGCGTGGAAGCCTTCACGACTCAGTGCGCCAGCCGTAGTTCGGCGTTGGTACTCCGTCGGGAGGCTTTTCATCCACGAGGGGAAGCAGGCGGATGTAACGAGCTTGTCGAACGTCCTCAGGCCACCACTGGCTGGGACCACAGGTGGCAGCCCCAAGATCCCATGCGCGTTGTGCGGGACTCGCCCACCGTCGTTGCGCTTGTTCTTGTAGACTCCCGGGACCTCCAGCCAGTGGTTCGGGATCGTCTTCTGCCACGAGAAGAGAGGCAACTTGGTCTCCAGTTCCGAAGTAGTAGTGGTGGGTGTTGCAGGTGGTGCAGAACTCCCACGGGCAGAGAACTCCCTCCTCGGGGAGGGTCTCCCAAACCTCGTAGAGCCGGCCACCACACAGGCAGTCGTCGTTGACGTCGGCGGGTTGGCCTTCGTTGGCCAGCTGCATGAGCGCGCTTTCGGAGATCTTCTCCGGTGTGGTGAGCACGATCCGGAGAGGGGCCTGCCACCAGAAACTACGCTCCCAGCTGCTCACCAGCTCACGGGTTGCGGCTCGGCGCTGGGGCATGTCTCCGCGAAGGATGGGCCGCCTATCCAGGTAGGCTAACCACTTGGCCCTTGCGGTCGTTCCCCCGACGTTGAGGTAGTCCTCGGTAGACATCGATGTACTCCCCTCCTCGATGCAGGGTCTTCACCGTGACACCCTGGATCGAGAGCATGACGAGCTGGAACTCGGCTTCGGGACGCTCGTCACGTCGACCGTGCCGCTGACACCACGTCCGGTAGGACGAGTAGGCTGTCTGACAGGTGGCCGTCCCACGGGCTGCAAGCTGCATCAGCTGCTTGGCGTCGTGGTTGGGCGGGTAGGAGGACAGGGTTCCGGCGATGCCGATCTGCTCCAGCAGCTTCTTGTAGGCAGTGAGGCTACCAAGGCTGGCCTTCAAGAGGAGGCGCTTGGCTCCCGTCTCGTAAGGCTTGGCGATGAGAGACCAGTCCACCTTCAGCTTGCGGAGGGCGTGGGCGAACCCGCACACCTCTGCCTGGAAGTCTTCCGTGAACGTCCCCGTCTTGGAGTCGAAGGCATCCCGCAAGCTCAGCTTGTAGTCGACCGACGCCGTGCCGGAAGCGAGCACCGTCATCCGCCTGTCGTCCTGCTCGATGAGCAGGGGGCGAAGTTCGTTGCTCGTCATCCACCACGTCATGCGGTTCTTCGTCTTCGTCCTCGCAGCGTAGGGGGCAGCAAGGTGGACCTCTTCATCCGTGATGTAGGTCTTGATCTCAGCTACGACGTCCTTCGCCGCAGGATGGATGCCGACCTCGTCGGCCAGGATGAAGAGCGCAGTGACGTAGCTGGCGTTGAAGTTGTCCCGGAGTGCGCGGTTGGAGACGACGGCGGTGTTCCCTTCCCCGATGATGTGGGAGAGGATCCGACCGTACATGCTCTTGCCGATCCCCTGCTGAGGGGACATGCACAGGACAGCGGTCATGCCTCGGCGCTCGGGTGCCTGGACCAGGGCTGCTGACCAGTGGACGAGCCACTTCTCAGCGCCAGGGTCGCTGGCAGCGAGCACCTTCAGCATCGCCTTCAGGGTAGGGAAGGGGTGCGGCTTCGGCTTCAGCTTCGGCTCGGCGTACAGGTTCATCATCCGCTGACCATCGCGTGATACGATCGGTAGTCCTTCTGAGACTACATCGTAACCGTAGGTCTGCCTGCTCAGAACGTGGTCTACCAGCGCAATAGCATGCTTCTGCCCGCACCCCTCGGGCAGAAGTCCAACAAGGTGATCAGTGAGGTCGTTCTTCCGGAGCGGTGAGCCGATCAACCACTTCCCCCGCTGCCGACGGAAGAACGCCTGCTGCTGGAGGTTGTAGGCGAGGGACGCTTCCGCGTACCGGGCGATGTCCGGGGGCACTTCGGTCAGCAGGTTGCGGCGTTCGGAGACGGATCGTGTACCCGCACCCTTCTTCGCCGTGTTGCTGACCCACCACTGCCGACCCGGATGGCTGTGTCCCGTGGAGGTGCAGCGGAGGAAGCAGCGCCCGTCTGCCATGACGCGGACGAAGGCAGACCCTGCGCTGGCTCCATCCTCCCACGGGCAGAAGCACTTGTACTTGGCCTCGCCCGCCTTGATCAGCACCTCGGGGGTGATGGTCTTCCCTGAGTTCAGGGTGATGGGCGTCGTCTTGGTCAGCGCAATCGGAGGTTCCTTCTCCGTGAGCTTGGCAGCCTTGGTGGTGCCACCCTGCGCGTTGGTCTGCTGACCGTGAACCTTCTGCTCGATGAGGATCCTGTCCACGTCGAGGTCCTGGCCGTCCAGCCAGACGGTGCCGACGTACTCCTCGGCACGCCGACGTCGGATCGGCAGGGCGTAGTGGCGGGCCAGATCCTTGCACGCCTGGTCACCTACGTGACCCAGGATCTTCTGGGCGTACTGCCAAAGGGAGGAGAACTCGTGAGCCTTGATGACCCTGTTGACGAAGATCACCACCCGGTACTTGGGCCGGGACAGGCTGTGGTTCCACGTCGAGTAGACCGCATGGTTCAGGCTCTGAGCCTGGAGCAGGTGACCCGCTTCCTTGGGACCGACGCTGCCGTCGTCCACGTCCAGCACCAGGGCAGTGAGCCCCTGGACGTTGTCGTTCCTGCGTGTCTTGCCCTGCGGGTACAGGGCTGGTGACCAGCACGGGAGCCGGCGCTTGTAGTAGCTGCTCGGCTTCTGGGGAGGTCGTTCGAAGAGTCTGCGGATCGCCTGTGCTGAAGGCAGGTTCACTTGTTGGGGCTGGGTATCGGTGAACCCACCCCTGAAGATCGAGAACGACCAGGGAAGCATGGAAGAGAGTGCCTCTCGTCGAGCCCTTGAAGCAGGGCGAGTCTTAGCAGAGTACCGCACCGGGCATGGTGGCGGTAGCTGAACGGGTGTGCGGGTGAACAGGCTTCCCCGTCACCGAACGTTGTCGATGCTGAGGGCAGAGCGGATCGCCAAGCCGTCGGCTCCGGTAATCTCCAAGGAGACGGAGCGCTCAGCGTGAACAAGGTGGGCTCGGCTGCTCTGAGTCGGCCGGTAGAATCGCGTAAGGGTACGTTCCAAAGGAACGCCGTCTACGACCAGCCGCACCATCACCGCCAGGCGCGGCCCCGACCAAGATGTGGGGCCGACGACCTCGACGTTCCAGTGGGCGAGGGCGGCCTCCACCTTGGGCTCGACCAGACTGACCAGGGCTTCTTCTACTGTCACAGCTGGGCGGGCCAGCAGGACCTCGCGCACCGTACGCCACACTGGCTTGTCATCCATCCCCTACTCCAAAGGCCAGCTGCTCTGCCAGCCGTTCGCATTCGTTCTTCACGTAGTCGAGCGTCCGGTAGGTGCCGTCGTGAGGGATCCGCAGCTTCTTGATGAAGTCCTTCAGTCCCGGCGTCCAGTCCCCTGCGTGACCGCAGTCAAAGCCCAGCCACCAGTAGTCGAGGCTCCTGTCACCCCGGGGCGGACGACCGCTGCCACTCCAGGTGATCCCCCCGTGGACATCCAGGTCCCAGCAGGCTTCCTCTCCGGGGTTGGACATCGGGTTGGACATCGGGATCCGGACGTAGCCGCAGAGGTGGCGCATCGTAGGGTGCCGCAGGATGAGGCACTTCAGCCCCAGGTGCTCCCACTCCAGCTGGTCGGGCTCCTGCTCCCAGGGCTGCATCAGCCTGACTCCAGCTCATCGATGACCTCGTCCAAGATGGACTGCATCTTCTGGCTCAGGTCCTTCAGCTTCTCCAGTCGGGCGCGCAGCTTGCGTACCTCGTAGCGGAGAGCTTCCTTCCGGATGTCGGCGAGCGCATCGGCGGGCTGCTGTTCGCCAGCACGGATGGGCTTGGAGAAGTCGAGCACGGGTTTCATGTCAGACACCTACTCCTCCTGAAGCGCACGGTAGCGGGCTGCTGACTGGCGCATGAGCTTGCCGGGAAGGGCCCGGTCCCAGTAGATGGACCGCTGACCGCCGATCTCTCGTTGCTTGGACGTGTAGCCAGCGGCTCGCAGCCACCGGGCAATTCGGTTCTTGATCACCTTGGGTGCCACGAAGATCTGGACAGGCCACGTTGCAGCCATCAGTTCGTCCAGCATGAAAGGACCCATGGCAGCAAGGTCGGATGCCTGCATCAGGACCTGTTCGATGTCCCGGTGCTCGGGGTGCATCGGGTCCGCGAGAGGTTCGTACTCGTGGTGGACACCCAGGACTGCTGCGTAGCAGCGGAGCGCTGCGACCAGTGTCTGGTCCATGGTCTGCTCTGGGCGGGTGAGTCCCATCTGCTCGTGCAGGTAGCGCAGCAGCGCCGTCGGGTCGGTGGTCAGCGGGGCTTCGGACATGCGGATCTCCGGTCGGCCGGGCCGGGAGGTCGGCCGGCTTACTCTCCTACCATATCACTATCATCGGACAGATGCAAGTAGGTTGTTTGGGGAGTGGATCATCATTGGCAAGTCAATAGTCAGTCGGTAGGACCCCCGACTTTGCCTAACCCTAACCCCTTAGAATCATTCAGGACTACCCCCCAGCATCCCCCCACCAAGTGGGTGCTACCGACTAACAACCGAATGCAACCAAGTCCTACCGGCGTCGCCGTAAGTACCTGGAATCATTGCCGGCCGACCCCTCCCCTACCAACCCCTTGAACCCCATTCTCCTCACCAGGGAAACAATCATACCTACCCACTACCATAGCTAAGTACCTGTAATCAGGTGCCACCACCCCACTACTATCCTATATGGTAGTACCATAGTAATATGGTTTCTTTTTTAATGGGGAGGGTGCGGCAGCTTGACGATAGCGGGTTGGTGCGGGATGTGAATGATTCCGGGGGGTTACGGGTCGGCCCGGGATCATTAGTAGTCTGTTGACAGCAGATGGTTGCTACTCGGTAGGACCCACATGGTAGTGGGTCGCGGTGACCTACTACTGAATGATTCCAAGGGCTTGCGCGATATGGAAGTCACTCAATTTCAGGGGTCCTACCGACTGACCACTATCAGCTGGCCTCTTCGGCGCGCCGCTTACGATCCGCTTCCTTACGTCGGCGGTCGGATCGGTGCCGTACGATCTTCATCACAGCTCCAAGGTCAGCGTTCGCTGTTTGAAGTACGGATCCTCAGGCGTGTCGAGGATGCACGCGCCAGCCCTCCCCTGCCGCAGGCCCATCAGAGGTCGCCGAACAGGGAACCCAGTTCGGTCAGGGCTTCCGCCGCAGCGTCGGGCTCGACCTCGGCGCACGCTGCGCGCAGCAGATCCATCTCCGAGCCCAGCAGTTCCTCGTAGTTCTCCACCTTGGAGAGCACGCGCCGTGCCTTGGACTGGCGTCGGGTGAGCGCGCTGCCGCTCAGTCCCTTGGCCTCGATCTCCTGTCGCATGGTGCTGATCTCGGAGTACACCTCGGAGGTCAGCGCTGCGATGATGGCACGCGCACCGTCGGCGTCCTTCTTCACACGGAGCAGGTAGATGGAGTTGCTCCCCGTCATGGCTGCCTTCTCGACGGCAGCTGCTGCCTTCTCCCACTTCTCCATGCCCCACTCGGGCATGTAGTAGACGCCACCCCGGTCACGGAGAGGGATGCCGCCGCACGAGCGGACCAGCGACACGAGCGCAGCCGTCACATGCTTCCGGGGGACGGAGCCCAGCGCCCGGGTAGCCAAGGTCACCGTCTTGACGACACGCTCGATGGTGCTCTCGTCAGCGCCGGAGCCCAGCGTGAAGTAGTCCGTCTCCACCGTGGTCCGGGCATCGAGCTTGACCCGGCACACCTCGCGGTACTCCAGCCCACCGTCGATGACCTGCTCCTCCTGCACACTCCACCCACCGGGCAGGGCGCGGACGAGGAAGCGCTGCTCCGAGAAGGACGAGCGCAGTGCCCACGACACTGCGTCGGTCAGCGTCGACCTGCGAGGCACCAGCCTCTCCAGTCCCAGGTCGGACCAGGCTTGGGCGATGGGGCCGTACGCCGTGTAGGCGGACAGCGACCAGAGGGTCACGGCACCGGTGACTTGAAGCGTCTTCTTGTCTTGCATCTTCTTCTCTCCTTTCAAGTAGTCTTGTACCTGTCAGACATCCAGGCCCTCCACCAGCTGCATCAGCTGGTACTCGATGAGCTTGTGCTCCCAGTCCAGCTGTTCGAACCACGAGGGGAATAGGGGGCCGCCCAGCCGCTGCCTGATCTCCATCTCCTTCCGGGGAGGGATCATGGTCCTCAGCTTCGGGAGGGAGTACGTCGTAGCCATACGTGCCGCGAGCACGCGGGCTTCGGTGATGGTCTTGGCCTCGATCGAAGGGCCGCACAGGAGCCAGCCGGGTCTGCTATACCCCGGCCTCTTCCATGCCCAGCGGCTGACGGTCACGGCGTACGTGTTGGCGGGGCTCCACTTCAGGTCTCGACGGACGACGATGGCGCAGTCCTGTGGGTTGTACTTGAAGCTCACGTCAGCCTCCCCAGCAGCTGCAAGGCCAGCTCCACCTTCTTCTCTTCCGTCAGCAGTGGCTGGATCTCCCGATCCCACCACTCACGTTCCGGCTCCTCGCCCATCCAGAAGCCAGCCTCTCCCAGCTTGGGGACCGACTCCAGCTTGGCGTCGTCCACCATCCAGGCATCGGTGCCGCCACCGTAGCCGCCTGTCTCTTCGAAGGTCAGGCCCCAGCACACGTAGGCGTGGGCGTTGGAGCGCATGTCATCGTCCCGGAAGTCGAGCACGACGTAGAAGTGGGGGGGTCCACGATGAAGCATCAGTGCATCCTTGTAGCGGCGAAGCCCTGCCCGTCCACCCAGAAAGGAAGGGAGGTGGCAGACGGACAGGGCTGAGTCGTCACAGGCTGTTGTTCAGGAGGAGGAGCGCGGCTTCCGTTGCTTCGGCTTCCCACCCGTGCTGGCGCAGGACTTCGATACTCCACGCCGTCCTGTCCACACCCTTAGGTCGGCCGGGGTGGGAGGGAAGCCGGACCTTCTCCTCCAGAGTAGGCTCCCGGAAGGAAGCGCCGGAGAACACCCACCGGAGCCCCGGCCAGCTCCACTCCACCACCCAGCTGTAGTTGCGGGACAGCAGGATGACCTCGGGCTTGGTACTCACACCTTCTCCTTGCACTCCACCACGTCCGCCCACGAGGGGGGCTTGTAGTGGGAGCCGCTGTCCTGGGTCAGGGCGATGACCGTGCGGAAGCCGGGCTCCCGTGCGGGCCACGGGGTGTAGCCGTCGGTCACCACCACGAGGACATCGGGGATGTTCCCCGTCTTCATCAGGTACTGGAACCCCACCCGCATGTCGGTGCCACCGCCGCCCGTCCACTGGACATCGCTCACGTCCGACACGTTCTGCATACCCGTGCTCTTCACGTCGTAGTCCACGCAGAAGATCTCCACGGGGGTCGCCGACTCACGGCAGAAGGCATCGACCCAGCCCAGCACCTGCGGCCCGTCGCCACCCATGGAACCGGACGTGTCTACCATCAGGATGACACGGGGCACGGGGCGCACGACACCGGGGGGCACGATGCCACCACCGCCCACCACCCTGCGCCGGTGGGGCATGCGTCCGAAGGTGAAGTCACCCCGACCCGACGCCCACTCCCTGGCCTGGTTCAGCGCGTCGCGCAGCAGTTCCTCCGGCGAGACGGGGGGCTCCTCCAGCACGGAGTCAGCCCACATGGACCAGCTACCGGCACCGTGGCCGCGACCCTTCGCCCACTGCTGGACCTTGCCCGCCGTCACCCTGCGCAGGGTGTCCATCTCCTGTTCGGACATCCCACCCGTCGGGTCCTGCTGGCTCTTCAGCTGGTCGCGCAGGGACTGACGACCCTGCTCCGACGAACCCCCAGGCTCACTATCAGATGAGTCTGACTCACCATCAGATGAGCCCTGCCCCGGCGCGTCCAGTTCCCACGGCTGCTTCTCACCGCCACCCCCGGAGCCGCACTCACCTCCGCTCGCACCCTCACCCTTCGGGCAGGAAGCGCCGCCACCCGACCCCCCCGGCATGGGCACGGGCACGGCGTTGGGATCGTCGGAGTCACCCGTCGCCCCACCCTGCTGCACCTGCTGCTGGAGCTTCTTCATGATGTGGTCGACGTACTGCTCAGCCAGGAGCCCCGGAACAGCATCGGAGAGGAGAGTCTCCCCTCCGTCCGGTGCCATCCGTCCGGGGAACACGCCCCAATCCGGCAGCTTCGCACCGTCACGCTCCAGGCCCGTGTTCATCTCGCCGTCGGCGGCGATGTTGTAGACGGTGGGGTGCACGCGCACTCCTTGCCACACTGCCTTCGCTCCACGCTTGGCGTGGTCACGGACGAGGTGTCCGATCTCGTGGAGCAGGACACCACCCAGGACGTCCCGGTCCCAGGCGTCGTCGCCCGTCAGCAGGCTGGGGTGCACGTACACCCGACCGTACGCATCGCACGCCATCGTGGGCTGGGGCGGCTTGCCTTCTCCACGAGGGAGCGCGACCTGCTCCGACACGATGAGCGACACACTGAACAGCCAGTCCGACAAGAACGGGTAGACCTTCTGTGCTCGGATGCGTGCGACCTGCATCTCCGTGGGCCACGGCTTCGCCGGGCGCAGCTGGGTGGTATCGATCTGCAAGGACATTCTTCCTCTCCTTCCCGATGTTGGGCCAGAAGGAAGCAGGCAGGTCACCCCACCTGCTTCCCTCTTGTCCAGCTTCAGAACTTCAACGCCGCACCACCTGCCGGTGGCAGCTTCCGGACCACGATGATGTGGCTGCCTTCACCGTCGGGCACGATGTCTGCCCACACCCAGCCCGCAGACCCTCCAGATCCCAGCGGGTCCACGAGGCAGACGCCGTTACTCCAGTCAGCACGCACCACCGTCCCACCGCAGCGCGTGAACAGGTCGGAGAACATGACGGGCATCCGGTACATGCCGTGCCGTACCACCTCGATGAACAGGCGCTTGCTCAACGGGCCGCGGCCGAACAGCCCCCTGGCCCGCGCCCACCTTCCCAGGTTGTAGGGCTGGTTCCAAAGAGCCTCACTCCTGGTCGGTTCACTCCGGTCCTTCAGCCCCTTGGGGCGTGTGGCCCCGAGAAGGAGGGCTGCTTCCCGCATCTTCTTGGGGAGGGCAGCGGCTTCCTTCTTCCGGTCCCAACTGGCAGCGTGCAGCGTTGCACGCCACGCACCCAGCACCTCCCGACAGCGAGGGCCGGCGAAGCCACAGCAGGAGGTCAGCTTGCCCGAACGCCACAGGGTGATGGTGTGGTTCTGCCCCTGGACAGTGCCGTCTTCCTTCAGGGCGGTCACCCACGCACTCACGGTTCGGGCACCTCCGTGGGACAGGCGCTTCTCCCAGGCACCAGCCTCGCAGCGGACACGCCATTGCTGGTCGGGCTTGTCCATCTGACGCAGCGCACGCCGAAGCTTGCGCTTGCCCACACCCATGGTCCAGTGCTTGACCTGCCCCATCACAGGGGGGTGGAAGTAGTCTCTCTTGTCACCCATCGGGGTTGCTCCTGTTGCAGACCAGAAGGACAGACCCCGAAGGACCTGTCCCTCTCCGACTACATCAGTCCGTGAAGCAGGCCAGCAGCAAGCAGCCGGCACACACCACGGCGATGGTCACACCCACGGTCGTCATCCGATGAACCCGGCCTGCCGGAGGAAGGGCACGAAGGGGGTCAGCATCTTGGGCTTCGCCACCAGCACGTTCCCTCCCTTCTGGGAGCGGAGCGCGCACAGCTTGCCGGCGGCCATGGCTGCGACGTCGAGGAAGCCCTGCTGCTCCGCGAACAGGCACGCCTGGAACGCTGCGTCGTAGCGGTCCTGCGTCTTCGATGTCGCCACCGCGCGCACCACACCGAAGAGGGTCACGAGCACACGGTCACCCCGGTCGGCAGCCCAGCCGCGAGGCTTGCGCAGCACGTCTTCGGGGTCGGGCAGCGCCAACTCCCTGCGCCAGGAGAGGAACTGCTGCGCAGCTGCCGACCCGACGCAGCCCTCCAGCAGGAGGGACTCCACGATGGAACCGAGCAGCCCCGTGGAGGCGCACGCTGCGACGCAGCGGTTCGCGTTCTCCCACGAGCGACCCGACGGCCACGCTCCGGACTGGAGCTTGCGCTCCCTGGGGCACTTCTGGAAGTGGTCGCTCCCCGCCGGAGACAGGATGAACTGTCCCGACAGGAGGCGTGCCTCTTCCAGCCACTCCTCCCACCCCTCGGGCACCAGGGTGACGGGCGGGTCGGGGTAGCCCGCCATCATCTGGGAGACACGCCACTCCGCCGGCAGGCTCCAGTCCAGGTGGCAGAAGCGGTTCGCCATCGCAGCGGAGAGGCGGCTGCCTCCCTCGCCCTGCTCCAGCGGGTTGCCGGCAGCGGAGAAGCGAATCTCCTCCGGCAGAGCCATGCCGTTGACGTCCTTCTGCACCACGACACGCAGCAGGCCAGCGCGCACCGCCTGCGCAGCGGTGGGCAGTTCGTCGAAGAACATCCAGGGCACCAGCCCTTCCGCCGAGGCGTCCATGCAGGACTGTACGAACGGGGCCATGACGTGGCCCAGGCCACCGTCCGGCGTGACGTAGTTGATGCCGTTGACGTCCGACGAATCGAACAACAACGACGCCACCACGGGCTCCAGGTGGAAGCCCAGCTGCCGGGCGATGGCCTCGTGCAGCGCCGACTTGGCAGTGCCGGGCTCACCTTCGGCGTAGGGTGCGACGCCAGCCTGGACGGCCAGTGCGAATGCGTTGACCACATCGGGGGTCTTGCTCATCTTTCTCTCTCCCTTCTTACAGCCAGCACCGCGCCAGCTGTACCCGTTCAACGTTCCTGTTGACAGGCGAAAGAGTAGGGCCAAGCCAGCCCTACTCTCTCGTCCACCCCAGGCTTAGCCCTTCGGACCCAGCGCACCCACGTCCAGGTGAGCGACACCCTCCGCCATGCCGTTGCCCAGGCACCCGGCAGCCGCCGACCCCAGAAGCTCCAGCATCTCAGCGTAGGTCTTCACCCCGTTCTCCAGCATGGCAGCCACGAGCAGTTCACCAGCCAGTTCCACTGCATCCTCCCACCCCAGGCAGAGAGCCACCTCCTCAGCGGTGAACTCCACGGTGCAGCTGTTGACGTAGCTCGCGTCCTCGTCGACGAGGCTGACGGAACCACACACGTTGTGTGTGCCCAGGTCACCACCGTCCACCTCCATCTCAGCTTCGCCGTCGACGTCGACGTTCACCTCGACGTTCTGGTTGGGCTCCTGCACCTCGTAGGCCCAGCTGCTGTAGGCTGCCATCACTTCACCTCCATGGGCCAGTCCGTTGACAGCTGGCTCTTCGCTTGCTCCACCAGGAACCGGGGCGGCTTGATGAGCGGGACGCTCAGCCGCACACACAGCCAGATGTGACACGACGTGGTGTGGGACACCTCTCCCCTGTAGTCCAGGCAGAAGTGTCGGCTCTCGCCGACGGCGCTGTCCCCAATGAGCAGATCGTAGCTCCACAGGGAGCGCCCGTCCGTACGCAGGGTTGCTCCGCCGTTGACAGCAGCCTGACCAGCCAGCCAGGCGCGCACGACTTCGATGTTCTTCATGCTCTCTCCCTTCCAGTAGTAGAGGCGAGAAGGCAGGGAGCCACGCCGTAGCGTAGCCCCCTGCTCTCCCGTCTCAGTCCAGCCCTTGAGACTGGCGCTTGGTCGTGTCGCAGAAGCACCCGAAGGTGTGCGCCTCTCCCCGGTAGGGGAGGCAAGCCTGGACGCACTCAGCTTGGGTCGACCATGCCCACCCGAAGAGGAGCACCACTACCAGTGCCAGCGCCAGGACCAGCTGGTCACTCCCGTCCATCACTCCCCCTGTCGAGCAGGAAGTAGGTCGACTCGCCCTCACTGTCGGCGCTGCTCTTGAAGAGACGCTCCACGTTGGCCCCGACCATGCCCAGGCAGACACCGAAGGACGACCACAGGATGACGAGCAGCATCAGCTTGTCCACGGAAGCGAAGGCGGTCATCGGACACCCCCACACACACCGGCCTGGCTGTCACCGACAGCGATGACGACCTGACAGCGCTTGCACACCTCTTCTCCGGCGTGCACCAGGGAGGGAGCGTAGCTGTGACCCGACAGGGAGGCTTCGGTCACACCATCGGGCAGCTTGGAGAGCAGTGCCTCCGCTGCGCTGTCGTACTGGACAGCGGCCAGACCGGAGGGGTCGGTCGCCCGCCCGCTCTCGCTCTCTCGCCTGGACTGCTCAGCAGCAGCACGGAACAGGAAGAGAGCGTCGGAGACTCGCCCCTCCCTACGGGCGATGACGGCCTGTTCGGCCAGATGCCAGGGACGGGGCATCAGGAGTCCGCCGGGGGCGTCTGGTCCTGCGTGTCGTTGTCCGTCACCACGTAGTGGGTGGCGCTGTCTTCTTCGGCCTGTTCACTCACCAGCATGGCGAGCAGGTAGATCGTGGGAAGCATGGGTAGCTCCAAGGGTAGACCAGCCACCGTGGCTGGCCCCTGTCAGTAGACAGGCGAGAAGGGAGAAGCCAGGTAGAACCCAGCGTCTCCCCTCCCGTCTGACTACGAGCGGTGCTCAGCGAGGGCTTCCTGCCACTTCCGACGTTCCTTCTCCAGGTCGTCGCGCACCCAGCTGTCCAGCTTCACCCCTTCCAGCTGGCGGTGCATCTTGTCCGCCGTCGAGCCGATGCTGTTGGCGATGCTGGACTGGCGCCGGTACAGGCAGATAGCTGCACCTGCGTACAGGTCGCGCGTCCGGTTCGCGAGGGTTGCCGTTCGCATTGTGTCTTCCTTTCGCTGCCGCTGACAGTAGGCAGGTAGGAACCCAGGAAGCACGCCCTGGATTCTTAGCTACAGGCTGTCGAGCCTGGACCGAAACTGGCCCCACCCGTTTCCGGGTGGAGCCGTTCGGGGTTCCCTACGTGGTGTGCTGCTCTCCCCTCTCTCCTCTCTCAGTCCAGCCCCAGCGACTTGCGCAGTTCAGCGCGGAATTCGGCCTCCAGTCGGGCCGCTTCCGCCTCACGGTCGGCGATGGAGACGTCCTCCGGTGCGACGTTCAAGAGGTCCGGCCAGATGCGCTCCGCCGCATCCTGTGCCGCGTCGCGCTGGCGGTCGAACCACGACACCTTCGCGGTGCCCGACGCGAAGCCGGGAGCGACGGCGGACCAGAAGCGCGGGCCGGAGGGGAACAGGCTCTTGTCCTGCGCATCCTCGTGGCGGGGGCCGTTTCCGCAGTTGCGGTCGATGGTCAGCGTTCCGTCGGGCCCTTCCAGGGCCACGACGAAGCCGGTCGGCTTGAACGCCGGCAGGCACTTGTTGCCATCCTCGTCCGTGGCCGACCCCTTGACGGGCGACCAGCAGGGCAGGAAGACCACCTTGTGTTCGCTGAACTGGACACGGGTCACGATGTTCTTCGAACCGTTGGACTTGCTCTTGGACTTGCTCTTGGACTTGTTGTTGTCCATGATGTTCTCTCTACAGTGCAGGAACCACCGTGGTTCCTGTCTCAGGCTCTCACCTGAGAGAGAGACTCCAGACTGAGCCTGGAGCCTGTCTCTCAGGGAGAGCAGCACACACACGTATGGGGGACTGAGAAGGAGCGGGCCGCCCCCTGACCGACGCCAGGGGGGAGGGCAAGTAGTGCAAGCCCCGTGCCAGCGGAAACCCTAATGATTTCAGGCACTTACGGCGATCGTTGGTGCGTAATCCCGTTCGCACCTGCGTAGCCCGCTACGCACTACCGAAAACCGTAAGGATCTCGAGCACTTAGGGCCGGGGGGGTGCGTAACGGTTTTCGCACCTGGAGCCCGGGGGGATCGGGGGGGGTTTCCCCGGTGAACACGTGCGCAGCGGTGCGCCCGTTCAGGCGCTACCCCGTTCACCTGCGCATCCGTGCACCTGAACACCTGCGCAGTGAGCCCTCCAGCCCCTGCGCGGGAGGGGGGTACCCCCCCCTTTGGGGGGCCGGTTTTTTAAAGCCGGACATGTCCCTTCATGCGGGGAGCGTTTTGGGGGTCCTACTATCTCCCCTGCTTCTTACTCTGGTCCTCCGAATACCAGGCCCGGTCTATACACTGGGCGTGGGATTGGATGCAGTGCAACCCCAGATAGAAGCTGGCTTCTCACCAGGGGGGAGCGTAGGACTCGTTGTGCGGCGTGGGTTGGCAGGTGCCATCCTGCTGATCTGGAGGTCCCTCCATCTGGGCCGGTCTTTCCGTAGGCTGTGAAGGAGGTGCCGGTCTGGATCCCGAGGATGGCCTTCGCTTCCCAGGGCGAAACGGCGGCTGGGGTGAGGTCGGAAGACAGCGCCCACGCTGCAAAGCGTAGGGAGGACGTCATCATCCAGCGCACCTGGGCAGAGAGCGTGGGGATGGGGTCGAGTCCGAGCTGACGCTCCAGGTAGGGTAGCGGAAAGCCTACCAGGAAGCCCCACCAGAGGGCCCAATGCCGGCGGCGCAGGTCGAGCGGGAGGTCCTTTTGGTGCGCGCCCCTCCAGTAGGAGAGCGTACCGGGCGGATCCATGATCATGCAGCACGCGCATTCGTAGGGCGTGGGCGGTGAACGGAGCCGAAAGGCAGCGCGCACCATCGGGGGCCAGTCCGTAGGGGCGGTGAGCAGGCGATTCCGGTAGTGGTTGAGGCGAGAGACCTCCCTGAAGTGCCTGAAGTAGAACTTCGACACCCCCGTGTGCTGGAGGCTGCGCCCCTTGAGGTAGGGCGGGAACCTGCGCACCGCCAAGACGAGGTCGAAGTAGCCAGCGGGCGGACACTGCCGACCGGCGAGACTCAGACCAGCGATCGCCGAGAACGGACTCCAAGTCGGAGGCATCTACAACCCCGCGAGCCGTCCGGCCACCACCGAAGATGGGGATCCACACACCTCGCCGACCTCTCGGGCCATCCCGTCAGCGTGTGTGACAAGTCCTACGGTTGGTAGGGTCCGGCAGGGCACCGGCTATCCGCCCGTGGTGCCGTGTTCTTGTCGCCACTTCGCCAGCCCCCACCGGAGGAGGACGGTCAGGGCGGTCGTCCGGTTGACGGTGTTCGCCGCCTCCGGAGGGAGTCGACCTGCGAGGTACGCCTGGAAGTCTCGGACGTCCTCCAGCAGGAGGTAGGGGATGCGGGCGGAGACGAGTTTGGAGGTGTTGTGCTCACCGACTCGTGCGGCGCGCAACTCTTCCTCTTCCCTTTCCCATGCCCGGAGCTTCTCTTCCGCAAGGCCCTCAACGGCTTCAGTCAGCTGCGCATCGGACCGGGTAGACTCAGGCATCGATCCTCCATAGTCGATTCTCTCACCCCTGGGCAGTCCCCAGTGTGGTACTACGCTGTATACAACGAGGAAGACATGGCGCGCAACCCCCGACCGCCGACTCCGCCCGCCGACCTCCCCATGCTGCGGGAGGAGATCCGGGAGCCCGAAGACCTGATCGACCTGTCGCGGGAGGTCATGCTCGCTCTGGTCCAGGGGCAGCTGAAGTCTACGATCTCCAAGGAGCTGCGTGCTCACATGGAGTTCTGCCTCGCGTGCATCGCCGCTGGTCGCCCCGCAGAGGCGGGGGGGAACGTGGTCCAGATCAACCAGCTCATCACCCTCGCCAACGAGGGGGAGAGTCGGGAGGCCCACCTGGAGCAGGCGCGCCGGGCGGGTGCCATCGAGGTGGCAGCGGAGCCCGCCCAGCTGGAGGACCAGAAGGTCGCGGTCACCCTCGACTTGATGGACGAGGCGGAAGCCATCCTCTCTGAGATGGCGGCAGCCGAATGAGCATCCTCAGCAAGCCTGGCTCCACGAGTAAGGCCCAGCAGGCTGCGGCGCGCAAGCTGCTCACGACGCTCCGGTCTCCGATCCAGTCCCTCCCCATGTGGGGGCAGGTCCACGACATCCGAACCGCGAGCTTCGTCGACTACGACCCCAAGGCGATCACGCACCGACTCCAGCTGTCGATGCTGGCGTACATGTCGAACCCTCCACAGGTCAACGGGCAGAACGCCTTCTATGTCTGCCTCGGCTACCGGCAGGGGGGCAAGTCCCTGACCGCCGAGTACGGCTGCTACACCAAGGCCGCCTACACTCCGGGCTGGGACCATCTGACGATCGCCGATACCAGGGACCGCGCCGACTACCTCCACCGCCGTGTCCACTTCCTCCACTCTCGATGGCCTGCGGAGCTACGCGCCCCGACGCTGCCTGTGAGGGAGAGCCGCCAGCTGACCTTCCACGACAAGGTCGGTGGGCGGATGCGCGTCCTGTCAGGTGAGGCTGGCGCTGTCGGTATCGGGCAGTCCCCCGACTCCTTCCACGGGAGCGAGCTTCCCTTCTGGTCGGATGCGGCAGGGCAGTTCAACTACTTCTGGCCCTCGATGATCCAGCGCGACAACGCCTTCGTCATCAACGAGGCGACGCCCGCACCGGCGGACGAGCCCTCCGTGGAGTGGTGGCAGGATCACTGCCGGGACGCCAAGCTCCGGAAGGGGCGGCTGGTCTACGGCTTCTTCCCCTTCTGGGACGGGAAGCTGAACGCCCGTACATGGGACAAGCGGAACAAGCTGACCGACGAGGAGCTTCAGATGCTCCAGCAGTACGGCAACCCCAACGGCAACCCCGACGACAGCGCCGACACCCACGGCAGGTTCGGGATCTACCTGACGAGGGACAACCTCCAGTTCCGGCGCCTGATGCTGGACACCGACGCAGAGATCCGTCGGAACCCCGACCTCTTCCGCGTCTTCTACCCCTTCGACGACGTCACCTGCTGGGTCGCCACCTCCCGGTCTGCCATCCACCCGACGCTCATCGAGAAGCACCAGAAGAATCCGGACCTCCAGGAGTGGGAGGGTCCCTACAAGGAGTTCGAACCTCCGCAGGATGCGGCGCAGTACATCATCGGCGTCGACCCCGCAGGCTCCACCGCCCGAGATCATGCCGCCTATCAGGTGCTGAAGGTGTGGGACGGGGAGTGGACCCAGGTCGCTTCCTTCGCGGATCACAGCCCTCCCCTGGAGTTCACCCGACACCTCCTCCTGACGGCTGAGCGGTACAACAACGCCAACATCATCGTCGAGTCCAACGGTGTTGGACAGGCCGTGATCACCTCCATCCAGCAGAGCGGCTACCGGAACCTCTTCTACGAGAAGCCCCGCCGCCCTGGGTTCGCCACTACCAGCAAGAGCCTCCACGAGATGATCGGATGGCTCTCTGACGGGCTGAAGGACGAGCTGATTCTGCTCGACAAGGACACCGTCAGCCAGCTGGTCACCTACCGGAACGACAAGCTCATCGAAGACAGCGCCCGAGCGGAGACAGCGCGCGGAAAGGTGGGCAAGGGACGCCGCGACAGGCACCACTGGGACAAGATCAGCGCCCTGATGATGGCAGTGGTGGGCGCGAGGTTCGCTCCGAGGCGAATCAAGCCCCGAAAGGCGGTCGACAAGGCCGGAAACGCTGTCCTGTTCAAGGACCTGACCTGGAATCAGGTGCAGGAGTACCGCCTCAAGGAAGAAAGGCACCGAGAATCGTCCCGCCGGAAGCGTGTTAGGGTGGGTCGGAACCGCCGACGGAAGTAATTCGCGCCCCACCAAGCTCCCTTCTCACACCACGGGCTGGGCGGCGAGAATATTACCGAAAGAGACTTGACAAGTGGACACCTCCGAGCACCTCGACATCATCAAGATCCACAAGGAGAAGGCTCGCGACGAGCGGGAGGAGTGGGACCGGTACCAGAGCTGGTATCTGTCCGAGTACAACGCTCCTGCGGTCGACAGCCCCTCCGGTAGCGGTGGCGACGCCGAGTCCGATGGCGACCTCAGCCTGGAGACCAACTACCCGTACGCCTACATCGACACCATGGTCGCGAACGTCTGCCCGACGAACCCGCAGGTGACGGTGAACGCTCGACGGAAGGCCCTCCAGCCCATGGCCATCTTCCGGGAGGCTCTCGCCAACACGACGCTGAAGGATCAGAAGGCTCACAAGGCCATCTGGCGGATGGCGACCCAGGCGTCCATCACCGGACGTGGCCTCCAGAAGGCAGTGTGGAACTTCAAGCGCTCGCGCCCCGAGTTCGTCAGCATCGACCCCCGCCGTGGGTGGTTCGACATGACGGCGGATCGGTGGGAGAACATCCGCTACTTCATCCACGTCACCACGATGACCAAGTCCGAGTTCAAGCAGCGGGTGAAGACGCCCGGCCGCTACAAGAAGGGCAAGGGCAAGGGCGTCTACGACAAGGCCACCTCCGACAAGGTCCAGGCCACCGGCTACCCGGAGTGGTTGCGAGACCAAGTCCGGGAGGATCACTTCTCCGGGAAGCCGGCGAAGGACGCCTTCAAGTGGGTGATCGTCTACGAGTTCCACGACTACACCGTCGACAAGGTCTTCCACTACGCCGACGAGGTCCCCGACGCGCTCATGTCGGACGACCTCCCGTACCGGCTGCTGAAGCGCAACTTCCACCTGATGACCTTCAACGATGCCATCCAGGACATCGGTGGCGTCTCCGATGTGAAGCTCATCGCTCCGGTGCAGGAGCGCTTGAACGAGATCGACAGCTTGGAGCTGTGGTTCGTCCACACCACCATCCCTGTCCTGCTCGTGAACGCCGGGCTGTGCGACAACGTCGAGCAGGCGATGGCTGCTCTGCGGAACGCGGTCAGCCCTGGCATGATGGTCCAGCTGAATGGCCGGCACAACGTGCCGCTCCAGGACATCATCGGCCAGACTCCGACTCCGCAGCTGTCGCCCAGCTTCGACAAGATGCGTGCCCGCTGCATCGAGATCATCGAGTTCGTGCTCGGCATCCCGGCATACACCCGTGGAGCGGTCGGTACCACCGACGTCGCTACCGAGGTGGCGCTCGCGGACACCGCTACTCGTACGCGGAACGGGCGTCGGATGAAGGAGGTCTACGACACCGTGGGCTGGATGTCGCACGCCGCCGTCTCGCTCTACGAGGAGTTCATGGCGGACGACGCCGAGCTTGCGATCCGTCTGACGGACTCGCGCGAGGTGGTCAACGTCACCCGGAAGGACATGGGTGCCATCGGGGCAAAGGAGCTTCGGGACTTCCGAGGCGAAGGCGTCTTCGACTACGACTACGACGTGGTGCCCTACTCCCCGACGGAGAACAACCGCCTCGTCCAGCTGAACAACATGCAGAACTTCATGGAGATGCTGGTCAACTCGCCCATCGTCGACAAGATCAAGCTCTACCAGAAGATGCTCCAGGCGCTCCAGATGACGGACATCATGGTCGACGACCAGAAGCTCCAGATGGTGAAGCAGATGCTGGAGCAGATGGAGATGCAGCAGATGCAGCCCCCGGCTCCGGAGGGTCCGCCCGCCGCTGGTGGCCCCGTCGGTGCGCTCCCGAACATGGCCGGTGGGGATCTCCCTCCCGGCGTCGAGCCTCCCGCCCTCCCGACGGGTGGTCCGGGGCCTGCTCAGGGTTCGCCCCTGCCCGCCGACATCGAAGCCGGCTTCCAAGGAAGCCCGACCGGATCCCCCCTGTAGCCCAAACCCAAGGAGCTGGACCTCATGGAGAACGACACCGCTGGCGCGCCGATCCTGGCTGCGACCACGAAGAAGACAAGCTGCGAGACCGCCGAGAAGTTCCTCACCAACATGCTCAACATTGCGGAGGCCGGGTACCTGGAAGGGTACGCGCTCGTCGCCGTGGTCGACATGCCCGGTGAGGAGGGGCTGACCTACCTCACCCAACTCGATCCCGGAGACGCCGGTCTCGCCCGCCTCTACTACGCTATGGACTGGTGCAAGAGCAAGATGTTCAAGGACGGCATCGAGGAGAACGGCTGATGCCTGTCTACATGGAACGCTGCCTGGATCCGGAATGCGGCATCGAGCAGGAGACCTACTGGAAGCTGGCCGACATCGAGGAGCATGGCCACCGGTGCGAGGAATGTGGCGGTCCCGCCAGCAACGTCCTCTTTCCGACCGTCCAGTCAGGCCCCACCGACACTCACCCCTTCAGGGTGGATCAGATTGGCAAGACCTTCACGACGAAGAGTCAGCTTCGGGAGTACGAGGGCAAGCACGGCGTCTTCCACGACCCGAAGGACAAGGAGTGGCGAGACCACTACGACCACGTCCGCAACCTGGCTGAGGATCGGTCGAAGGAAGCTGGCTTCCGCGACCTGAACCACCGCCGTGAGTACACGAAGAAGGAAGCCGAGAAGAAGCGCGCAGTTGGAGACAGCACACCCGTCCCCCATGTAGGATAGCAGCAGAGAAAGGAGTAGATCCATGTCGGATGAACTGAAGTCCTGGCGCGACAGTGCCGCACGCGACGCCATCACAGCTTCTCGGGATTCGGCTGAACGCGCGCAGGAAGATGTTGCTGCTTATAAGGACTTGGGCCAAAAGCGAGACGCTCTCTACGATCGGCAGCTTTCTTCGGCAGAGCGTATCGGTAGCGCCTGGGGGTTGAAGGAGCGTTTCGATCCCGAGGACCATCCCGGGACGCCCCTCCCTCAAGGCTGGAGTCGGGACATCATCAACGCGCTGGAGACAGCTCGGCTCTTGGAGCAGAAGGGGATGATCACGATTTCGCCTGACTTCAGGTCGGACATGGATGACTACCGGGCTTGGTCGGAGCATCGGGATCAGGTAGCCGACGCCGGGGACGCCTACTACAAGAGTGCGGACCTCCACAACAGAACGCCCGAAGCCAAGAAGGCCCCCGAACTGCAAGAGCGGGCTACGGCGATGCACACCTTCGAAGGTGGTGGGCAAGGCCCCGCCAAGGAGTAGAAGTGGCCGATCCCTACAAGAGCATCCGGCAGCACTACGGCCTTCCCGAGCAGGAGAAGTCTGCCAGCCAGGAGCTTCAGGATGATCGGCTGGGTGCGGCTCGGAAGGCGCTCGGCACGCAGACGGACGACGACCGCTTCCAGGGGCTCCAGGATTGGGAGTCCGATCAGGGCAAGCGGATCGCCGCCCGTGCGGTCGACTGGGTCGCGCCGCTCCCCGTCTTGGAGCACACGATCATGAAGGAGGGCCTCAAGAGGCAGCCTCCAGGGATGAAGGAAGCCGCCTACGAGCGGACCCTTCCCCAGAACAAGGTCGCCGTCGCTCGGCAAGAGGCAGCCCAATCCGCCTTGAAGCAGGCTGAGCTTCAGGATCTGGTCGACACCCAGGAGTGGTGGAAGGGCACCGACCCGAAGCTCAAGACCGAGGAAGGCAAGCCGGAGCGGCTCTACCACGGCACCGCTGCCCTCCCAATCGAAGAGGTTGATCGGGCCAGGTTCTCAGAGTTGACAAGCAAGGAGCTGCCCTACTTGCATGCCCGGGCCATAAAGGGTTGGGATACTTTGGCTGGTCGGGTGTTTCACGGCGGGCTTACCAGCGTCCAGGATGCGGATGCCCACATCAATCGGTTCTTCCCGGACTGGGTTCCAGTCAGCATGCGCGAGGCCGAACCGGGGGCGGGGGGGTTCCCCGCAACCTTGCTGGTGGGGGTGCCTGATGATGCGGATTCAGTCACTCATCTTGTAAGTCGGGGGCTTTTTCACGAGTATTCGGGAGAAGTCGTAGAGATGCTGAAGAACGAAGTTGATCAGGTGGAGTTCCACGTTTCGGGAGACGACTTTGAGTCGCACCTTGTTGAGGTTCGGGGGTTCCCCAACGTTCCGTCTCCGACGATGCAGAAGGAGATCACCCTGGAGCCGCGCCAGCCGGGGTTGGCGGCAGAGCCTCAGATCTCCACAACACTGCGTCCAGAGTTTGCTTCTCATTGGATCGGCTACGACGAGAACACCGTCCACGACGCCATGCGTACTTATGACCCTCCATGGGACTGGGATTCGCCTGAGTACGTGAAGAGCGTGGATGCAATCAATAAGGCCCAGCAACGCTATCGGTTAGACCCCAGCAACACGCGTGCTGTTCGCTATTTTTTGGAGCAGGAGCTTCCCGAGCAGGTCACCGCAACTTGGGTCTCAGTACCTGGGAAGGACCTCGTATCTGGAGAGCCTGCGGTCAAGATTCGGTTTGGCCCCGATTCGGGGAACCTGGGCGATCGGGTCCTGATCCCCAAAGAGGAGGCGCTCAAGCTCATCCTCTACCAAGAGGACCCAAAGCCGAATAGCCGGATCTTGCTGCCGGTAGAAGTAGCCGAAGCGATCCCTCGGCAGGCGGCAGTGGAGTCCTTCGATCCGGATCCTCTGCTGAAGAGGACCCAGTACGCCCGGATTTTGCCGCTGGTTGGGGGTGCGAAGAACCTGTTCGACCCGTGGGATTCCGCACATCGAACCAGCCTCTGGGAGTCGTTGACTCCGCAGGAAGAGGGCGACCTGTTTTCGAAGATCGAACCGGATGTCTACGAAGCGGTCATGGATAGCTACCCCGACTTGAAGCAGTGGGGTGGGGCGCTGCCCCATGATGAACTTTTGAAGGCGACGTACAGCTTTGAGGACATTTCAGACTCTGTCGAGTACTTGAAGAAGGCGCTACCTGAAAAGGTGCCCGTCCTTGCCTACACCAGTTCCGACGGCCAAGTCTACGCGAGCCTTGTCGAGATCATGCCCGATGAGGTGAATAAGACGGCCTGGATGGACCGAGGCAAGCTCATCCAGCATCTGGAGGCCGGGATTGCTTCAGGCACTCATCTGATGCCTTCTCAGATCTTCAAGTCCTTCCCTGTGTCTTCTCCGGAGTTGATTGAGCCGGTCAAACTACCGCACAACAGGGAGTTGTTTGACTCCTTCGTGTCCGCCCACGGCAACTGGCAGACTTTGGAGCCTCTGAACCAGAAGATCCGGGCCCTGGGCTACGACGGGTTGCTGACAGCAGAGGGGGGCATGTCTGGCCTAACCCCCGGCACTAAGCCTCACGCCCACTTCTTCGAAGGCGACCAGCTGAAGCCCTGGTTCGACCCTTCGGTGCAGAAGCTCGGGACTCCAGCCGCCGAGTTGGCTCCTCAGGACTTGAAGATCGAGGAGATGAACCTTGCCGACGCCCGGAATCGGGCCTCCGAGTACGCCCTTCTGGGGGAGAAAGCCAAGCTCACCCCGGATTCGTTGGGTAGCAAGGCGCTTATGGCTGCCGGATCCCCTGCCGCAGCAGCTGTCGCCATCATCCCTCTTCTTGCTGCTGAGAACCTGAAGGCGATCAACGAGGTCAGCAACCAGTTCCGTCACCAGGCTCTTCGGATGGGCAAGCCCCTTCAGCCTGGGGACCTCTCCGAGGAGGGGCTGCTTGCTCTTGCAGCTTCCAAGCCGATGGCACAACAGCTGCACAAGGACGGGGCGATCTCGCAAGAGGTTCTCGCCCAGGTGATGAAGCACTCCGGTGAGGTCATCCAGACTGCACCCCCGCAGTCCCCCTTCACCCGTGCACACCGCTACCTGACCGGCGAACGCGACGAGTTTTAGGTAGTTGACAGCTGATCGGACACCACATACCCTCTCTTCAAAGGACGTTCTCATGCCCATGGATCCCGCCGGCTACGATGCCCTGGCTCAGAAGCTGGCTTCCGCCCCTCCCGCAGACGGGCAGGCCCTGATGTCGCTCCTCCAGATGGAGGGCTACGAGTTGGCTCCCAGCGCTGGTGAAGCTCCGATGGGCGATCTGGGTGCCGACCCCCTGGGTGGACCTCCGATGGGCGACCCGCTGGCTGGCGGTCCTCCGGACGAAGAGCCGATGTCGATCGAGTCCATGCGGATGGGCGCGGTGAAGAAGGCTTTCGGGAAGGACGACGCCGACGGCGGTCCGCCCAAGAAGAAGAGCAAGTCCGACGACAAGTCCGAGGGTGAGGCCGACGACAAGGGCGAGGACATCTGATGCACCTCTACGAGCTGGAAGACGAACCTACTGCGGATGTGGGATCCGCTCCTGCTGGTGATGCTGGGGGCGGAGAGTCCGCTACCAGCGGTGCCGGTGGATCCGAGTCTGCGACCTCCGGGTCGGACTCCGAAACCTCTGGTGGAGAGGCGGCTTCCGACGCCGGAGCCTCTTCAACCCCCCCTTCCGTGACCTCGTCCCCGACGTCGGGTGTCGCCGCTCCGCCAGAGACCCCCTGGTACGACGACTTCGGCTGGGAGGAGTGGGACGGGGATCTGATGACCTTCCCCGAAGAGCATCGGACGATGGCCCACAAGTTCCACGGCTACTACCAGCCGAGGGTGAAGGCCGCCGAGGATAGCTTCAACAGCCTCCAGACCGTCTACGACGCCATGCTCCAGGGGCAGGAGGATCCGCGAGTCGGAACCCTGACCTCCGAGCGCGACAAGTGGCGTGGAGACCACGAGAAGCTGACGTCCGACTTCGCGACCTACAAGGAACGCGTCCAGAAGCAGGCGGACGACGAAGCTCGGGACTGGGTGACGGCGTTCAACGCCCGACACGCAGACATCCTGAAGGACAAGACCTCCAAGAAGGGCATCCTCGACCTGATCAACCAGGACTGGGACCCCGAACTGGCTGTCCAGCTGTTCTCTCAGCCCAAGGAAGTCATCGAAGCGGCTACCGCCCTGTGGAAGCAGGGCGTTCCGCAGCACCACGCCGTGAGATTCTCCTTGCTGGAGACTCAGGGATCTGGTACACCTCCAGTAGAGCGACCCGCTCCTCGATCGTCAGCCCAAGTCACCTCCGGTGCCGAAGGCGACAGCAAGGCTGGAACGCCTGCACCGATCGATCCGATGCAGAGCGCCAACTCCATGGACGACATCCGCAACATCGCAGTCAAGAGGGCCCTCAAGGGGTCCAGCCGAAGGAAGTAGAACATGGCCATCTCCGCAGACGTTCTCGCCACCGCTCTTCAGGAGCTGATGCCGAAGTACAGCGAGCTGTTCGTTCAGTGGCATCCGATCCTGGAGAAGATCGTCCTCAAGGGCAACCTCACCAAGTCGGTCCTCACCGGACCGTACCGTGAGTTCACCGTCGTGACCGACGGCCCCGGCTCGGTGACCCAGGTCCTGACCGGCTCCGAGGTCATCGCTGGCGGACGCCGCCAGAACGCCTCGCGCGGTGACACCTACGCCCCCCGGCTCATCTACGCGTTCGACGTCCCCGGCAAGGACCTCGCCGAGGCCAACGGTGAACAGGATCTCGCTCGGATCCTCCGCGACTACCCCGAACTGGGCATGTCGGACTTCCACGAGCGCTACGCGGACCAGCTGGCGACCGGTGATGGCACCGATGTCGGTGGCCTGCTCACGCTCAACGGCGACACGACCTACAACCCGAACGGCACCGCTCGCACTGGCGTCTTCGAGTTCGCTGCGACCACGGCGCAGTCCTCGACTGTCTTCGGTCTCGGCAAGCCGGCTGCGGCTGGCGGCCTCGCCGGTTGGCACAACCAGTACGGCCAGGTCACCAGCTTCGCCACCGACGGTCGCTCGACCATGCGCCAGGTCTACTACGCCTGTTCGCGCCAGGGCAAGTCGATGGGTCCCGTCGACCTGATGCTGGGTGACGAGACCTCGTACCTGAACTACCTGGAGGATCTGGACGATCACGTCCGGACCACGGCGGTCCAGAACGACCACGTTCCGGGCAACGTCCGCATGGGCGTCAAGTTCCTCGACGCGGACTTCTTCCTGGAAGACGCTCTCCGCCCGGCGGCTACCGCCTTCAACAGTGGTGCGGGCCGGAACGGCGTGATCTACTTCATGAAGACCGCTTCCTGGCACATGTACACCCTCGGCCACGACGCCAGCAAGGAGACCAAGGGCGACTTCAGCCTCCGTGGTCCCTTCCGGCTCCCCGAGCAGGACCTCTTCCGGTACGAGATCGTCGACTACCGGGGCATCCACTGCAACCAGCTGCGCTGCAACGGCGTCATCGAGGGTTCCTCGATCGCCTAAGGCGACGACCCTACCTCATCTTCAGGAGACACCCTCATGTCCCAGTCCGGTGCCGGCATCAGCGTCACCCTGGTCTCGACCGACCAGCAGTGCCCTCTTGGCTTCGTCCTCAAGCTTCCGGCCACCAGCGGTGGGCACGACCGTGCCGACCGTGGTGAGCAGGAGTGGGTCTACGTCTTCAACGACGACCCCGCCAACGCTTTCGCCCTCGGTACGGCGGTCTACCGCGACCCGTCGGCGGCTACCGAAGACTACTTCGGTGCGACGATCACTCCGGTGACCGTCCACCAGCCGAAGATCAGCGTCATCGGTGTCGCTCAGCACGCCATCGCGGTCGGCAGCTACGGCTTCGTCCTCCGCAAGGGTGTGGGTTCGGTCCTCGCCGGCTCCGGTGCGGTCCTGTCTGCGGACACCGCCGCCACCACCGGTGGTGCCGAGGTCGGATCTCTCCTCGAATACGCCGACGGAACCGCCAACGAGAACATCGCCGTCATCGCCTTCCCGATCGCCGAGATCGCGGCGAGCGCGACGGGCCTCGCGGTGATCGACTGCGGCTGGTAGTCCCCCCGGCCCCCTCCTCCAGCTCAGGCGGGCTTTGGCCCCAGGTCACGGTACCCCCTGCCGTCGGCCTGGGGTCATCTTCGTTCTGGTACACTGACTCGGGAGCCTGACCATGAACCGTGAAGACATCCGCAAGGCAGTGTGGGCCCAGCTGGACTGGAGCCCTGCCCAGGCAACGACTGCGGTCGACCGCGCCAACGAGTTCATCAACCGCGCCTACTTCCGCATGGCGATGGAAGCCCCGTACCTGTTCTTCCAGGACAAGGTCCACTTCGCTTCGCAGCCCGATCTGGTGAACGCGGACGCCGATGACACCTGCCGCGTCCACGCTTCGGACCGGTGGGTCCTCCAGAAGACGTTGGCGTCGGCGACGACCCCGCAGACGAACTGGAACACCGATCCCACCCACTGGGGTCGTTGGATTGAAGTCACCGAGTCCGACGGCACGGTTCACCGGCACCAGATTCGTGAGATCTGGACCGCCGACAGCGACCAGACGGGCACCAAGGACCACATCTCCCTGATGACGCCGTGGCACAACGTCACGGACACCGGGATGACGTGGCGGATCTTCACGCCTCAGTACTCCGTGCCTGGCGACGTCCTCCAGATCCACTCTGCTCGGCTCTACAAGAACAACCAGGACTGGCCCCTCGCCGTCGTGGACCAGGGCGAAGCGGAGGAGTGGAGCCTTGCAGACACTCCGTCGACCAATGTCGCTGGGGTTCCCCGGCTGATGTTCCGACGGAAGATCGAGGCTCCCGTGCCTGCACCGTCGACTGCACCGACGGCTGCGACGGCTGTGGCTGCCGGTACCTGGGATGCGAGCTTGGCGACGGCCCAGCCTGTCGGGCAGTTCTCCTACCGGGTCACCTACTACTGGGCCGAGCGCGACGACGAGTGGCAGAACCCTGGTTGGGATGCTGTGAACATGGTGCGCGAAGAGCCTCGCTGGGAATCCAGCCCCAGCACGGCGAGCAGCACCGTCACCGTCACCCACAACGGCAACGCCGTGCGGGTCACCAGCCCCGATCTCCACTACATGCAGGGCTTCGGTGGCAGCGCCACCGCCCGGTACCACCACGCCGGTTGGCGGAAGCGGATCTGGCGTCGTCGCCATGTCCTGGACACCACCAGTGCAGGCAACCCGCGTGTCGAAGCCGACGAGACCTACTACCTGATCGCCGACATCAATGGCCACGCCACGACGTGGGACGACGACGGTACGGTGACCCCGGACTACCACCGTCGACTGCGCGACGATCACGGCGTCTACGAGACGCTGTTCCTGTCCCCGCGCCCGGATGCTCGCTACGAGGTCGATCTCCGCGTCATCCGTCGGCCGACGAAGCTGACGAACGACGCCGACGCCCCGAGGCTCCGCCCCGAAGCAGTGGACATCCTCATCGACGCCGTCCTCATGCGGATGTACGAGACGCAGGGAGACAAGACCGGCTCCGCCATGGCGAAGGTTCGCTACGACGAGGGCCTGTTCTTGATGGCGAAGCGCTATGGCGATCTGCGCCCGGCAAGTACGCCGGTCTCCAAGCACGCTGCTCGTGCTACGCCCAGCCGATTCCGAAAGGGCGGCTGGCGTAGGTGGTATACGCTCCCCAGTTAGTCAGTAGCCGTGTTACTCTGTAGGTCCCCAACCAAGGAATCTACATCATGGCCAACAACGCGCCACTCCCGCAGTCCGAGACGGACTGGAAGTGCCCGCCCATCGTCGTGGGCGGTGTCTACGCCCTCGATCCCACGCACCAGGGTGCGGAAACGGTGACCTGCGTCGCCATCCGGGTGAAGTCGAACAAGAACATGGGCGTCTTCTGGCGCGCCGGCTACCGCGACGAAGAGATCGCCGAGGGCTCCGAGCGTCTGGCGAAGTTCACCCTCATCTCCGCGCCCGTCAACGTCGAGTGCTCCTACGCGGAGCACACCGACGACAAGGGCAACGTCACGTACAGCTCCACCGTCATCTTCTCGGATGAGTCCCTGTGGGAGGGCATCGAGGAGAAGCTCAAGTTCGAAGTGAAGCGTACGCTGAAGCCGATGGTCGAAGCTGCCGTCGCCGCCAAGACCGTCGAACTGACGGAGAAGGTCAACACCATCGTCGCCCAGGCTCTCGCCACTGCGACGAAGGCCCCTGCCCCCAAGGCCGCCCCCCGCCGCTCCAACACCCGTGCCCCGAAGAAGGTCGTCTGATCATGGCTATCGTCACCATCCAGGCCCTCAAGTGCGACCGCTGCGCCAAGACCGTGGAGGTCGGTGAAGAGCAGGCCCCCACCTCGCGTACGCTCCCCTCCATCTTTGTCCGCCTGGGACGCCGCGAACTCTCGCTCGGAGATCTCTGTCCGAAGTGCGAGGAGGTGCTCGGCAAGCTCGTCGACAAGATGACCCACTCCCAGATGGCCGACGGGGCAACCTTCGAAGACTTCCCGCCCGTGAATGGCACTGTCGAGCAGGCTTCCGCCTGATAGGCTGTCGGCATGGCTGATCTCTCCGTCCAGCAGGAACGTGGTCCCCTCGTCATCCGGGGGGAGAGCGGCAAGCTCTTCCTGCCGGACGAGGTCGGCGCTCGGATCGAGAACATGATGCTGACGGAGGACGCCACCCTCCGCAGCGTCGTGGGTCCTTGCCCCCTCCAGCCCGACAAGCGGAATGGGGGTGCGCCCACCTTCAGCCGTGTACACGGTGTGTTTCACTGCCTGCTCCAGAACGGCAGCCGGGACATTCTGCTCTTGCACTCCGGTGTGCGGGTGGAGGAGTTCCAGGGCTGGGCCTCGACGTGGAAGACCATCATTGGGGAGTCGGCTGCGAACCCGCTGGTCGAAGCGGAACTGACGGACGATCAGGTCCCCCGATTCCCGACCCAGTTCGTGGCGACGCCCAGCGGGGTGATCATCATCCCCCAAGGCCCGAAGGCGCGGGCATACTTCTACGATGGCACCGTCGCTGCGCCCTTCGGCTTCGACGAGCGGCCCGCACCTCCGCAGCCGGTGGGTCCCCAGACGCTGACGGACCTCACTGGGTCCAACAGTAGCGGCTACCACATGGACGGCGGGGTGATGAACCCCGACTTCTGCTACGGCCGCCTGGGTACTGCCCGTGGGAACAGCGCCAGCGACGACGAGTCGGGGATCCTGGAGCGTGGTGGCGTCCGATACGCCGCCTACTGGCTGGACTACTGGGGCAACCAGTCGGCCCTCTCTGGGCGATCCGCCCGGGTATCCTGGGTCCAGGAGTCGGCCAACGCCCAGGTCGATCTCCTCCCGAAGCAGGTGCTGGTGACCAGCGTGTCACCCGGACCGGCTCACTGCATCGGTCGAGGGCTCGCCCGTACGCAGGACGAACTCCACTCTGGCACGCAGAAGCTCTTCGAACTCCCCAGCTACGCTGCTGAGGGCGTGTTCAACTTCGCTACGCTGCCCGACAACGTCACGACGGTCTTCCCCGACAACATCCCCGACAGCTGGGTGTTCAAGGAACCGCTCGACACCATCTCCGTCCCCCGCTTCAAGCTCGCTTGCCTCGCCTTCGGGCGATGCTGGGTGGCGAACACGGAAGCAGATCCGGGCAGGCTCTACGCCTCCGTCCCCGGTCGGTGGGGGACCTTCGTCGATGGCGACGACCTACGTCCTGACCCCGGTGGGCACGAGATCACCGGTCTCCATAGTACTTCTGCCGGTCTTCTGGCGTTCACCGAGGTCAGCACCTTCCTCATCGTCCCGTCCGACGACGGCCAGCGGTTCCGCTGGCTGACGCTCAGTTCCACCGTGGGCTGCGTGGCACCCAGTTCCATCCAGACGATGGAGAACGGCGTCACCATCTGGCTGGGTCGCGGCGGCTTCTACGGCTTGGCTCCCGCGAGCAAGGACGCCGCGCCTACGGTGTCGAAGCTGGAGGATCCGGACAACCTGCTCCGTCGGCTCAACAAGGCTCGCCGCCTCCAGGCGTGTGCAGCCGTCGATCCGAAGTCGGGCGAGTACCGCTGCTGGGTCCCCGTCGACGGGGCGCTCACCAACACCCTCTGCATCGTCTACGACGGGGACAACCTCCGCCGCCGTACCGACGTCGATGCCGTTGCCGTGTGCGTCACCCGAGATCATCGCCAGTACGTGGTTGCCGTCAGCGAGACCGTCCCGACTCGCGGGGTCTGGGTCCTCGATCACCAGCAGCACGACTACACCCCGGGTGCCCGCACCTCGATGGTGGAGACGGGCTGGATTCGGACTCCTGACAGTCAGCGTCGAGGCAGCCCTACGACCGTCTGGCTCTGGCTTCGGGAGACTCAGAACGCCAGCCTCACCGTCGAGGTGATGCGCGACTGGCGGAACACGGTGCTGTACACGGTCGACGCCAACTCGACCGAGCAGGCTCCGCTGATGTACCCCGCCGACGACACCCCGGACTTCTGGGGTACGGCAGAGCTTGGGGCTGCGGACACGACGTGGGCGAAGCGTCGTCCCTACTGGCGCAGGGTCTGGGTCCACATCCCCGACTGCGAGGTCTTCAAGCTGCGGCTCAGCCAGACCACCGACTGGGAGTTCATCGGACTCTCCTTCACCGAGATCCCCCACAACAAGGGCGGCGCAAGCACCCCACCGTAGGAGGGCCTGTGGCTCACAAGTACCCGCCCTGGCCGATCTCCAACCTCCAGGTGGTGTCGACCGAGGACTTCAACGAGAACGTCCAGGAGTTCGCCGACGAGGTCGGTGGAGCGACCAACGAGCAGAACCTGAAGCAGAACTTCCTCACCGACATCGCCCGTGTCGATGGGGGCGCAGTCATGCGTCTGGCGAAGTCTGAGGTGGGGTTCGCATCAGACCCGGCTGGCTTCTCCAGTCCCGGTGGGCGCTTCGGGATCCCGAGGACGAACAGCTGGGAGATCATCGCCACCACGACTACGGACATCATCTCCCCAGGCTGCATCCTCATGGTGCACGCTTCGTGGCAGCACGCCATCGACGGTCCTGGCACGCTCTACGCCCTGAGTGTCGAGAGCCAGGCCATCCCGGAGACGATCCTGGGTGGGGTGGAGGGAGACAACGAACTGACCACGCGCGGTGGGCTCGCCGTCACCACCGGAACCTCCGACTCTACCTACGCACCGACTCGTCGTCGGATGCCCATGGCGAGCCAGCTGCTGCTCCCCCTCCCGGAGGGCAAGTACTCCGTCAGCCTTCTGGGGAGGATCCTCGACGGCAGCTGGCACACGAGCGCGGCCATCGGGGTCGACAGCCGAGAGCTGATCTGCATCCAGCTGTTCCGGTAGTATATCAATATTTATGATTAACTTTCAGGAAATGGTGATCCATGCCTGTTGATGTGACCTACACCCCGGTCGAGGACCAGGACGCCTTCGATGCTGCGAGCGTGAACTCGCGCTTCACGGGCGTGGGCAACAGCATCGACGACCTGCCGACCTACGCCCTGAAGGACGGCGCTGTCGGAGATCCGCACATCAACCCTGGGGTGACCCCCGTCTCCGGTGCGGGACAGGACGTCTACGACTTGGGTGCGCCCCGGCTGCACGCCGTCGCCCTCTACCCTGGCTACCAGACTCTCGGCTGGACCGTCATCAACGACGGCACGACCAACCTCCAGTACGACTTCGGGTCAGATCTGACACTCCTTGCCCAGGGCAGCATGGGCTTGACGGGCATCCTGGTCCTGCTGAACGTCCACCTGGAACGGATCCAGGACACGGTCGACGCTACGGTCAACACCGGGCAGTACATCGCCTTCGCCATCGAGTGGAAGGACAGTGGTGGTACGTGGCACCCGATGGGGCGGACGGAGCGGTTCGTCAGCCAGGGATCGCAGACCCAGTACATCAACATGGACATCCCCATCCGGACGCTCATCACCCGTGCGGACACGACGACCAACGCCATCCGCGAGATCCGGGCGGTCGCCTCCTACGTGAACACGGTCGACGCCGACACCCTCGGGGCCTGGATCCGGAAGGGCAACCTCATCGGCATCCCACTCTACGCCGACTACCCGACGTAGCAATCTCTCGCCTCGGGCAGCGAGGGCGGGGTCAAGTATTGGTACACGTTTAGTAGTCTGTTGTTGCACTCACACCGGTGATAGCCTTCCAGCATGGGCCAGATCACGTTCAGCACCACCTTCGCAGACGGCACCACGCCGACGGGGTTGGAGGTCTCGGAGAACACGTACGACCCCCTGGGTGGTGACAACAGCCTGGAGACCTTCAACGGAAACGTCGAACTGACGAACTTCGATGCTGGTGTCGACATGCTGCGTCGGCACTTCCAGCGGGGGACGTGGACCGGGGGGAAGATGGTCGGCGCTACGGCCAACCTCGACTACTCCGTCGACCTGTTCCAGAGCTTCGACGCCGACCCCGACCAGGGGTCCGAGGACAACAACTACTTCCAGCCGATCCCCGGCGCGAGCATGCGGTTCTACCTGCCGTTCTCGCCCGGGTTCACCCTGTTTACGTGGTCGATCGCCATCGCCAACGACGGGAACGGGGCTGCGGAGCAGGGGGTCCTGAAGTTCTTCGTGGATGGCACAGCCATCGAACACACCCGTCGGCACATGGGTCCCGCTATCTTCAGCACCACCCGCTACGGTGGTGAGCGGGATCGGCTCTACTCCGGGTCGGACCTACGAGCCGGCCTGGCTGCCGGCTGGCACAACGTCTCCCTCCGGATCGCACACGACTTCGCCCGGGACGTCGCCCCCGCCATGCGGGGAGGCGGGCTCTGCCGTGTTCGGTGCCGGTCCCTGAACTACGTCTACTTCCGCTGAGGTCAACATGTCTCTTCTTTTGGGTGCAGCTGCTCTTGGAACCTACAAGGTCCTGAAGGATCGGAAGGAAGTCAAGGAGGGCGGCCAGGGGAGCATGACCGGCTCCATCCGTGCGCCGCGCAAGGCCAAGGAGCTTCTGCTCCAGGACTACGACACCTACAAGGATACCGGGTTCCACTCCTCGGAAGCCGAGAAGGACTCCCAGGCTCGGAAGGCTTCTCGTGCTGGTGCCCAGGCGATGGAGCAGTACTTCGGCCCCGAAGCCAACCGGGAGGCCCTGATGAGCCACCACGGAATGGGCGAGCAGACGGACAACAAGCTGGACAAGCTGGCTGCTGTCGGTGAGCTGGGAGCCCAGTCCCGTGCGGACGTCGACCAGCGGGACCAGCAGATGGCCCTCTACAAGCAGCAGCAGTTCCGCGCTGCCCTGTCGGGCCAGCAGGACCGGAACCGAGAGAACGCCCAGTACTGGACGAGCGAGGGCGTGCCTTCCGTGGTGGACACGACCAGCGAAGTCACGTCCCAGGTCGGCAAGCTCGCCGTTCCGGCGTAGGAGTAGATCGTGGCAGACCTGACTGGAGCGCCCGAGGGCGCAACACTGGACCCTCAGCTGTCGTCGGAAGCTCCCGGCTACCGGCAGCTGCGTCGTCAGCGGCTCGCCCAGAAGCTGGCAGGCATGGACCCCGATGTGTCGGGGCCGGAGTTCTACGACTGGTACACGGGGGCGATGACGCCCGCCGAAGTCGCAGAAGCTCGTGCAGAGCTGGCTCGGATCATCGCGAACCTGCGCGACATTCAGGCTGGGCTGCATGCTGACGATGCCGCCACCGAGCGGCAGGCAATGGCGATGAAGGGTGCATCCATGGATGCGCTCCTGGAACTGATGAAGACGGCCATGAACAACCAGGCCGATCTGACCCAGAAGGAGCTGGACATCGCCTTGGAGGGGATGAAGCAGGAGATGGTGGCGGATGAAGAGGTCCGCCGACTGAACCCGTACGTCTCCGATCCTGACCAGCTGGACCAGGAGCAGCGGAAGCTCTACGACGCCGCCGAACAGCTGATGGTTGGTGGGCGGGGACAGGCCATGCTCCAGGATGGCGAGTCCGTCGGCAAGATGCGAGACATCCTCGCTGCTGCCGATCCGGCTACGGCTGCCGCCATCATGTCGCGGAGTGAAGGAGCCATGCCCGAGGTGGGCGGCTTCATGGGCCTGCACGCAGCCCGGCGGGAGAAGGAGAAGGAGAAGGAGAAGGGCAGCTGGGTCGTAGGCTCCAAGCACATCGGTGAGCCGACTGCTGCTGATGCTCTCTACATCACCATCGACGACAAGCTCTCCGACCTGGCACAGGTCGAGGACAAGATCGCCGAGCAGGAAGCGATCCGCGACCAGCATCGCGAGACCCGCGTGGCAATCCAGGCCAAGGCTGGTCAAGGCTTCGCAGCGCAGTGGGACTTCTACCAGAAGGCGATGAACCCGGAGGATCCGCAGCACGACGAGGCGATGGCGGAGTTGACGGAGGCTGCTGCTGGTCGTCCGCTCCCCGAGCTGTCGGGTAAGATCGATGACGACATCGCCAAGCTCTACGAGGTCTGGGAGCAGACCGACGGGGAGCCGAACGCTCCCCTGCTGGAGTACAAGCAGCGGGTGCAGGGGACGCCTGCCTTCCAGACCTTCATGGACGAGCGCGGACTCCAGAACAAGGACGTCGCCTTCCGCGAGTTCATGCGGGAGGAGCAGTCCCGCCAGCGTCAGCTGAAGCGGAACGACCGTGCAGCGATCGCCGCCAACCACTTGGGTGGTGTCGGTGCGATCCCGTCCGCGAACCAGGCAAAGGCTGACGCCCTCAGGCACCAGCTGGGTGCGCTCGATGCTTCGGACGCTGCCCGTGCAACGGCAGGGGCTGGAGGCATGGAGCAGCCCCAGTACGTGCCGGGCTCGACGAAGATGACGACTCCGGAGCCGACCTTCGGGCAGCCCCCGCAGATGGATCCCGAGGAGACGCAGTCTCCGGAGCACTACCGCGCTGCCCTGGAAGAACGCTTGGGCGAAGTCGGTCCGACGACGCGCAAGGGTGCCCGCGAGGAGAAGAAGGCTGCTCGCAAGGAAGCGAAGCCTCAGAAGTATGAGGGCACCGGCCTCCCGGGTTCGGGTCCACTGGGTGCTGCACCCAAGGCTCCGACTTCCGAGCCGGCTCCGACTCGCCTTCCGGGCGACGAAGGTACGGGCCTCGCTGTGCTACCTACGAAGGCTGCGCGTCGTGCGCGTGCGCTCCGTGATCTCCTCAAGGGCGAAGAGCAGCAGGGCGGTCTTGTCTGATGGGACAGAAGTTCGACTACAGCAGCCTGCGCTCGTACCTCCGGGAACAGAAGGCCGCAGAGAATCCTGCACCTACGCCGGAATCTCAGCACGTCGCCGAGCAGGTTCGAGCCGGACGCCAGCCCGGTGATCCGGCTTACGGCCTCGGCCCGGAGGGGGTCGTCATCGGCCCGCACGATGCCAACCGCGCGCCGCAGTCGGCTCCTGGCGGCGACTTGCCGTCGTCGGGTATCCGGGCCAAGTCGGGCCGGGGAGTGGATCGGCATATCGAAGGTCCGCCCGCCCGATCGCCGGAGCCTCTCGATCTTTCGCTGACGAAGTCCCGAAACGATCTGCTGCGTCGGACCTTGGCTGCCGAGTCGGACATGCAGCCTACGGAGGCGAAGCCTGTCCCGTTCCGTGGACCGGAGGATGTCGACAAGCTGAGCCCCGCCGCTCGGGCGAAGGCCATCGAGATGGCTCGCGACAAGAGCCGTCAGATGTCCATGCTGGAACGCAGTCAGGGACTCCAGCCCACCACCGACAAGGGCGATCCCGTAGCGGAACTGGAAGCTGCTCGTGAGCGCGAAGCTCGTGGGGAGGGTGCTGTCTCCAAGGGCGAGCAGCTGCGCGCTGCTGCTGTCGGTCAGCGTGAGCGCTACGAAGCCGGCGAGGACTACCGAACGGCGTTCGACAAGGCGGCGACGTCGTTGATCTACGTCCCCGGCAAGGGCGTCATCCTCGACGTCAACAAGATGAAGAACGAGATGCAGAAGCTCTCGCTCCACAAGGCGCTGCGTGAAGCGGGGATGAGCCTGCCTCAGTACGAGACGCTCCGCCCCCATGACGCGATGATCGATGCCATCGCCAAGGCTGACGCCCTCCGCAAGAAGGGGCGGGACGAGGAAGCGCAGGCGTTGGAAGACGCAGCGGGTTCCAGGCAGGCAGTCAACCAGGCTCGCGAGTGGACGGACGTCACCCAGGCTGCTGAAGCCTACCGCTCGCAGTGGGCTGAGAAGGTCCAGGGCACCATGCGTGGGATCCCCGTCGTGGGTAAGGGCGGTAGCCCCAGCCCGACGAAGGTGCTGGAAGGCGAAGCCGACATCGACATCATCGGTCGGATGCCGGGCTTCGAATCCCTGCCCGAGGCGATCCGGACGAGTGCGCCGATGGTCACTGCTCGTGCCATCTCGGCTCCGGCGAACACCTACGAGGCGAAGCGCATCCATGGGGACTCCGCGTCGGAGTTCGCCGTCACTGGGCGGGAGCTTCGGAGCGAGTCCTTCCTCCACTCCTTCGGGCGGTTGGCTGGATCGACGGCTATCGGTGCCGCTGCTCGACAGGCTGTGCTGAACCCCGAGCTGGACAACGTGATGTCCACGATGGCGGGGGACTTCGTCAACGAGGACTACGTCGCCTACATCATGTCGGGTGGCGAGATCATCGATGCGCTCCCCTACCTCCAGGAGCTTGCTCGTCGGAGGGTGCGGGAGTCCGAAGTCCTGCCGGACGCGATCAAGAACGACACCTGGATGCAGGAGCAGGCTGCCAACTACATGACGGGCTGGGCTGTGGGGCTCATCCTCATCGAGCCCGACCCGGTTTCGCTGGGCGTGGCTGGTCCTGGTGCTGCTGCCCAGAAGGGGGCGAAGGTCCTCCGAGGCTGGCGCATGGCAGACGCCGCCAAGCTCGACACCATCGTCACGGCCGAGAAGGTCCGTGCATCCTCCGCTACCGAGGTCAGCCGTCAGCTTCAGCGTCGGGACGACATCGCCCATCGGCTGTGGCAGGACGAGACGATCGCCGTCATGTCCGAGGCTGTCGACGAGACCCTCCAGTACCGCCGTGCGGAGTTGGTCGGAGAAGCAGATCCGTCGTACAAGGTCGGTGGTGGTGAGGTCGGACCCTACGTCGACCAGATGATGTCCCGGGCTCCGAGGACGAAGAAGGCGATCGAGGACGGCGAGGAAGCCCTCACCAAGCTGAAGACCGACTTCGAAGCTCAGGCTACGGAGACCGGAGTCGCTCACGCAGACTACGCCGGCAAGGTCGACGAGTGGGCTACTCACGAGCGCGACGCCGAGCAGCTGCGGAAGACCTACGAGACGCAGGCTCAGCTACACGGGGTGGACACCAAGACGGCTTCCCGCAAGCAGTGGGCTCAGGCCCACGAGCGGGTCACCGAGGAGCTGTCTGAGATCATCCAGGCTGAGCGGAAGCTCAACCTCAGCAACAGCGCCAAGTTCCGTCGCGAGAAGGCCGGCCACTCAGCGGTCCAAACCGCCAACCAGGAGTTGGCGACGAACGCCCCCGCCCTGGAGCAGGCGATCAAGAAGGGCCAGGAGCACGTCAAGGCGCTCCAGCAGTCGAAGGCTGGTGCTGGTGCGAACCGGACTGCGATCAACGCCAAGATCAAGGGCACCAATCAGCAGATCAAGGACCTGCGGGCTGAACGGAAGGCCCTCCAGAACGACGTGAAGGAGGCGAAGAAGTATCTGCGCCAGGTCCAGGCGGAGCACAAGAAGTTCCACCAGGAGCGGAAGAAGCTCGCCAACAGGAAGAAGAAGGCTCGCACCCGTGAGGCGGAGCTACGCCCCTACGTCCAGCTTCAGGCTCACCGAGACGCTTGGGTAGCGAAGGTGAAGGAGGCCAAGGAAGCCGAGACCGCCATGCGTAAGGCTCTCGGCCCGATGAAGAAGGCCGGGAAGGGTGCGGAGAAGGCGTACTGGAGTCTGGTCAAGAAGTTCAAGGCCGAGACCAAGAACTGGTCCAACGCTGCCTATGAAGAGATCCTCCCTCAGATCATGGAGGACGTGGCCAAGGCTCAGGCTGAATCCTACCGGACCATGGCTGCTGCCATCCGGAAGAACGAAGACAAGATCAACCTCATCTACCAGCGCTCCCTCATCGGAGAGGCCGGTGTGGGTCGGGTCGGGGACGA
>Ga0208299_1000264_pt1 | contig 50099 bp, 33 predicted proteins | sample 15_taG_FD_184089 | JGI IMG/M metagenome (GOLD analysis project Ga0208299, IMG submission 184089) | Marine viral communities from the Subarctic Pacific Ocean - 15_ETSP_OMZ_AT15312 metaG (SPAdes) (version 2) | ecosystem: Environmental > Aquatic > Marine > Oceanic | place: Pacific Ocean | collected... | reverse complement strand
ATTCCCTGAAAAAGTTGTTCAGGTCTCCCCAACAGAAGCGGAACTTATTAAATATTTTAATAATACATTTTTCGCAACTTTGATTACATATGCTAATAGTTTTTACGAAGTTTGCAAAGCTCTCGATGCCGATTATAATAATGTAAAGGAAGCTGTGACTAATAGGAAGTTTATTTCAAATTATTATCTTGACTGTAGCGTCAATTTGCGCGGCTTTGGAGGCGTGTGTCTTCCGAAAGACACAAAAGCGCTCGCCCGTTTGATAGATGAACTTAAACTTGACATTGATTTTTTTGATACTATTCTAAATGAGAACTCTAAATACGAGTCCACAGTTTATGATGGAATGAGAAATGAATAAAGTTTTGATTACAGGCGGCGCAGGATTTATTGGCTTTCATCTTGCCAAGCGTTTATCAGAGCAAGGATATTTAGTAGATATTCTGGACAACTTTGCTCGACAAAATATGGATGAGGAGTTAGAAACGCTTATAAGCAGTGAAAATGTAAACTTTCTTAAGAAAGATTTAACAAATTCTTCTACTTGGGATGAACTACCTCTTAATCATTACGATATTGTTTATCATTTTGCAGCAATAAATGGCACAGAAAACTTTTATAAACGACCTGTTGATGTTCTTAAGGTCGGTTGTCTTTCAACAATTTATTTATTGGATTGGGCAGCAGCACAGGAGAAGAAACCAAAACTGATTTACAGCAGTAGTTCTGAAATTTATGCGGCTACTTTAAAAATCCTTGGAGATGATTTTCCAATTCCAACTCCTGAAACGATTTCTCCTTCGATAGAAGATGTTAAAAATGTGCGTTGGAGTTACGCTGGCGGCAAACTTATTGGAGAAATAGCTTTCTTTTGTTATGCCGAAACACACGGAATCTCTGATTTTAATATCATCAGGTTCCATAATATTTATGGCCCTCGAATGGGCGACAAACATGTAATCAGCCAGTTTTCAGAACGTCTTTTGCGAGAAGAAAATCCTTTTGTGATGTACGGCGGCGACCAGACAAGAACATTTTGTTATATTGAAGATGCTCTAAATGCGATTGAAAAGGTGACACAAAACTCTGATTTCATTGGAGAAATAGTACATATTGGTAACGACGACGAAGAGATCGAAATTAAAAGTCTTGCAGAAATGTTGTTCAAAATAAATGACCGCCGCGTTGAATTTAAATTTTTGCCCTCTCCAGAGGGCAGCGTTCAACGCCGTTGTCCGAACATTGATAAAATTAAAAAAATGGGCTATTGCAAGACAGTTTCTCTTGTAGAAGGATTGAAGACAACTTTTGATTGGTATAAAGCTAATCTTACAAGGATAGACGGATGAAAAGAATTTATATTCAAAATTCGGAAACGCTTTGTTCTTATGGAGCTTGGATTTGGGTTATCAAAGGATACGTTTCTGCTTTTGAGGCAAAAGGTTTTGAGGTTTTAAGATACGATCATTTAGAAGAGATCGATACAACAAAAGAATTTGATCTAATGACATATGATATTTATGTTAAGAACGAGGCCTGCTTAAATATTTTGTCAAAAGCAAACCGCGCTTATATGTTTGTTTGTCCAAATGTTTTTCCTCTTCCGTGGGGCAATCATCCAAATTGGTTAACTCCTTTATCTGATGATATGATCAAAGCCGTTAATCAAATGGACAACGTTTTCTTGTGGAGTTGGATTCATTCTTATAGGACGGATTATTTTGGGAAATGGAAGGACATCAGCAGAATTGGAATGGCTTTCGATAATTTAAGCTACATTCCTGTTAAAAATCCAAAGCTTGAATTTGATGTGTGTTATATCGGTAGCTGGGCCAATAATGGCCTTAACGAAAAGAAAAGAATTATGATAGAGCACTTCGCAGCCCTTAAAAATGAAAATTTAAATTGCGGCTTCTTTATCAACAAGGGAATTGAAAAGTTAACTATTCAGGATGAAGCTAATATTTTGTTTAATTCCAAGGTTACAATCAATATACATGACAACTATCAAAGAGTTCTGGGATTAGATCACAACGAACGAACTTATAAGTCGCTTGGCGTTAATGGATTTCTTATAAGCGATAAGGTAGCAATTGTTGAGGAAGAGTTTCCTGAAGTTAAAATTGCAGATACCGCCGCCAAAATGGCCTCATTAGTAAAACAATATGTAAATGAAGATCTTACTGAAATCAAAGAACAAGGCCGAAATAATATTCTTGGAAATCATACTTACTTGAATCGCGTTGAGGAACTATTGGCTCTTTAATGATTTATTTTGTAGATATCGATGGAACGATTTGTAATAATACATTTGGAGCTTACGAAGAAGCGGTTCCAATAGGCGAAAACATTAAAAAGATTAATGATCTTTACAGCGAAGGCAATACAGTTGTTTATTGGACCGCAAGAGGAACACAAACAGGTAAAGATTGGCGAGAACTTACGTTGTCCCAATTTAAAGAATGGGGAGTCAAGTTTCATGATTTGAGACTTCAAAAACCTCATTACGACCTTTTTATTGATGATAAATCAATAAATGCAGAAACATTTTTTAAAGGAGAACAAAATGTCAAATGAAATGAAATTAACCGAACAATCGGTGGGAGCCGTTATGATGGCCCTTCAAAAGAGTCTTATGGAACAAAGCGACATTGTACCAGTTTTGAAAGGTTTTAAATTTAAACTTTCTGATGATGGTCTTGTGGTTATGAACCCGCCAATTGTTAAATTCGACGAAGAGACTACTGAGCAGTTTCGCGATATCGAAGCATAAACATGCCTGTTTATGTTTACGAGTGCGAAGAGTGTGAGGAACAATTTAAAGTTTCTCATGGCATGACAGAAAATCACGAACATTGTGATTTATGTGACGCGACAAACATTCGAAGAATTCCAACAATGTTTACAAATCTCTCTAAAAAGATTGTAAGAAACAATAAAACTGGTGATATAACAAAAGAGTTTATTGAAAATTCTAAGGAAGAACTTCGAAACGAAAAGAGAGAATTGGATGGAAAAAGATGATTGAACTTTTATTTGGATTTTCAGTTGCAGTAAACCTTCTCTTGGGTTGGTATATTATTCAACTGCTACGACGTTTTCTTGGCTTTCAGCAAGAATTGGATGACTTTGTTTCAAGACTTGAAGAATACGAAGGCCATGTTGATGTTTTGTATAACTTGGAAACATTTTATGGAGATGAAACGTTGGGCAACCTATTAAAACACTCCAAAACTATTGTAGAGGATTGTAAACATTTTAGAACATTTATGCTCCCAGAAGATGAAGAATTTGGTTTCGAAGGGGATGAAGATGGCGAGGAAGCGTAAAAATTATTATTTTACAAAAGTACATGAACAGGCAATAATTGATTATTGCAGTACAGATGACTATCCTACAAGAAACAAACTTTACGAAGAATTTATAGGACCAGTTTTCGATGAAATGGTAGACAAGATTGTCTTTACTTATAAATTTACCACTTTGCCCAATATTGACACTCTTAGAGAAGATTGTAAAAACTGGCTCATAACTGTTTTAAATAAGTTCGATCCCGGCAAAGGGTCTAAAGCTTTCACATATTTTAGTGTGGTTTCTAAAAATTGGTTTATTGCCGAGGTTAAAAAGAACAGCAAGCGAGCCAAAAGGGAAATCCATCTTGAAGATTATTATATCAGCTCTTCAAAAACTCAGAAGTCCAAGTCTACTGCCTCTTCTGCAAAACATTTGAATTCCAATCTCATAGTTCACAATACATATCTTGAAGATAGAGAGCGGAACGAATTTTTTAATCATTTAAAGGGAGAAGTTGATTCTTGGAAAGAGATGCCTCTTCGAGCAAATGAACAAAAAACCATTCAAGCCATTCAGATTCTTTTTGAAAATTCCGATAATATAGAAATTTTTAACAAAAAAGCTATTTACTTGTACATAAGAGAAATTACAGGTTTGAACACCAAACAGGTCGTAAGTTCTTTAAATAAAATAAGAAAAAGGTATAGAGAGTTCAAAAGCGAATGGGACAACGAATAAAATTAGAATCTTATATTCTTGAAGCAATCAAAAATATTCGAAACGACAGAGATGTAACTTCAAACCTCCTCACTGATCTTCTTCTTGAGATTGGCAAAGCTGGTTCCACAGAAAGCCATAAAGATCTTGGACTCATTGCTTCAAAATATGTTGAGACGCTTCAAAGGTCAAATGAACAATTGGTAAAACTTACCTCTATTCTTTCTAAGAAACAAGACGGTTCGATCCGTTTAGATAGCCAAGATAAGAATGATCTGTTTGACATAATCCAAGGCGAAGCAAATAGTGGCAAATCCTAATAAAATTAATCTTGGTGCTTTGCCTCCCGACGTTCTAAACGAACAACTTAGAGACAAGGCCTACGATTCCTTCAATATTACAACTGATTCCTTTATGGATGTTTTTCAAAAACTCCTCAAGGAAAAATTAAGTCCTGACTTTTCTTTTGTTGATTTCGAATTTAATGGTTTCGTTGTTCAAGTCTTAAGCCAAGACGAAGTTCAAAAACTTATAAAGTCTAAAAGTCCAATTTTAGCATATCAGGAGACAGGAAAAACTGATTCTAAGACTGTTCCAAAAGCTTGTAGAGTTTTTATTCCTGAAATTCATACTGATCGCTCACTCCCCAAAAGCATTCTAAGCCCAACCAAAAAAGATAAAAAAGTTATTGAAGCAATGTTCCCGGTATTTGTATCCCAAACCGAAGAGCTTTCAAAGAAGAATTTGTCTCCCGGCGACAGGGTTGTTGTAAAAATAAAAAACAACACTGGAGGCGGCATTTATACAAATTGCGTTGCTTCTACATTTTCTAAAAACCCAGTTTCTGAAAAAAAGGGCGCAGATGCTTCTGACGCTTTTCGTTGCGAGCTTATTAAACAAATCAAAGTAAAATCCAAGAATCCAAACGATATTGCAGGAAACACTACAATAACAGAGGGCGGAAAACCACCCGCAATAAGTGCTGCCACAATTTCTCAACAATACATTAAATTTTTATATGCCCTTGAAGTTAATCATTTAAAAGAAATTAAAGAGTTTTGGACACCAGAGAAATTCAAGGCCCATCTGGACGCTTCTTTGGAAGCCGTTTATGATATCAATGAGGATTTGAGTGGTTTGCAGCCTCTCATTGCGGGTTTGTTATATCAAGTTTCTGGTTTTATTCCAGCAGGTTTAGCCGCTGGAGGAAATACAACTATTTCGGCAAACGCAGCCACCACTCATTATGGAGTATTTCGCACCACAAAAAAACAATTTGACGATTCGATTTTTAAAACCGGCGAAAATATTGCAACCACTGACGAGGCCAAAGAATTCTTCGCCGCCCTTAAAATACCAGATCATTTCGCCCATTCTGATTTGCTAAATCCAGATCTTGCTATAAAGTTCTTTATTGGAGATTTCTATAATTATTTAACTAAGAAATCTCAAATAAAGCTATCAAAGCTCGCGAGTCCCCAAAGTCTTACTGGCGAACAGAAAAAGGTTATTACAAAATATTTTACAGATAGCCCTGACCGAGTTGAAGTTTTGTTTCCAAGCAATTTTGCAATTGGCGCTGCGAACAATCCGGGCGTACAAAGCATCGTCGGCGATTATGGTAAAGTTGGCAAAGTATCGCCGGGAACTCCCCCAAAAGATTTTTTGGCAAATGGCCAATCAAATTTTGAAGATTGGCTCACGATGTCGATGTCTGGAGTTTCTCCAGAACCCGCATCCTCGACCCCAATCCCTTCTGGTTCCGCGAATCCTCAAGGTCCAGAAGTCGAAAAGCCGCCTGCAACTCCAGATGAATGCCATTCAAATTATCCTCCTTATACTGATTATGCCATACATGTTGACTCTCAAAAAAAGGTTGTAAGGGATTTTTTAAAGTCTGAAATATCAGGACAAGACCTCCAACTTCTTAAGAATTCCCACGAAGGGGTTAACAATATTAAGTTTGGAGGCAGTATTATTAATTCTCCTTTTAAAGTGGTACGCTTTGACGGCAAGTCGAATTTTTCTTTTGATCCAAAAAGATGGTTTGATAAAGATAATTCTATTAGTTATATGATACAAGCACAAACTACCCAGTTTTCTATAATCATTCCCGAACAAAAAGAACGATTTGCTGGAGGTGTTTATAGGAATAAGGATCAAGTTACTCACTTTACAGTCCAAAACCTTGGGAACAATTTAGACGATAAATACTTTTTTAAGAGTCCAGTTCACAATTTGGTAAATTGGCAAAAATCAATTCCTCATTTTATTGTGGCGCCCAACGGACAAATTATTCAACTTGCTGATGCCGCTTGCGTTCTTCCATCCTCCGCTTCAACAAAACTTTTTTCAATTAGCGCTGCCTTTGGCTTCGGCCAAGGCCAATTACCACCCATCAGTAGTTCTGATCCAACTTTGGCAAAACCAAATCATGTTTTAATCCAGAAAGGAGATACTTACAATTATTGTCATTTAGGAACAAAAGCGGCTTTACAATCAATGCAGCGATTGATTACTTTTTTTGCAAGCTTTACAAAAATTAAATATAACTTAGCTGCTTTTGATCAGACAATGGAGAGAAAAGATTATAATAAATCTAATATTCAATCTCTTGGCCAATTAAAAGGCGGCGCCAGTGGAATGAACTTTATTTATTATGCTTGGACTTACAATTTTGCATTCAACGAGCACGGCAGAAATATTTTGAAAGGAGAAATTTTCTCATGAGTAATGTGACCAAAGTAACGGATCTAAAGAAATCCCCAGATCCAGATAATTTCCTTGGTCTTAGCCCGGATGAACAAGCTGCGACTTCTGGAGTCAAAGGAACACCAAAATCTCTTAAACAACCCATTCCAGAACCAAACGCTTCTCAAGAAACTAAACAAAAAGGCTCCGTTATGATGTCAATGGGAGAAGATCCCAATGCAAATGGATTGCCAAACGCAGGCGCAATGCAGCTTGTTGCTGGCGCTCTTTCCGCCCTTAAGGACGTAGCACCCTTAGACCCTGAAACTGGCCAACAAATGAGTTTTAAGCCCAAAATTCTTGATAATGTGAATGCTTCTCAAATCGCTTTGTTGGCCAACTCTGACTTGAAAGATGCAAAATTTGCTGCTGGCAGTGTTCCAGCCGGTTCTGATCCGGTAAATGTCGCCGCCGCCATTATAAGCTCTGATAATTTTATTGCCGACGCGCTTGACTCCTTGAAATTAATCACAGGAAGAAAGCCTTTTAATGCAAAGGGCGGGAAGATCTCAACGCAACGTGGAATTGAAATAATTGCAGGAAACGACGACAGCGACTTACAACCTTTGGTTAAGGGAGAAAATCTTGCCCTTGCGTTAACTGAACTTAAAGGTATTGTTGATGGTATTCTTGGGACTTTGGAGGTTTTTGTAAAACACCAAAACAATTTTAATAAAGTTCTTAAAAATCACACACATCCAGACGTTCTTTCTATGATAGCTGGATTGACAGCCAACGGCGATATGAACGCCATCGCCAATGGTGAAGTTCTTAAAAATCCTAAAGTTGTTGCAGTTGGGCAAAAAACAGAAATGGTCATCACTGAGAAAACAATGCCTGATAACATACGACATAAAAAGAATCTTGAAACTTGGCGAGCTAAATTTCTCGGCGGTTCGGAAAAACAAGATATTAACAGCAGATACAACAAGGGTAATTAATGAATAACGAAAGAGTTTTAGCATATGTAGGTTCAATGAGTTTGTATCTCAAAGCGGTTGACGTTTATACGGAAGCTGTCGCAAGCAGCACTAAAATCTCAAAAAACCTTCAAGCATTATTTTCAGCTAAGATTAACGAAGCCGACCCTGTAGGTTTGCCGGATTTGGATAATTTAGTCGATGGCGTCCATGATTTTGCTCTCAAGCAAGATGACAAATTTTTGCAGAAACCAGATCAAAAAAGCTATTCGTTTCTTAAAGCAGAATATGATTTTTTTGGAGTTGCCTATCCTAAAGATGGATTTTTTGATGTAAATTACGGACCAACCAATTGGTGGGAAAAAACCACTCAATTCAATAATGGTGTTTTTTCATATGTCCATACCTTTAAATATGATCCAAAAGCTGCCACGCTGACTTCTGGCGATGCCACTATTAACGTAAAGAATAAATTAAATTTTGATGAACTTTCTTTTGGTGGAATTGAAGATGATACCGAACAGTCTCTCACAAAATTTTTAATCGATAAAGCGACAGCAAGATTTGTTGAGGAACATCAAGATTCTCCTCTAAGCGATCCAACCAAAATCGCAGTTATAAATCAAGTTTATTTGGTAGACCCACACATTAGACATATTTATTTTCTTTTACTTGAAAATGGTCTTAAGATTAAACCAAACCCAGATGGCACTGCCACTTTGTTTGCAAGAGTTCTTTTTGATGCATATGGAGCACAGTTAGCCAATTCTCTCGTTAAATTTACTGGTTTCAATCCTATCCCAATGATTCCTTCTGGAATCCGAAAGAGTTTTTTAGTTAAAAATTTCCTTGGAGGAATTGATTCGGTTGACAAATATTTTAAAGAACTCGGCACCCCAACACCAGAAACAGATGTGACGCTCACTCAATTAAAATCTCTTAAAAGCTTATTTAAGCAGGTTGCAAAAACGGCTGGCCTCGGATCAGATTCGACGGTAAACTTTATTTTTAATGATGAATATAAATTTTTGGGCATTCTTGATGGAGATAACAACGCTATTAATAGTCCCGATATAAAGAAGCTTTTGAAATCGAACGTTGAACTTAACAAAACAATAACTTATTTAAACTATATCAATTGTCAAATGGGCGGCAACATCTCAGATGAAATTCCTAAAGCTGAAGAATTTTCTTCTCCTTTTTCTTTAGGCCCCCCAGAGGTTTCGCAAAAAGAATTAAACGCTGAAAACAAAAAACTCAATTCAAAGGCAGAATTCACTGGAGATGTAACTCTAAGAAATGTTTTGAGAGGTTTTGATGCCACATCTGAAGGAAAAGGCGTTTCTTCTATTTATGACCAATTCTTGAATAAAGTCGATATTCACGCTTTAGCGGCTGGAGCCAAGACTTCTTTAGCAAGCCAATTATCAGGAGATCAAGTCAAAAAGATTAAATTTCATGCCTTTATAGAATCTCTTGACGTGACCGAAATCATTGATTGTATTGTTGAACCGCTTGCTGCAGAAGATTCTGAGTTTGCGGAACCGCTTGCGGAAATGCTTTATGATGCTTTCGCTTTCTTTTATAATGCCGCCAAGCTTGACGAGCCAGAATTTTTTAATTTTATTACAAAAGATAAGTATCTGCCAATGGCCAGTGGGGGTTTTTCGATACCAAATTTTACCTTGGAGGACAACTTTCCTTATATCCTGATGGTTCCTGAAAAGCAAAAGAATAAAATCTTTGACACTATCATAATAAACAATCCACAATACAAAAACAGTGCAGAACTTATTGGCCGAGGCTTCGTTGAAGTAAGCGACAGGACTGATTTTTCTCCGTCAGAGTTCGTAACTTTTATTCTTAGACGAGCCGTTTTACAATATGTAGAGATTTTAGAAAAGACCATCGAGCCTGAAGCCATCCCAGAAGCTGATCCGCCACAAACACCCGAGCAAGAAAAAATTTGGGCAAATGTTGAAGCTGCTTCAAAAGAGGTGATGGCCGCCAAAAAATTTATGGATGATAAGCTGGTTGACTACCAATTATATTTAAATGATCCAGACGACGATCCTGATAAGATTAAGGCCAATACAGAACACGAAGCCGCCTTTAAAGATTGGGAAGATAAATTAAAAGTTTATAACGCACTTTCTGATCAATATGCCGCCACATTTGAAAAATCTAAAGATTCCGGTAAAAAGGATAAAAAACCACTTAAAGCTTTTGAAAGGTTCTTTTCCGAAGTCAGTAAGAAGAATAAGAAACTTAAGGAGTCCTTCAAGAATCCCAAGCTTTCAGATTCGGATTTAGCTTTTTACAATTCCCAGCAGAAAAGCAAAAACAAGATTGCCCCTTCAATAAATTTTGGTTGGTTCAACAGCTATCTTCCCACTTTGGATTATACTGGTACTCTCAGTAGTATATTGAGAGAAGGTTTTGAATTGGCTATGGTTGCTATTTTAAGTCAGTTGGCTCAAAGCGTTAAAGATGGAGTAGAAAAAGAAAACAATGGAGATTCAGATAATTTAGGAAAAGTTGACCCTTCAGCCGTTGCTATGCTTTTGGCAAATAGTCCCGTTCAAAACATAATTGATTCTTTTGGAAACGATTTTAATAGCCCAGATGAAGTTATCTCAGCGATTGCCAATTCACTTTTTCCACCTCCACCGGACATGACGGAAGGTGTAAAATGTTTCTTAACGAACTTTGCAAATGAAGTTGATTTTTTCACTCAAGCTCAACTTTTCAAAAACCCAACCAGTCTTAACAATCCAGATATTGAAATTGTTAGAAATATCTGTGTCCGCTGCGGCCTGCCATCCGATGATTCTTCTATTACAAAACTACTTCTTAAGCTTTCGGAGTTGATCGATAAGGATCTTTTAGAGCTTAAACTTAAAGAACTTAATGAGGCTTTTCTCCAATATTTAGATGTTTGTATTGATCCAAACGAAAATTATATTGAAAACCTTAAGAAATTTTTAGATGACCAGTCCGCAAAAGACCAAGCAAGCAATGAATCTGACGCAGCAGCACAAAAGCTTTTAGATTTGCTCTCGTTGCTTGACGGCGATAAGATAAAGAATTTAAAACCAAACCTTTATTGTAAATTTGGCTCAAGCAAAAAAGCCCTTTTTGATGATCAATATCCTGAAGTTATATTGGATTCACAAAACCAATTGGTTTCGAGCTTATTACAAGATACAAACGCTGCGTTTAATAATGATATTGGAAGATTTAAATCTATTATCCTCAAACAAGATGATTTAAACCCAATTGCTGCACTTGGACTCGGCGCGAATATAAACCCTGAAAACGGCAAAGATATTGGTAACTATGACTTTGGCAAATTTTTGGAGAAGATCAACAAGAATGAAATTGGAACTCCGGGCCAACCCTCCCCATCCAATTCCAAAAAAGATGTAATCCAAAGCGAGCTTAAGAAGTTTGAAGATCTTGTTTTGTTTTTTGACAATAATAAAAGCTTTTATCAGGGATTTACAGATGATTTTGGTGCAAATATTAAAGACATCTCTTCTTATACTTTTAAAACTGGAGGTTTAAAAATTGAATTATTTATCAGCACCCACGACAGCGATCAATTTCCCGGCGACAAACCAGTTCCTGCTAATACAGTAATGTTGTATGTTTCGAATGTTTTTACTGGCCGAATCGTTTTTGAAAAACAATATGGCACGGCAGAAGACTTCTTCCAAGGTCAGATATCTCTTTTTGATATAAATACGCCAAACTCTTGGTTCAAAAAGATGTCAGAAAAAAGCGGCTTGGGAGGCAAAAAGAATCTTATAAATATCCTTAAAAATTTCCTTTCCGCAGAAAAATATGTACAAGTTGGTTTTTCTCAAAGTGAGGAAGCTTTAGATGATGCCTTTAACAGTATTATTAAGATGACACCGGATAACGACCTTTTCCCAAAAATCTTTCAGAATGTTCTTTCTGGTCTTATTGATGTTTTTATCGAAAGTTATAAGGCTTTTACCGATGAAGCTTTTTTGAAAATTCCCCTAAAGGATTTTGAAGCAAAAACGATTTGGCCGTTACCAGATAAATCTCTGACTGATTCTCTGGAATTCGCAGTCGCAGAAGCCAAGGACAAAGCAGCAGCCGCTTTCGCGAAAATTGACGCCGATGGCGACGGAAACATTGATGAAGAGGCAAGTGAAAAAGACAAACAGGCTTTTGATAATGCAATAATAAATCAAGTCAATGCTGAATTCACTTTAGAAAATGCCTCAAGGCACTTTTTCAAAGATAACGGCATTCTTACCACACCAGAAGTTTTTGATGAATTTAAAGTTTTGCGCTCTAATCTCCAGTGTTTCATCGAAGAAACCGAAAATCCTGATTCATTTCAGGTTGCCAAGTTGTTTGCAGTTTATCAGTCCCTTTTTAATGTTTTAATTACACGGGAGCTTTTGAATTATTTCTTTATTCTGAATGTAAAAGGTTCAACTTCTGCTTTTGCTGATTTTCACTCTTTCCTTAAGGATACGTTGGCTGCTGATATTTTTGCGGCTTTCAATGGTAAGCACTTTGCCGATCCTATTTTTAAATCAAATTTTAAAAAAGATTTACTTTTGCTTTACAAAAATGACCGCATACTTCAAGGAGAGCCACCGAAATTACCTCAAGACATAAATGCAAACGAATCAATTCCCTTTCTCGTTTCTTATTTTGTTGAAAAATATTATATTACAATATTAGATAAAATTAAAAAAAGAATTTCCCTCTCACTTTCAGATTTTGGAAATGTTGATTTCACCAATACAGTTGCAGAAAAACCTTTGTACTCAAGTGTAAGTTATACTCATTATACATCTTTTGAGACTGATCAGTGGAATTTCAGTTACGACGACAACTTTTTATCTTCCGAAGAAGAGACTTATAATACGCCGATCACAAGAGTTCCAGTTTTTACCCTTGATGATATTAACAACCCTCAAGATAAGATAAACAATGGATTTGTCGTCCAAACGTTTGTGAATATTGAACAAAAAGCCCCAAATGGCACAGCACCAGCCGAAGCTTTTTTAAATCCCGAAGTAGACGGATTCAAAGGCATCGCAGGAAACTATGGTCACTATATTTTTTCCACACCGTCCACTAAGGTTCCCGATAACTTTCGATCCTACGGAAACAAATCCGGCGGAGCCAATGGTAAAAACTTTTATCAACTTCCCGGCGCCCAAGGAGAATACTGGCCAGTTCCAGACTTCGAAAAGAAACCTGAAATCGAAAACGGTAAGCTAAAAGAGGTTTATAAAGATTACTTAGACACATTTTTAAGAACTCAAGGAAAGATATCTGAAAACGACTTCTTGAAGTTTTACAAACAAGCTACTACCAAATTTTGGGGAAAAATGCCTGACGGCAGCATTAATTTAGATGCCAAAGTCAAAGCAAAAATGGAAAGTTTAGGCCCTGATGCTTATTTTGATAAGGCATCTGCTGGCGTCAGATTGTGTCTTGTTTTGGATTATCAAGATTCTTTCGCCCAGTCACTTCGTAAAGTGTTTGAAGATCTTTTTTATTATAATAGCATTCCGCAATTGCCTTGGCTTGATAAAGGAAAACAAATTAAATCTTTGTTTGATGAAAAGGTATTTTTCTTTGAAAATGCAAGCGCACCCGGCAAAATAAAAGTTTTAATTCCACTGTTGGTAAAAGAAAAAGATTTCCTCCCCAAAGCAAGGACTCATTGGCAAGCATTGTTGGATAATCCTGACCTTGGAGCCGAGTTCGAAGTTGACGGCGTTCCAATTGTATTCGCCAGCGCCGATAATTGGTTATTGAGTATGTATAGTGAAATAGAAACCTTCTTGTTTCAATTAAAGTCCCCGGCATCCCAACAATATAAAGATCACATTGGATCTCTAAAAACTCAATTAAAAGGTATGATGAATGAAGAATTGTTTTTACAATTCGTTCCTTTTATAATGAAAGATTTCTTTGATGGTATCTATGGCGATAAGCTTTCAAGTCTTTTTGATTCAACTTTAAAAGACATTATGGGGCAAATAAATGCTTCTAATTCTGTTATAGACGAAGAGTGGAAAAACCCTGCCACAGAAAATTCTGGACTCGGAGAGGATGAGTCAGGCTCAGGCGAATTTGATAAATTTAATTACACTCCTCTTATTATGGCTGCCCTTCCGCTTGTGATTATGGCAGCAGCAACTTACTCAGATCCAACGTGGAAAACTCCTTGGTATTATCCGGGGCCTCAGACGCCTTTGGGTTATCTTGCAAAAATTTTATCATATTCTCAATAGGAAAATAATTATAACATGTCAGGCTTCACACCAAAAATACCTTTACACCCTTCTTCTACTGATGGGTTTTACGCTCTTACAAAAAATCTGCGAGAAAATACCAAGCAAAGTTTGAAGATGATTGTCCTTACTACCCCCGGAGAACGTATTATGAATCCGTCCTTTGGAGTTGGCGTTAGACAATATTTATTTGAAAATTACACGAACAATCTTGCAAGATCTTTCAAAGCAAGATTATTTGAACAAGTTAAAAAATATTTACCTTTAGTTGAAATCGTTGATGTCAAATTCTTGAACTCCGCGAAAGAGGATACTTCGAATTCTTCTCTCGATCCCAACGTTCTTGCCATTGAAATCAGTTATGCAATTACTAATTTAAATATTTATGATAGTCTATTTATAGAAGATATCACTATAGGATTATAATATAAAATGGCCGTTAATTCCAAAAAACCTTCAATTGATTACACAAGTCGAGATTTCAGTTCTATTCGCGAAGATCTGATTAGTTATGCGAAAAGATATTATCCGAATCATGTAAAAGACTTTTCGCAACCTTCTTTCGGTGCCCTTTTAATCGATTCGGTTGCTTATGTTGGCGATATTCTTTCATTTTATCTTGACTATCAAGCCAATGAATCGTTTATGGCAACGGCAATTGAATATAATAATGTTATTAAACGCGCCAGAGCTTTGGGCTACAAATTACAAACAAATCCCTCTTCTTATGGTACAGTAACAATTTATGTTTTAGTGCCGACTGAAAGTAATACTGTTGCTCCTGATACAAACTATATGCCGATTCTTAAACGAGGAAGCACTTTTTCTTCAACGAACGGAACCTCTTTTACTCTTGTCGAAGATATTAATTTTGCCGATTCGAATTTGGAAAAAGTAGTTGCCCAAGTGGATTCCACAACAGGCGCTCCCACAAAATATGCTGTTAAAGCCAATGCACAAGTTGTTTCGGGAGAAATTGGAATTGAAACTGTAGATGTCGGCCCCTATACAAAGTTTCCCAAGTTCGAACTTGAAACTAAAAATGTTGCCGAGATACTGTCAGTTGAAGACGGAAACGGCCATCGATATTATGAAGTCGATCATTTAACTCAAAACGTTATTTTCCTTCCCGTTGTAAACAATAATGAAGACAGAAACACTGTTAAAAATATCATAAAGCCCGTTTCTGTCAGTAGAAGATTCACCGTTGAAAAAGACGCAATCAACACTTATCTACAATTTGGCGGTGGCTCGGAAGAAACTGAAACAAAATATCTTGACCCTTCAAATGTGATTTTGAATGTCTTTGGCAAAGAACACATCATCGATCAATCCTTCGATCCGAGCGTTCTTATCAAATCAGACAAATTGGGCGTTGCCCCGGCAAATACTTCTTTGCTCGTTACCTTTCGTTTAAACACAGCAGATAATGTCAATACGTCTGCCAATACAATTACAACCGTTCAAGATGTAAAATTGCGCTTTAACGCGCCAGAAAATCTTTCACAAACAAAAATCAACGAGGTTCGTTCCTCTTTAGAGGTAAATAACGATGAAGCAATTGTTGGCGATATCACTCTTCCCTCTTCAGATGAGGTTAAAATCAGAGCACAAGCAAACTTTGCCACACAGAATAGAGCAGTTACAAAACAAGATTATATTAGTGTAGTTTATAATATGCCTTCAAAGTTTGGTTCTGTCAAGAGAGCTTCGATTTCAGAAGATCATTTATCCTACAATCAAAGAAATCTAAACTTGTATGTCATTTCTGAAAATAGTAAGATTAAATTAACCAAAACCAACGATACCATTAAACAAAATTTAAAAACTTGGTTGAATCAATATAAGATGATTAACGATACAATTGATATTCTTGATGCCAAAATTGTAAACTTTGGAGTTAAATATGTTGCCAAAGGAATGCCTGATATTAATAAATATCTTGTTCTCGACGACGCAAACAGAGCCATTCAGAATTTCTTTAGTGGCCGATTTTTTGAGATTGGAGAGCCTATATTAATTACAGATATTTTTGGTGTCTTAAAAAATGTTGGAACAGTATTAGACGTTATGGATGTTGAACTTTTTGTTCAATCCGGCGGCGATTATGCAGATCCGCCCTTCACAATCGATGAGTTTTTGAGTGCAGATGGCACTGTAATCGCCCCTGCAAATAACGTTATTTTTGAGCTTAAATATCCGAATAAAGACATTCTGGGAACTATTAAATAATGGCTATTAAGAAGTACTTCGCGACAAAAGATAACACAATTACCAATGCTTTTAAGGCTAATTTAAGCACAAGAGGCGTTAGTGGAAACATGGGACAATCAGACGTCCTTGAAACCTTTTATATTTTTGCCCAAGCTAATACTTCTTCTTCCGAACTTGCACGAATTTTAGTTCAATTTGACTCCGATACGATTTCTACTGACAGGACAGAAGGAACTATACCAGCTTCAGGAAGCGTTTCATTTTACTTGCGCTTATATAATGCAGAACATGTGGGAACAACTCCAAAAGATTTTACATTAATTGCTTCAGCCGTTTCTGGAACTTGGGATGAAGGCCTCGGCCTTGACATGGAAGAATATTCTGACAGAGACGCTTCTAATTGGCTTTATGCAAGTGATTCAAAAATACAGGCTAGTGCTTCTTTTCTTGTTAGAGATTATAACAACGTTGGCCAAAATATACAACTTACTGGTACAAATAAATATAGATTTGAGGCAGCCGCAGCAGACGATTACGGCGATGATAAATTTGCAATAGGCGCGACTGACAGCGCATGTGCCACTAACATAAAGAACATTATTATCAACAACGCATCAACTGATTTCAGCGCTTCTGTCAATGATGATATTGTGACCGTATATTCATTACCCGCAAATGCTGCTGGGAATTCTGGCTCTTTATCGAGTAGTTTGAGTGAATGGGTCGAAGTTACTGGATCTGATTATATTACAAATGGCTTGCTTAGTGCTAGTTTTCAGGGTGGAAGCGATTATACATTGTGGGTTACTGAAGGCGGCGACGTTTATGATGACACTTCATCTTCATTTTCGCAATCTTTTGACACTGGTTTCGAAAATTTAGAAATGGATGTCACGCCTCTTGTGGAACAATGGATTAGCTCAAGCGCAAATAGTGGCACTCCCGGCGTAGCCGAAAGAACAAATCACGGCTTTAGAATTTCTTTATCTGGAAGCGACGAAACAGGTAACAATTCTTATTATAATAAAAAATTCTTTGCGAGAGGCTCTCAATTCTTTTTTAAGCGTCCGACCATCGAAGCGCGTTGGGATAGCAGCAAAAAAGATAACAGAGGAAACTTTTACTTAAGTTCTTCATTGGTCCCGGCTTCTGATAATTTAATGAAGTTGTACCTTTATAATGTGGTCAGAGGACAGTTAACTAATATTCCGGGCCTAGCCTCGGGCAGTCTTCTTGTTAGTTTATATTCTGGAACTCTTGATAACACAGCCCCTTCGGGTTCTAAAATTGGACTTGCAATTGGTGGAGGAACTGTCGCAGCTTTAGACATCAATACAACGGCATCTTATGTTGAAACTGGCATTTATTCTTGCTCATTTGCTTATACCTCTTCAGCCATTACAACTATTTTTGACGTGTGGCATAGCGGAAGCACAGCTACTGAATATCATACTGGTTCATCAATAGGCATTGACACTTTCGATAGCCAAAATTTTAATTTCAACCAGAGATACGTTTCAAAAATTACAAATTTGAGGGCAAATTATTCTACTGGAGAGGTCGCACGATTTAGACTTTTCACCAGACTAAAGGATTGGAATCCAACCATTTATACTGTTGCCAAGAATGATGTTGACATTTCAATCGTTGACGACGTTTATTATAAAATTGTTCGCGCAAATGATGATTGGATTGCTGTTGATTTCGGAACCGGCTCGACAAACTGTACGAGACTTTCTTATGACGCAAGCGGAAGCTATTTTGATTTTGATATGAAGATGTTGGAAGCAAATTCAGTTTACCAAATCTATTTCACTTATTTGATTAATGGAAATTATGTAGAACAGCCAGAGGTTTTTAGGTTTAGAACAACATGAGTTTAAAAGATTTATTTAATAATCTAAATTCATCAATAGTTTCAAGTGGTTCCATCGAAAAGATGGCTTCTGAAGTTGAATCTGCTGATTATATATTGTCTTATTCCAAACAACGGGATAAGCTTCGAACACATAATGATTTCACAAAACCAGAAAGTTTTGCAAAATTTGGCTCGGCAGAGAAGTATTATATCGATTCTATTGAAAGGATTTATAAAACCTATCCTTATGACGGCTCCTTAAAAGAAAAAGTTGATTGGGAACTTAGTTCTTCTGGAATTGATTTATATCTTTTTGACAATGAATACCCCAGAAGAAATGGTTTCGTTAATTTCTCCCCAACGGGTTGGGGTTCGTCTTTGGCATCGGAAAACGGTTTTAGCGAACCAGAAAACAAAGAATACATTTTTATAGAAGGTGGACCCAATACAAGTTCACGCGCCAAAGGCGAAGGCATTAATGACACTTCGGGCAATTATCGCAGTGGTTATGCAAATACATATGACATTTCTTTAGATCGAGATTCAAATCTTAGAATTGATGGCAAAGCAGGAAACACAATTGAATTTTGGATGAAGAAACAAGATTTCTTAGTTGGGCCTAATACTCGCGAAGTTATTTATGATTCTTATACAACTGAATTTTCTCCGGGTGATGCCAATTATGGAAGATTAAGTTTAGCTTTAACTGGTGCTTTGTATTCAAATGGGCCTTTTCTCGTTACTTATATGTCAGGAAACGCAGGAGCAAGTTTATTTGCTCTTGGCGACAACTTGACTCTGGCCGATATTGCAGACGATGAATGGCATCATTATGCGATTACACTTAAAAATGACGGTTCGAACTTAGAAAGTAAATTGTTTGTAGATGGCGCCCACAGTCAAACAAGACTTGTCACAGCTTCAGATATTACAAATACCGGCCCACCGGCAGTGAATTATGTTAGCGGAAACATGAATGCAACAATTGGCGCCCTTGCCACAACGCCTTCGGGAAGTGCTTCTTCAACTCTCGGTTGGGGTAAGCTCTCGGGATCATTAGATGAATTTAGATTTTGGAAAGTTGCTAGAAATGCCCAGCAAGTTGGAAGACAATTTATCCAACCAGTTGGCGCTGGAACAAATTCAGATGTGGCCAATACCGATTTGGGAGTTTATTACAAGTTTAACGAAGGTATAACTCTTATTGAGGCGATTGATGACAACATTCTTGATTATTCTGGTAGAATTAGTAATGGCGCATTCATCGGCTATAATTCTAATACGCGAGAGACAGGATCAGCCATCGTTCTTTCGAAGAAAGCAGACTCTGAATTCAAAGATCCGATTTTATATAGTTTTCACCCAGATGTAAAAGCGCTGGTTGCAAAGAAGAAAAAAATTGGCCAAGAACATGATTATGCAAATCCAAATTCAATTTATAGTAGTATTCCTGATTGGATTACATCAACGGATAGTGCAAAGGATTCGCCTCCTCTTAAAAATCTTACACAAATAATTTCAAGTTATTTTGATACGTTAGCAAATCAGATTGAAGATTTAGCGAAGCTTAAAGATGTTACATATGCCAGCGGAACTCTGAGTAACAACCAGAAACCCTACTTTTTTAACGATAGAATTTTGCAAGGTTCTGGTTTTCCTTATATCCCACACTTGTTTTCTGATGCATCTTTCTTTGAGTTTTTCCGAAATAGAAGCGATACACAACTTTTCGAAGAAAAGCTTTATGATGTTAAAAATACAATCTATAGAAATATTTACAACAACTTAGCGTACATCAACAAGACAAAAGGAACTGAAAAATCATTTCGTAATCTTTTGAGATGTTTCGGCGTTGATGATGAAATCTACAAGATTCGCCATTATGCAACGGATGCAGTCTTTGAATTCCGAGATAACTACAAATCTATTGTTGAGAGTAAAAATTATGTTAATTTTGCCTTAACAGCTTCAGCCGAAGCCACAATATATCAGTATCAAACAGATTCCAATACAACTTCATATATCACTGCAAGTGCGGTAACGACTGGTCTTGAAGGAAGCGGATTTGGTTTTTCCGTAGAAACACAAGCAATCTTTCCCATTATTGGTTCTGAAGCAGATTATAACACTCTTATTAAATCCAAAGATCGTTCTAAAACTTATTATGTTCATGATTTTGTAACTGATACAGAAGCTTCTATTTTCGGCCTTCGTTCGGTTGACAAAGCAGCCGCAGAAAATGATCTTACAGTTCCGGCTAATGACAGAACAGGTTTTGTTGTTAAAGTTATTAGAGATAACAGTTTTGACAAGAGAGCCTATTTTAAGGTTGAACCAACCGATGGAACAAGTTATTTTCCAACCATCACCTCTTCTTACTTCGAAGAAGTCTTTGATGATTCTAAATGGAATTTCGCCGTCACTGTAAAACCATCTAATTATGGCCAATTCAATGCTGTTAGCGGCAGCGCTATTGACGCAGATTACGATGTCAATTTCTATGGCGTAGAATCTGTTTTGGATGAAGTTAGAAACAGTTTCGCTGTTAGCTCAAGCATTTCAAAAGCTTACGGTCAGACAATCCTCACAACTCCAAAAAGAGTTTTTGTTGGTGCCCTCCGCGAAGATCTTTCTGGTTCTTTAATAACGAGATCAAATGCTCATATTACAGATTGTAGATTTTGGCTCGCTCCTCTTTCCTTTAACGATGTGAAACGCCACAATTTTGATTTTGAAAACTCTGGTATTGAAAATCCTTATCAAAGCGCTTATCTATTTCAGTCCACTGGAAGTGCTCCGCGAGTTCCAAATATTGAAACTCTTGCCCTTCATTGGGATTTTACGAGTCTTACAAGTTCAAATGATAGCGGTCAATTCGATGTTACGGACCTTTCTAGCGGTAGCGCAACAGATAATCGCTTCAGCGCCCTGAGTAAAATTCTTTCAAGACAGCACCCAGCGAGAGGAGATTTCTTCCTTTCTGATTCAACAAAAACTTTCCAGAAAAAAGATATTTATAACGCAAGAACGCAACTTCCTGAATTTATTAACTCTTCTGATATGGTTTTTATTCGAGATCAAGACGATGTTACATTTACTCGCAGCACTCGCCCGACCAATTATTTGATGACAATCGAAAAAAGTATGTATCAAACGGTCAGTGAAGAGATGCTTAAAGTTTTTAGTACTGTTGTTGATTTTGGTTCAATGGTGGGAGACCCTGTAAATAATTATCGAGCAGAGTATAAGAATCTCAGCAAGTTAAGACAACTTTTCTTTGAAAATGTTTCAAATACTCCAAAAATTGAGAAATATGTTGATTATTATAGATGGCTTGATTCGGGTCTCAACTCAATGCTCGCGAATTTAATCCCAGCCACTGCTGTGACTTTCGACGATGACAATCTTATTCGCCCAATCATTGAAGAATACATATTTAATCGCAACAAATACGATCATAAGTTTCCAACTATGGAATTTCAGCAACCGGAGCTAACAGGTCATATTCTTGGAATTCGTGAAGGATTATATAATTATCGCTATGGCAGCGCTGTCCAGCCAAATCTTGGACAAATCCAAGAAGAACATTGTTTTTGGTGGAAAAATCGCGCCAAAAGATCTCTTTCGGGAAGTGGAAATACAAATGTTGATGCTGATCGACAATCATTGCTCGACGCTCAAAACAATTTAAACAATGCATCGGCACCCAATTTAAGTAGCTCTTTTGCTGGAGGATACGAAGGATCGACATTTGCAGTCCGAAACTTTGCAAGACCTTACAAATATAAAGTTGATTTGACGCCTACAATAAAAGGTGGAACAAACTTCGATCACAATAGAAAAATCAATTATTGGAGTTCAGGGTTTAGAACAGATTTTGATGCTACCACTACTGCAGAAATTTCCCACTATGTTCCAACGGGTTCTTGTGAAGACGAGCTTGTTCCAAATAAAAAAGTTTTTGTACATTTCTCGTTTGATAATGATGACATTCCAAGTAATATTACAGCGCCCTTTAATATCATAAGCGCTTCTTTTGCAACGGCTTGCACTTTCGGACTCTCAGGGTCACAAATTGTTAACATTCATTATGATGCTTATGGCTCCGATTCTGAAACTCCAGCGCAGGGACCGTTTACAGATGAACATGTCGGCGGATATCAACATCGTCACGTTCCTTTGAACACTGGCGCAGATTCTATCGAAGACAGACCTGAATATTTTAGAATTACTGCGAGTAGTCCAACTAGCGATACTCTTCATGTTTATAATTCTGATCAAGACTTAGACGGCGCCGTAAAAACGCTTTTACCAAGGGCTGATTTTTATCGTGGCGAGATGATAAAGCGCCCTGTTAATATTAGAAATATTCAATCGACGACGGGTTCTTCTGTTCTTGGAAATTACTATCAAGCCTATGAAATAGTTTCCACAGCAGGAAGATCAGTGAATAATAGATTATTTGTAAAATCAGAGGGCGATTTGCTCACGGCAAGCAGCGAAGTCTACAATTTTTCAGGTGCTTACGATTATGGCATTCCGGTAAGAAGCGCCACAGGAAGCAACAAATACATTTTTGTAAATAGATTTGCGGCTCCGGGCGACCCCTCAACAATGGGTGAAGGCTTTCTTGATTCTACCGCAGGAGAATACAGCGTTTATAATTCACTTCCTTGGAGAAATCTTGATGTTCGTTTTTCTCTACAAGAGCTTCTCACAGATCATTGTAAAAAGGGCGGCTATTTTAGTGATTGGGCAAGAGTTAGAGATTGGCAAGAGGCTGGTTCAGGAAGCAGCTATCCCGGCGGAAGTAGTTCAATTAATTCTTTGAATTATAGCGGAACTGGTTCTTTTCAAAAAAATCACAGGAACACGAGAAAGCAACCTCAATATTCAACAAATAAAACTGGACCTGCCGGAATTGTAAATGTAACGGCTTCTTATGACAATTATTATGTTCGCCATCAACTACCTCAAACAGATATGCAATACGCTTGGATTTCGTCAAGCGTTGTTCAAGGTTATTCTGGCTCTGTTCTTTATGGATATGAAAAACCAGATTTCGCAAATGCAGGTTTTGCCTCCTCGGATATTATTTTTCAGAGTTGCAGTATAGAGCCTATATCACAGGCAATACCTTTTGATTACATTCACTTAAGAACCATTGTCACTGATGGTGTTCACGCTTCGCAGAATCTGCTTTCTAGTTCAGATTATTTTGCAAGCGATATCACATCATCAACTGATTTTTTAGTTTCTTCTTTTGCTACAAACGCCATTGTATCAAATCGAGGTGGCCCATACGGTGGAGCAAATTGGAAGCTTTACAGGAAAGAAAATCATCCCCTTGTTAGAGCACATAGAAATGAAAATAGAATTAGTTTCCTTACCTCCAGTATAGTTGTAGGCCGTTCCGGATTGCAAAAAACAATTCAAGGTCTTCGCTCCGTAATCGAACCTCCTTTGAATTCTAAATATAAGCCTGTTGCTTTTGATTTAGATATTCAAACCGCTCCTTTGGGCGGCGAAACCAGAGTTACTTTCGAACAATCTTATTTGAATAATTTCGTAAGATTTTCGGACAAAATCGATGATTCTTTGGATTTGAATATGATAGGTGCCTTCGAAGAAGTAGAGGGATATCCGACTCAAAAGTTGGCTTATAATGCATTAGCTTTCCTAATAACGGACACTTCTGTCTCTGAAGAAACGAATCCCATCAACAAGGTACATTCAATTTCAACAAATGAAACAATTTATCCAAGAGAAAAGTTTACTTATCTTGAGGAAACAAGAAAGAGAACCAATTTTATAAACTTGGTATGGAGAGACGATAGAACAATAAGAAGCGATGAAGGTAGTAAATTTGAGCCGTTTGGAACCAGACCGCCGCAACTGGGAATGTCTTATAAAGCAAGCATTTGGCCTTTGGATGCGAGAGGTGGCGCCAACGCACTATATTCTTATGAGGCTAATAATTTCCCCGGCACACCCACAACAACAACTCGCGGCCAACTCCAATCAGGGATTCTACAAAATGATTGTGCTCAATTCGCTGCCGGTGTCGCTTCCGCTGGCAAAACGTATGGCAATTGCTATCCCATTTTTAATCGAAGAATTGTAGAATATACCAAAGGTGCTTTTTATAAAGTTGGCGACACGAAATGGGAAGCTGGAGAGGAAGCAGGCGTTAATCCATTTTATGATACTTACGACGATTATGTCGATGAATTAATGAGAATGGGTAAAAATTATGGTATTTTACCTGAGTTTAGAATCTCCGAACACATGGACTATTATATAAATCAAAACGGCGGCGACTTTCTTGTCGAAAATACAGCAAGCCTTTCACTAACTGGCGCTGCCATCCAGAACACGCCCTTTTCTGATTTTATTGTCAATTACAGCCATTCAGACTTCTTAAAGGCTTTTACAATTGTAAATCAAGATTTCAAAGAACAGATCCCCGCAACAAAACTTGAATTTGAATGTGATGGTATCTTAAAGTTTTTACCCTATACAGATTTTTTCCCCGCTCAAAGGACTGTCACTCTGGGAGAAATGTTTCTTGATGATTATTCTGCTTTTATTTTTGACGCTCGCTTGGGTGAGATTGGAACACGGGCATCTTTAGCGGGTGCATCGGTCATCGCACGGCCTTTATTTCAATCTCTTTATACTCCGGGTATCATGTACAATAGTATTAAATCTGGCCTTGCAGTCGATTACCCAGTGGCCACCTCAGTTTTGACTTTTACTGGCAGCGTCTCACAAACCACAAGCTCAGAAGATAATTTCTTTATGAGAAATATTCCAAGAATTAGCAGTGATTTTGACTTTAGAGTACCTTTTGAAACAATTGTTGATCCAGAGTCCTATCTTTTGAATAAAACAATTTTCGACCAAGAACCTCATCCAAGCGCTTCGTTAGATCTTACAGCTTCAATGCTCGGCGCAGGCCGCAAAACTTATAGCTTGGCCGCAAGTAATTTTCTTGCTGCAACTATTGATTTCTTTAGACCACATGGTAAACTGGCAACAATAGCCTCACTTCCAGACGTTGATGGCAACTTTGGCAATCTTTCAAGGCGTAAAAAATATGTTATGGATATTACTCTAAGCAATGCTACGGCAAGATCTTATCAACAAATTGCTAATTTCTTCAGTGCGTCCGAGGGAGGCAATTTGGATAATTTTGCCTCGGCATCTTATCTTTTGAATCCTCCAACTTGTGTGATGTATCAAAGAACGGCAAGCGTTAATGCTTATGGCTCGTCCTTTGGACCTCCTTGTAATAATATGAACTCAAACCTCTTAAAGAATTTTGTGGATGGATTGCCTTTGAGTGGAACTGCAAAGCTGCACTCTTCTGCCTCTTATGATGCCTTTACACCGCCTTATTATAACGGCTATTCGCGCATTAGATTAGAATACAACCCGACAAGAACTGATAAATTTACTGTTGATGAGATCGTTCCTAATCTAACTTCAAGCTTTCTCAGATTTTGTTTGGATAACAGAGGGCATAACGATACACATTCTCAAATGGAACTTTCTGCAAGTCTTAATTATCTTCAAATTTCAAGACAGTATGGAGTAAAATATGATCCTGTGGGGAATCCAATAGAAATTGATGCTGGCATACAAACAAACCAAATGGTCATTCAACCAAAATGGGAAACGCCATTTCTGGATTTCAAAGATGTACATCCGGCATTGCCAATTAGAGGCTCAGGAAGTGTTGCACAAGGGATTTGGCATCAATATGGTCTCATCCCTTCAGCGAGTTCGCAGGGATTATTTATGCAAATTCAAGATTCTGAAGATTCTTCTCATGCTTCTTTGGCCGATGAAATGGGCTTCAAAAAGTCCCCCATTAGATTGGGAGAAATAGCGCAACAGAAAGAAATCTTTGAAGCAGTTATCGCAATTCCTCATGTATTTCATACACTTACCAACGAATCGGGCGAAAAGGCTCGTTTTTCGATACCACGAGAAACTATCGATATTGCCGAAAGAATTCTCTCTGAGGGCGGAATTTCAGAGAAAACTGAAAACTATATTAAATCGGTTGGTCCTGAGAACCGCCCCACAAAAGACATCGTAAATATGGTTAAAAAGATGAAAAAATATATTTTACCACCAGCGCTCGATTTTGTCACAAATAAAACTGTTAAGCCTTTTGCGATGTTTATTTTTGAATTTTCTGCCGTTCTTTCGCAAACCGATTTGTCTAAGATTTGGCAGAATTTATCACCAGATATTGGAGTTACGGCACAAAAAAGCAAAGCAAGTCTACCAATTGATATTTTTAAATCCGATGAAACGCTTGGCAAATCGATGCTTGATTCCATTCCGAACAACCTTCAGTGGAGTGTTTTCAAAGTTAAACAACGGGGATCATTTAATTATTTTTCAACGGTTGCCGGTGCAAAGCTTGATTCTCGATTCAAATTCAATTTCGAGGTTGGCTCCGCCGATGCAGAAAAGGAATCTGTCCCAGATTATAGCTATAATTGGCCTTATGATTTCTTTAGTCTTGTTGAACTTGCCAAAGTCGATTGTAAAGTTGAATTTGGCAAACCTTATAGAGTTGAATCGTTTCCTAAAGTTATACCAGATCCAGTTACACCTTCCGTAAAAAAACGACAAGAGCCGCCCCCGTCATACCAGAATTTGGACTCGACATCACAAACGCAAGAATTGTCCCCAACGACAACGGAACGAGCCGCAGGTAAAGCTGCGGTAGCGGCAACTAAAACAGCATCGACAACGAGCAAAGCAGAAGGCGCAGCAGCAACAACAAAAGAAGCATCAAAAGCATCGACACAAATAAAAACAAATAAGCCACCGCCGAATTTAGGCAAGTTGTATTAAAGGATAAAAAGAGATGAGATTTTTAAATCCAAAAGAAGAAGTCATTAAGATTAAAATTACCCCCTTTGGTAAATATCTCATAAGTCAGGGGAAGTTTGATCCTGTTTATTATGCCTTTTTTGATGATGATATCATTTATGATTCAAGTTATCTTTCTGGTACTGGTAACACAGGCGAGCTTCAAAATGACATTGAAGTCCGCATTTTAGACAATACGCCTCGTTTTGAGGGACAGACAAAGTTTAAAGGCGCAGAAGCAACTGTATTCTCAAAATTCCCAGACCAACTCGATGAAATCTTTCCGGGCATTTCAAAGAAAATTGCCGATAAATCATATAATATCGCCACAACGGAGTCTCCACTAAACCAATATTATTTACAGACTCCTTTGGGCAAATCAGCTTATAACTCTGAAAAGGCTCCTTATTTTAATCTTGAAGCCCTTACGGGTTCTTTTTTAACTGCGAGCATCTTAGGAGAAAGCGGCTCTGGCTATTTCAATTACCACAGCGGATCGATTGAATTTATTCCTCAAGTAGACATGGAAGTCACAAACGAAGTATCACTTTCTAAAACTGCTGATGGGTTCGATCTCACGGCAAATACGCCTCAAGACGATGAATTTTTTGATTCATTTTATCGTTTTGAATCGGACGGTTCAACTTTGTTTTATGATAAGAAGAGAGCATTTTTTAAGCTGGAAGAGGGACATACAGAATTTAAGAAAGAGAATTTTGACATCGAAGTCTTTGAAATCATAACTCAAAAAGCAAAAAGGGCCGACGGCGACGAAAAAGTCTCTAAATCAAATTTGAGAAAGCTTTCGTTTGCCAAAGAAGAAGATGTTATTGACCCTTCTTTTGTTGATTACTTTTTCAATTTGAAGCTTGATAATGAAATTGACGATTCATATTATTGTGAAGTTATGAAAGGAAAACCAAATAGAATTAGAAATATGTTCTCTGACAACACTTTCCGATGTCCTGATGACTTTGATGAAAAACTCATCAATGTCGATATTTATAATAATTCTGAAATTAAGGATGATGACTAATGGTTTTTGATTATAAAAATTATGGGATTGGAGAAAGCTACCTTCCAAAAATTTATTTTGAGAGGATTGTGATTGAAAAAGCACCCCCACCAGTTGTTTTAAATGATTCTATTTTGGCTTATATCGATGCTGACGAGGGACCGCTTTATGAACAGACTGCCCAAGGCCAGTCGGTTCCAACGGAGAATTTTTGGGCCTTAAAAGGCTATGTCGAACAAGCAAAAAGCTCTCCTAATACAGTTCTCAAGGTTGATGCAAAAATAATCTTTAATGCCCCTGACGTTGCTACATTTAAAAATATTGTTGAGGATGCTGATTTTAATAGCGCACTCGCATTTACTTTCTTTGCTGCTTATTATGATCCAACTCAGCCAAAAACCAATAATATTGTCGAACAATTACCCCAAAGCCTAAAGACATATGATATCGGAATCAAAAACAAGATTAATGAGAACACAAATTCAATCACGCCATCTGCTACTGCGCGTATTGTAGATGTCACACAAGTACTTTTTCACGATCACAATACATCTATTGATGTTTTTGATGTCTTTAGGAAATATGAACGAAAGTTTCCCGATGGCAAAACTTATTTTGAAATACCGTATAGCTTCACTTTAAACATTGCGAGCGAAAACCCAACTTTTATTTACTTGCTTGGAATCCCAACAATGGAAAACGTTGAAATTGATTTTTCATATAACTTTGGTGGCTTTGAGATTAATGATCCTTCTAAATTTTCCGAACAAGCAGGCCTTTTAGATGAGGGATGGATCACTGGACCAGCTACTTTTGAAACCGTTATTAGAAATTCTAAGGCTCAGACCTCTGGTCATCTTTTTACAATTTCTGAAAATCAATCTTTAAACGCGCCACCCGATACGTCGTCTTCTGATCAAGCTAAAATTGATTCTGATAACATCAAAAGAAATCAGTTGTTTAATAATCTCAAAGGGTCTCCTTGGCTCGGAAATGTCCATCGTTATTTCAATAGATTTATGGCCGGAGAGTGGCACAAAAATGATGAAATTCATCCCTTTGTGGACGCTCATTCGTTTCCAAATCGAAAAGTTATTGACCACAGATCTCTTAGTCAAATCAAAGATTCTCAAATAGATCTGTCTTCTTTGGATGATCTTTTAGATCTTAGCGATATTCGTTACGGCGGTCCTTATAATACAACATATAGCTTAGAAAAGCTTCCAATTTTTTCTGATTGCTTCTTGAGCACGAATAAAGAAGGCGTTGTAAACGGCTTCTTTGGCGTTGATTATCTTAAACTTTTGAAGGCTCACGGCCTCATTCCAGCTTTGCTAACCAAAATTGCAGAGATGGATAAAAGCAATACACCAGTTATTTATGCACAGTTCGTTACTCTTTTGAGGGATAACCTTGCAAAATTCCTTAAAGTTAAGATTCATAGACACGGCGGAGGAAATAAAAAACTTATTTATGATTCTGATCGCGTTGATTCTAAGGGAGTTTTCCCGGCTATAACAGACCAGCAAACGATTGAAGAAAGCAATACTGCTCCTTTGGGTTTTTTGAATCCGTTAGAACTCGATATGAAATCTTTTAATTTGTCAAGCCTTGGGCTTTTTGAGTTTTATACATTTTCGGATCTCGATCCTAACAAAAACTTTGATACAGATTATTCTTATGAAATTGAATTTACTTTGACCGATCCCTTGTTTGTGTTTCTCAATCTAATACTTCAGATGGTTACGCTTGCAATCGATGGTTATGGTACTATTTTCGGCCTCAAACAGCTTATAGCTTTGATCACGGTCCAAACTAAAAATAAGAACATTTTAAACGAATCCGCAAGTCCTTATATTGATGGAACTTATGCCAATTTATTGCCGTCAGATTTTACAGTGGAAGGTGGCATCGAATACGTTCCACCAAAAACAACTCTACAAGTTGTAAATTCTATCAATCCTACGTCTGTTGACCAAGAAACGGGAGTTCTGGTTTATGTCAAACACCTTTTGGATACGAACGCCATTCCAATGCTTTTGAATTCCACCAAAACTAATACAATAATTGATTCTGCTGGTTTTGCGATTGCTGTTCACAATGCCATCTCTATTATTGATGACGATAATATTTCATTAGAAGATATTGTTTTTGTAGAAAATGTTCTTTCATCTCTACGTTCTGATTTAGAAAGCGTGATCGATGGGTTCTCGAATGTCAATCATGTTAAAATCGCGAGCGGAAACTCTTCTTCAAATACAACAGTTGACCCTTTAAATGCGAACCCAAATCTAAGACAAATTTCAGCTAAGAAGCATTTTCCCACTACAATTCGAAAGAACACTTCTGGTTTCGATTATGTTGAGATTTTTGATGGAAATCAAACATTAGTTGATGATTCTCTAAAACAAATCCAAGGCGGCACCTTCACTACAATGATGAATACCGTCCTTGAAAATTATTATAGTCCCGAGGTTATTACCGGCAATACACTGCCAATAGAAAATGGCCCAACGAATCTTTCAGTGGATAAAAATGGATATTCCCATCTTCCTTTGTATGTCGATGGAGTCGTGCTGCCGGAAAGTTTAAAGAGTCCTGTTGATGATACTTGGAGTCATGTCCTTCATTCTCTTCTATTATATAAGAAAGAAAGTTTGTCTAAAATGGACAAAAGCAGCATCTTTTCATATGATCAAAGTGGAGTTCTAACTCCCTATGGCAAATATATTCTCAATCAAAGCTTTGAAAGCGGCGGCGACGTATCTTCAAAATCTTATTTTGACAATTCTAACAATATGCATTCGCTCGTCAAAGCTGAAAGAAATCAAACACTTGCCGGAACTTTTGGCTTGAGTATCCAAGATAACGTTGAGGTTACAACAGGCGTGGAATCATCAGATGGCTCACCAGTACCAAAGGGTGCCGTCGATATAGAAACCAAATCGAATTCAACCAACGTCTTGACGAACTATTTCTTGTCTTACGTCAATAATTTTGTTGAGGGCGACTTTGATTTTTCTAATCTTCTTCTGCCTTCGTCTTTACCGGAGAAGAGAATAGAAACGACACCAATTCAACTTCTTTCCTTGATTCTTTATGCTCAAGGTTACAGCGTTGACAATTTAGGAAACCCGGCACCGCAATACAATTTCAAGACTTTTGTGGATTCTCTTTTTGATGAAGGAAGCTCCCAGCTTTTTGCAAGCCGATTCGCTGAATATTTCTTTACTTTCTTGAATTTTGTACAAATTGATTACTTGAGCGACTTTGGTAAGATTTCTAGCGACGGCAGTAAAGCGGAAGCTCTTTTAAAAGGGAATGGAACGTCGCTCACAGATCCAAAATGGACCAAACTGACTAAGACTGCAATTCTACAAATCCCTGACGGCTCATCTTTATTTTGCAGACTAACCAATCATAAAGATTCTTTTTTGCCAGACAATGGCATTCGAAAAGAACTTCTCTTCTATCCAAACTTTAATAAGTATTTTCTAATTACTGGTAGAGTCAAACCCGGAGAAGTTCCAATTAAATTTGATTTTGGAACCAAGCTTGTTGTAAAGGGATTCGCAGGATAATTTAAAATGAGTTTTAATTTTTCAGATATTTTTGGTTTTTCAAAGTTTGTAAATACGCGATTTGTCGATGAGTTCGTTGTTGAGGAGCCTTTAATTGAAATTCCAGTCGTCCCATCCGGCGGCTTCCAATCGCTCTCCTCGGGAATGTCTTCGGGTATATCTTCTCCCATTTCACCGGGAGAGGCATCACCAGAGGCAATCGCCAAAGCCAAAGCGGCAGCAGCAAAAGCCGCCAAGGCAAAGAAAAAAGAAGAGTCTGGAACTACTAAGGAAAAAGGCCCCTTTAAATTTGAAGAGTCTGGTGGTGGTCTTGGCGGAATGAGCGAGTTGTAATAGCATTTTGAGGTTTTATTTTGTCTAAATCAGTTGGAAAATTAGTTTTCTTTAGAGTGATCGATCAGAACGGTTCGGGCCATCATGTAATGAACTACAAATTCCCCACGGACAAAACCGAATGGAAAGACCAGTTTGGCAAATCTGAATTACAAAAAATTATAAGACCACAAACGCAAAATTATGAAATTACTGGTGATGCTCTCGAAACAAAGAGTTTTTACGAAGGTCTTAGTTTTGCACAACAAAAAGATTATATGGTTGCTTTCGCCGACATCGGCCTCGACAAAGATGATTTTGCGGATTCTGTTAAATTTGCTGGGATAAAGGGTCTCTTGAATTTTAATCCACTAACGCCCAACAATCCAAAAGGTCTGAGCAAGGTTCAGAAATCAGACACCGGAACATTCTTGAATCACAATTTTTCTTTGCAGCGACCTCTCTTAACCACTGAAAGTAAACAACAAGGTTTTAAAAGCTCAGATTCTGAGCCATTTGGCTTTGATGACGAAATCTCAATCACGCCTGTTTACAACTATTATCTTAAAAAATATGAAGATTTTTATTCAAGAAAGTTTGTGGATCTGCCTGAAAGCTTTAAAGAGGCCATGAATGAGCATGGCACTTCTTTAGAGAAAGCTATTCCAAATTTTTATTTTACTATGCTTGCTTTTAATGACACCTTAATAAAGGACAGCCTTGATTCGCTCAATTTCCACAGTATTGAATCTTTTTTGAAGGGCATTCCCGCCGCGATGACCTATGATTTAAATCAAAGAATTCCGCTAGTACTTTTCAACGAACTAAACACAAACAAAGAACAAAATAGTGTTATTGTTGTTACTTCTGATTTTTTGAAAAATTACGATTCTCTTATCGAAAAGCAGAAAAAAACATATCCAATGTATAATGAGATTAGCATTCCAACGGTAAAGAGCGGAACCGCTTTTCGAGAACTTTTTAAGCATTTTAACCTTTATGACGATTTACAGTATTCAGTTGCTTCTGTTTTAAAAGTTCTTCATACGATTCAGCACAGTTCTGAAGTCGCGTTTTGGGACTCAAGTGCCGGTGTCGAACTCCCCGGAGGCAGCCCAACCGGCGGTTTTGTGTCAAAATCAACTAAATTTCTACTCGACGCCCTTTATAAAAAATATAAAATTTTTAAGCTTTCTGCCGAAAAGGATGAAAAAACACTTAAAACAAGTTGGAAAGAAACTAACACGCCCTTTCGCGTTTCTGAGATTGACCTTGGAAAGATAGATTTTCGTTCGTGGCCAACTCCATCCCCAGCCAAATCTCTTAATGCTATTTTAATTTCGAACTTGAATCCAAAAAAGCCCCTTTTAGAAAAGGAATTGAATCAGGCCGACTGGCTCAAATCTGTTGCCAACTTTACTGATGCAAAAACCATGGGAATCTTAAACGGTTTGGGTCTTGACGACTTGATTTCCCCAATGCTTCTCTTTGGCAACCAACAGCAAAATAACGTTTTCTCTTCGGCAGCAAGCGTTGCTCAATTAAAGAAGTTTATTACAACGCTTATCTATCTTATGCAATTGAGAGCTTCTGAGGTTTTTAACAATAAAGAAAACTATTCTGAGGTTTTGTTTTTTGAAGTTGTCAAATATGCAGGAACACCAAGCGACACAAATCCTCCAATCCAAACATTTTTACTCCCAAACGACCCAGAACTTGTTCGGGCTAACTTTATCGATAGTCAAATAATCTATGGAAAACAATATTTTTATCAAATATATGCTCACACAATTTCAGTTGGAAATAGACTTTGGAGAAAGGGCACTTTGGATCATCCCTTCGGCGACTTCTGGAAATACGATAATCAGTTTGATGTAAAACTTTTAAGAGTACCTTACTATAATATTCCAGAACTCGAAGGCGTTCCTATCGCGTCTCTTGGTACAACAAATATTGATGCGCCCCCAATGCCACCAAATGTTAGTTTCTTTCCATTCAAAAACATAAGCAATAAAATTGGTTTCTGGTTCAATGTTCAGATGGGTGAAGCTTTTATGGTCCCAGAACACAGTCTTCTGTCAACCGCTCAACAACTTGGCATCGTTCATTCGTCGTTTACTAAAAAAGGAACCGATCAAGAGGGCGTTCCTTTTTGGGATACTAAATCGAAAGAGGTTTTAGAGTCTCCCGTTTTTTACAAAACAGATGATTATGGCGGCAAGTTTGAAGTTTATAGACTCACCAAACGACCAAAGAAATATGCTGATTTCAAAAATGCCAAAATCGCCACTGTAGACGTAATCGGATCAAAAACGCTTGTTGACGATATTCAGCCAAATCAAGATTATTATTACATTTTTAGAGCAATTGATGTTCACGGATTGCCTTCCAATCCAACTCCCGTTTATCATTTCAAAATGATTACGCATGGAGACATTCAAGAAACTGATTCAGTTCGCATTGGAAACGATGGAGCGCAACCTGTTTTGTTCAATGAACTTATTTATCTAAGCGACGAACTTAACAAAAAAGTGGTCGATAAGTCTTTTAAAAAGTATTTACTAATAGAGCCTTCATTGAATCAGACTTTTTTGAGTTTTGATAATTTTGGTAAAAATTCCACTTTCAAAAGTGCCAACGACGTTCTTAACAATACGGACAAATTGAAATTTGGAAATGCTCAGGAAAAGATTTTCGATAAGAAGTTCAAAATAAGAATCACATCCAAGCAAACTGGTAAAAAACTTGATGTGAATGTTCATTTTAAACAACCAATTTTTTATGACGATGCAAAAGAAAGTGAAAATAAATAAAAAAACAAATAATTATGACTAATTATAAAGGAGTAAATCTATGGCTTTTTTAGACAATTCAGGAGATATCATTCTTGACGCGGTTTTGACCGATGCCGGAAGGCGCCGTCTAGCGCAAGGGAACGGCTCGTTTCGAGTTGCCAAATACGCTTTTGGTGACGATGAAATTGATTACGGAAGTTATGATCCGAACAACGCTTCGGGTTCAGCCTATTATGATCTTGAAATTCTTCAAACTCCAGTCTTGGAAGCTTTCACTAACAATATAGCTTCTTTAAAATCGAAACTCATAACCCTCACCAATAACAACCTTTTATATCTTCCAGTAATCAAAATGAATAATAAAATTGGTGGCTTTTATACGTCAGGCAGATCCGACAAAGAAGTTGGCTCTGGAAGTTATGCAGTTCTTGTTGATCAAGATACCATCGACGCTCTTGGCGGCACAGGGAAAAATCTTGGAGAGAAATATATTGATGGCCTCAATGGCCCCTCATTCGATGTTGCCACACAAGCAATTAGATTTGATCAGGGCTTGGACACAACTGAGATTAGCGCAGTTTTTAACCTTGACGCAGAACTCACTGAAAATCAATATATCGTCCAGCTTGATAATCGTTTTGGAACGATTGTCGATCTTGATAACAAAACAATCAATCCGTCTTATATTGACGATGACAATATTGCAAGTTATTATATTTCAACATCGCCGCTTGTAACGCCCCTTCAAGCGAATAAAAGCGATGGAAGCTCAACTGATAGCGTTATTTCAGGACCGAGAGGAACAAAATTAGAATTTAGCTTGCTCTCTTCGATCAGTCTAAGAACTTCTACTTTTCTTTTTGATCAAGTTGGAACAACCTTCACAATTGATACCGATGTTAGTTATCAATATATTGACACTACTGTGAAAATTCAAGGGGCAACCACTGGATATCAAGTTGACGCCCCAGTTAGATTTATTAAGAAAGTATAAGGATTAAAAAATGGCATCTACGTTTAAAACCTTTTTAGCAAACGACATAACAACAACAAAAACTTTATTGCATGAAGCAATTCCGATCACAGGAACAATCGTTTCTGGTACTTATACGGGTCCAATCGACTCGAACATTAAAACCTTTTCTCATGGAATGTTTGAATCGGTTTACGACTATCCGTATCTTAGCTCTTCTGCTAATCATATTTTTGATATTACGGCAGGCTATGCTTCTGGAAGCAAATATCAAAGTGGCTCCGGCGCAGACGGATTTCCCGCCGGAACAACCCAAGACGCTAAAAAAATCAATATTTACAATCAGTTTGCTCAGGTTCTTGTTCCTTATGATGTCTCCGGCAATATTCAACAATTTGATCAAGATGGAGATATTTCAGCCGGTGGAACGAAAATGGATTCTTGTTACTTCATTTCGTTCTCAAGGTTGCTAACCAAGGATGAGATCAAAAAAGGAAACTTTAGATTTAGTTTTTATATGAATAACACCGGAACGAACGGATTACCAGATGTAAACGGTCGTCTTGGCAAAAAAACACTTGGAGATTACGGCGCCGCAACAAGTTATAAAGTAAATTCACCCACTGGTGAATATGGATTGATCTTAACTTCATCGACATCAGACACGGAATTCTCTGTTGGTCACATTTATTATCAAGCTGGCGTTCTTGTTCTCACATCTTCAGTTGTCACGAATCAGTTATGCTTCGGCGGCGCGGCACCAATTAGCGCCAACACTCTCACAGGAACTCTTGAAGATGCATTCAAGTCCTGTTCTATAGATCAAATTGCAGACGGTATCCGTTTCGCCACTGATAATATCGATTTTAACAACACAACAGAATTGAATTCAACAATGTATTTCTGCCGCGCAAACACCAATGAATATAATTATAGTGCCAATCCGACGTATCTCTCTGAGAGCAAAATTGTTGTAAAAGGCGATAATGCCTTTGCGGAGCCGGTTTCTTATATTACTACTGTTGGTTTGTATTCTGCTGACAATGAATTGCTGGCAACCGCCAAAGTTTCAGAACCACTCAAAAAAGCCGTTTCGAACGAAGTTACTCTTCGTGTTCGCCTCGACTACTAATCTTTGAATTTATTAACACAAGCTCACTAATTAATATAAGCTTGGAATATTTTATTTATGTCATTATATAAGTTTGGAAAGAACGACAAGATTGTTAATTATGCAAAGTCTTATCCTTCTTGTAAATTTTCTATCAAAGAGGCTCATGTTTATTTGAATCTTGATAATGAATTTAGCGGAGCCTTTACGGACAAAGTTAAAGAAGTCGATTCCGGCTTTATCAGTCTTTACGAGATGAACGTTGATAGAGACTTTTCCGCTCATACTTACGATCCAGATACTGGCGTAGGAATTAAAACTAAAATCTACCCATTCATCACAAAAGATTCCGATTTTGGTTCTTTTTCTACAGTTTCAATTACAAATTACAATCAGTTTCAATATGGCGATATCTTGACAGGAAGCTATCCTTTAAGCTCTTCTATTGTCAGAGAAGCCTTTGCAGTAAATCATGGAACAAGTTCTCCAACAGGTTCACATATTCTTGCTCTCAAAAACACATTAAACTTTTATTCCCCAGTTAGCAAGCATTATGAATTTTCTTCTTCATTGGGAGATAAAGCCTTACAGAGATGCAATTTGGTAAGCGTTCCATCTATTTTTTATGGCAAACAAATTAAAAAAGGCTCCGTTAAGTTAAATTATTATATTTCTGGTAGTATAATAGCTACATTAGAAGATGTTTATCAAAACGGAACTTTAGTTCAAACAAGCGGTTCTGCATATGCCCAGACTCAAGGCTCTTCTTCAGTCGCAGGAGTTGTACTTTATAATGAAGGCTTCGTCCTTTTAACGGGTTCTTGGAATCTTGCGCCCAATTCTTTTGATTTGGGTTCTTCAACAGAAACGCCAAAATGGGTTAATTTTGGCGTAGGTTGTAACGACGGCTTTTTGTCTGACGACCTTACACCTTCTGCAAGTTTTGATTTTAACTTCAAAGGAACTTCAGTTACACCAGTTTTGACCATGTTCGCACATGCAAAAAAGGGCGAGTTAAACTTTTCTAATAACCCAACATTTATTGATAAGACCACAAGAGGTAAAGACGCTTTTCACTTTGCTTCCTCGTCTTTTAGTCAGCCGAACGATCATTTTATTAAGAATACGATTAGTTCCTCTTTTAGCGATTTTTCGGCATCTTTTGGAAAGCAAACTTTTATTAGCAAAGTCGGTATTTATGACTCAGACAGAAATTTAATTGCAATTGCCCATATGGCACGACCAATTAGAAAAAAAGAAGACGATGACTACACCTTCAAGCTTAAATTAGATATTTAGGAAATTTTAAAAAAATGATTTTAGGACTCGATGTAAGCACCAGTATAACTGGATTCTGCGTTTTAGACGCTTCAGGTGAAATTATTCGCTCTGGTGCTTGGGACACAAGAAACAAAAACAAATTCAATTCTGTTTTTGAAAAGGCTCGTTTCATCAAGGAAAACCTTTGTGAGATCAAAGCGCAATTTCCAATAGAAAAGGTCTTTATCGAGCAACCCTTTTCTTTTTTCAACTCAGGCGGCTCTTCTGCCAAGACAATGGCCACTCTTCAAAAGTTTAATGGCATCATTTCTTGGATTTGTTTTTCAACCTTTCAGAAGACTCCTGATTTCTTCACAGCCCAACAAGCAAGAAAGCTCAACAACATTAAGATAAAGCGCGGAGAGAAAGCAAAAGAGATTGTTATGAAATGGTTACTTGACAAAGAACCCTCTTTTAGTGTAGAATATACAAGTCATGGCAATCCAAAGCCAAAATACTTTGATATTGCCGACGCAATTGTAATTTCCAAAGCGGGACTTATAAAACTTAATGAGCGAACAAAAAATAACAATTCTTAATAATATATTTCTTTTCGATGTTGACGGCACCTTAACCCCTCCAAGGCAAAAAATGACTAAAGGGTTCTATTCTTTTTTTAGAGAATGGATTCGCGACAAACAAATTTATCTTGTCTCTGGCAGTGACTTCGAAAAAATTCAAGAACAAATCCCCGCTGACGTTTTGATGTCTATTTCTGGTATCTTTGGCTGTATGGGGAACACATATCACATTCGTGGCGAAAACGTCTTTAAAAATACCTTTATACCCTCAGTCGAACTTCAGGCTTTTCTTGAAAAATCGTTGGAGTCTTCATCTTGGACTTCTTTATGTGGAAATCATATAGAAAAAAGAGTCGGAATGATCAATTTTTCTGTTGTAGGACGCAATGCTTCGCAAGAAGAGAGGATAGCCTATCACAAGTGGGATTCCCAAGCTTCTGAGCGCCAAACCATTGCAGATTTCATTAATGAGAATTTTGAAGGAATTGAAGCTGTCGTCGGAGGAGAAATCAGTATTGACATCTTCCCGACTGGAGCAGATAAGTCACAAGTTCTGAAACATATTCCACAAGGTCGCTTCCATTTTTTTGGAGATAAGACCGATTTTGGTGGAAATGATCACGCTTTGGCGAAAAAGCTTGACAACGGAAAAGATTTAGTTTATAGTGTTAGTTCATACAAAGATACTGAAAAAGTATTACGAAAATTATGAAAGAAAAGATTAGTATTTTTGAAAGTTTTTTAGGCGACTATTACCGTTCAAGGGATGAGTTGCTTTTTAAGTGCCCTTTTTGCGAGCATCACAAGAAAAAGCTTTCAATCAATATAAAATTAAATGTGTTTAAATGTTGGGTTTGCAATTCAAGAGGCGGCCTTTCTTATCTTGTGAAGCGCTTTGCTTCTCAAGGAGATAAACGCCTTTGGAATACTTTAACCCAAACAGTTGATCTAACCAATGAAGAATTTTTATTCATTCAAGAAAAAGAAAAAGATCAAGTAATCAACCTCCCGAAAGAATTCATTTGTTTGGGCAATAAAGATCTTCCTTCTCATTCTAAAGAGCCGCTGGCCTATCTCACAGAGCGCGGATTACGCCGAGAAGATATAATTCGTTTTAAATTGGGGTATTGCCACACAGGCGATTATAAAAATAGAATCATATTTCCTTCTTTCAACGAAAGCGGCGACTGCAATTTTTTCATTGCTCGAAGTTACATTGGAAACTGGTTTAAATATAAAAACCCACCAGCCTCTTCAAAGACAATTATATTTAATGACCTCCTTGTGGATTGGTCTTCGCCCGTCGTCTTGGTTGAGGGCGCATTTGATGCCGTTAAAACAGAAAACAGCATCCCAGTTCTTGGTTCCACTCTGAATACTGGATCAAAGCTCTTCCAAAAGCTCGTTTCCAATTGTTCACAGGTTTATATTGGCTTTGACCAAGATGCTATCACAAAGACTTTAAAGATTGCCTCAGATTTGTTGCAATATGGCCTCGAAGTCTTTAGGATCGATACTTCTAAAATAGAAGATCTCGGTTCAGTTTCAAAACGACAGGTTTCAGAACTTGTAAAGAGTTCCAAACCAGTCACATTTGAAAGTTTAATTGATTTACAATGGAGAAAACATGCCTAAATTTGCACACATTGCGGATACACATATAAGAAACCTTAAATATCACGCAGAATATCGAGAGGTTTTTCATAAACTTTTCGAAGAGCTTCGAGATCAAAAGGTAGATTATATTGTTCATTGTGGAGATATCGCACATTCTAAGACACAAATCTCCCCAGAATATGTTCAACTGTGTTCTGAGTTCTTAACTGGTCTTTCTGAAGTTGCCCCAACGTATATTATATTGGGAAATCATGACGGAAATCTTAAAAATAGCAGTAGACAAGACGCAATAACTCCAATTATCAAAGCCCTTGATTTGCCTAACCTTTTTCTTCTCAAAGACTCAGGAGAGGTTTCACTTGGAAACTCAACAAATCTTAATATTCTCAGCGTATTCGATAGAGAAAACTGGAAAGCGCCCACAGAAAAAAACAAAATAAATATTGCTGTCTATCACGGTGCCATTTCAAATTGCGAAACTGATCTTGGTTGGGTTATGGAAAACGGAGAAGATGAGCTTTCAATCTTCAAAGGTCATGACTATGCCTTTTTAGGAGACATTCACAAAACTAATCAATCGCTCGATAAAGCAGGAAAAATTCGTTATTGTGGAAGCACGATACAACAGAACTTTGGAGAAACAAACGACAAAGGATTTTTGTTGTGGGACATTAAAGATAAAGATGATTTTGTTGTAAATCATATTTCTATACCAAATCCAAGACCTTTCGTAACAATCGTCTTAACCAAAAAAGGACGGATTCCTGCCAAAGCTTCTTCTCCTGAAGGTGCAAGACTCCGTTTAATTTCCAACAACAACCTTCCGCTTCACCTGATGAAGAAGGCCATTTCAGCAGCCAAACATCGCTTTAAACCAGAGCGACTTACATTCCTTAATAATGCAAAAGGAAGGACAAGTTCCAATTTGGAAAACTCAAACAGTGTTGCCTCGGATAATTTACGAGATGTCGCCGTTCAAGAGACTTTGATTAAAGAATTTTTAAGCGATTTTCAACCAAGCGAAGAAATGTTGGAAAACGTTTATGCTTTGAATAGAAAATATAACTCAACGGTCGAGAGTGGCGAAGATATTCAAAGAAACATCAATTGGCGCCTCGAAAGTTTTGAATGGGATAACCTTTTTAATTTCGGTGAGAAAAATAAGATCAACTTTAATCGTTTGAATGGAACTGTTGGGCTTTTCGGAAAGAATTATTCTGGAAAATCAAGTATCGTTGATGGTATCCTTTATACATTATTCAATAGTACTTCAAAAAACGAGCGAAAAAACCTTAACATTATTAATCAGAATAAAGATTCATGTATGGGTACAGTTATTATTTCTGTTGGCCATCAGCAGTTCTCAATTACACGAACTTCTGAAAAATATGTCAAAAAGCTCAAGGGCGAAGAAACTCTTGAGGCCAAAACAGAAGTTGATTTTAATGTTCTCGATACTTTAACCGGCGAAACCTTAAGTTTGAACGGACTTACAAGAAATGAAACCGATAGTTTGATTAGAAAACAATTTGGAACACTTGAAGATTTCTTAATAACTTCATTGAGTTCTCAACTTGGAGCGCTTCAATTTATCAATGAGGGTTCAACGAGAAGAAAAGAAATATTGGCCAAGTTTTTAGATCTTGAAATATTTGATAAAAAGTTTAAATTAGCTAAGGAGGATGCCTCCAATTTAAGAGGAGCACTAAAAAGACTCGAAGGAAAAGAGTTCGATGAAGAAACATTTGAAGCCGAAAAGGAACTAATGTTTATTGAAAATGAAACTGCAACTCAAGAAAGCCTTTGTGAACTTTTAGATAAAGAACTCAAAGAAATTGTCAAAGAGAAGGAAGAACTCGAAAAAACCTTTGCAGAAATTCCAAATGATTTAATCAATATAACTGATACTCTCAATCAGATAGAGACTCAGGAGGAAGAGAAAGCCGAAACACATGTTCAAATGGAGGAACTTTGTGTAAAACTTATCGATAATAAGGAAGTTTTAGACAAAATTGAGGATCTTTTAAGTGTCTTCGACATAGATGACATCAACAATCAAAAGTCCAAAATTGATGAAAAACTTTCTATTTTAGAGAAAGCTGAAAATGATCTTGAAACGACTCAAGAACTCATCAAAGAGAACGAAAAGAAAATAACATTATTAGATGAGGTTCCTTGCGGAGATCAATTTCGAAGTTGCAAGTTTATTAAGGATGCGTCGGAGACCAAAGAAGAGCTTCCTAACTTATTTAAGGTTCTTGAGGATTATAAAGAAGAGCTTACCAAACATCAAAAAGAGTTCGAGGAGCTTGACAAAGAGAAGATTGATTCTTATATTGAAAAACATCAGGCGATCCTTGAGAAAAAGAACAAGCTTGAAAAGGATACTCTTAAGATAGATTCCCAACACAAGGGACTGGAAAACAGTTTGTTGCTCATTGAAAACAATTTAAGCTCTCTTCTTTCACAGAAGGAAGAGTACGAACAAAACAAAGAAGCAATCGAAAACAAAGAACAGCTTAAGAAGAATATAAATAGCTTTGGAGCCGATATTCAAAAAAAGACTCTTGAGCGAGAAGAATGTCAAAAGAAAGTAATGAGTTATTATAAAGATCATGGCTCACTTGAAGAAAAAATACGCTCCCTTCAAGAACAAAAACAAGAACTTTCTGAACTTCACGAAGAATACACAGCTTATGACTTGTTTATGAATTGTGTCCATTCAAATGGAATTGCTTACGACATTATCAAAAGAAAGCTTCCTGTAATCAATAGCGAAATTGCTAAGATTTTAGCAAATATCGTTGACTTTAGTATATTTTTTGAAGCAGACAACAGAAGATTAAAGATCTTTATTCAACATGCTCGTCATGAACCGCGCCCACTTGAAATTGGTTCAGGCGCAGAGAAAACAATTGCTGCAATGGCAATTCGTTTAGCCTTTCTTACGGTTTCAAGCTTGCCTCGCTCAGATATTTTTATCCTTGATGAGCCGGGAACCGCTCTTGATGAAGAAAATATGGAAGGTTTTGTTTCTATTCTTGATCTTATTAAATCATATTTTAAGACAATTATTCTTATTTCCCACCTCGAATCCTTAAAGGATTGCGTCGATTCTCACATCTCAATTGAAAAAAAAGAAGGGTTCGCTTTTGTTCAAGAAGTCTAATTATTCTATATAAATTAGGTATTTTTTAGAACATGACGATTTACTATGTAGCAAAAACTGGCAATGATTCAAATTCCGGTACGGACCATGCCAACCCCAAATTGACTATAGCTTCTGCCGCAGCAAGCGCTTATGCTGGTTCAAGCAATATTGTAGAAATTATTGACTCAGGTCAGTATAATGAAGGCGACATCGAGATTTATTCAAATGCAATTACTGTAAGGGCTACCGGAAGCAATGCTCCAATTCTGGACGGTGATTCTGGAACAGAAGATCACGCCTTTGAAACATATATAAGTGGTTGTGTTTTCCAAGGCCTCACATTTCGTAATTTCGATGAACAACTTATCAATGGATTTAACACGGCTGGGATGAATTTTATTCTTAGCGGTTGTCTTGCTTACGATTTTGGAACGGCTTCTCCTTATGGCCAAAAAATCGGAGGAGGGGGACATGCAGAAATTCACGATTGCAAAATTGTAAGCAACGGCGGCGCAGGAGTTAGAACTACAACTGCTGGCTCCAAAGTATGGATTAACAATAGTATTATTGCAACCAATGAACCCGGCTCTTCCGCTATTGTATCTGCTCAATCCTACACAGACGTTACTGCAAGTTTTTGTACTTTTATTGGTAGTGGTTATAATAACTCATCTGATACTAATTGGCATTTAGTAGATCAAGTTTATAAAGTTATAAATTGTATTGTCTCAGGAAGCGGAGATGGCATAAATGCATACGAGAGCACTTATAATGTGGTCAATGTTTCCGGCGATCCGTTCATAACTTGGACTGCCGATCATTATGATGGAACTCCAAGAGCCGCCCATTCGACTGAAATTTCAGGAGACCCTCTTTTTGTTAGCGGTTCTCACGTTGGAGTGACGGATAACAATCCGGGCACCCCCGGAAATCAAAAGCTTCTTGGCAATGTTAGCTTTGACACTCAAGACTTTAGCCTATCAAATGGAACTCCTGCTAGTCGAGCCGGAATTAGTTACAACGGAGTAAGTGTGGATATAATCGCCGTCGAGCGAGCGGCAACACCGACAATTGGACCATATGAATTTACTGAAATTTGGACTGATTACACCAGCGAGAGAGATTTAAGATTTGATCCTGATCATTTGACGAGCAATCGTTATATAAATTTACAGGACAATCAAAGATATCGAATCGCTCACAACCCCGAACAGGTTCCTTTTTCTCGTGGAGTTAAAGGGCCTTCTACTTTAAGAGGGAGAAACACTCCCTACAAAGTTGATAAATAATTAGGAGATTATTATGAAAGAAATAGTTGATAAAGGTTTAAATAAATTACTTTCAAGAAAGTTAATGGTTTGGATGGCCGCAACACTTTTTATGTTGCTACCTCAAACACCTCTTGCATCCGGCGATTGGGTAGCGATTTCGCTTGCTTACATCGGAATTCAAGGTCTGGCGGATATTGCAACTCAATGGAGGCATGGAAAATAATATGAATTTTCAAGAACTTAAACGATTAGTAAAGACTGAATTTAGAAAGACACTCAATGAATCTAGCTATCGCCATGAATTACCCCCAGAACAACATGCAACATATGATAGAATACGAGATCACCGACATGAAAGAGCCGTTGAAGAATTAAAATCTTATGCCTTGGAAAATTTTGAAAATTGGGCGCACGAAGAAGTAGAGGATGAAATTGCTGAAATGTTCGTAGAAGATTATATTCATACCGATGAAGTTGATTTTGAAGATGCACATTATATTCTCGATTTGGTGGTCGATGAAATTCAGGAGCCTTTCCGCCAACATTACGAAGGGGAAGAGGCTGATGATCTTTCGCTTGATAAGATCTTTGAAAAAGTAACTTTTTACATGGAAGACAGCGACTATTAAAATGTTTACCACTTTAGCACTCAAAGCCTCCCTTAAGAAAATCTGGACTTGGATCAAACATTATTGGTATGTTCCAGCGGTTATTGTTTATACGTTGTTTCTATGGTTTGTTTTCGGAAAAAAAGACAAAGCCCATGAAGTTCTTAAGATTCGTGAGAAAAGCCTCGAAGATCAAATCAAAATTATTAACGATTCACACAAAGAAGAAATTGAACTACGCGATAAAATTCTTAAGAAATATAACGATTTGGTTACAAAGATGGAAGAAAGTTTTAGGCGAGACGAAAAAGAATTAGAAGACAACAAGAAGAAAGAGATTAAAAAACTCGTTGAAAACTATTACAATGACCCAGAAGAACTTGCCAAACTAATAGCAGAAAAATATGGATTCGAATATGTTGAATAAAACAATTGCTCTTGTTCTCGTCTTTTGTATGAGCTTTCCAGCTTATGTTTTAGCTGACGAAACAGAAGAGACTCCTAAGATACACAATATTAAGAAAAACGAAAGAGCACCTTATGATGGTGTCCTTTTAAACCCTCAAGCGGCAGCAGAAGTTTTTGCAAATAAATCTTATTTCCAACAGGAATGCGAACTTAAGATTAAATTTCAAGTAGATAAAGAAAAAGCAAAGCTTCAGCTTCTCATTGATTCTCAAAAAGTTTCATATGATTCCCTCGAAAAGAAATATATCGCTATAATTAATATTAAGGACCAAGAGATCGATAAGCTTAGTACAATCGCTCTCGGAAAGAAGGATTATTCCTCCTTTTGGACCGTTGGTGGGATGATAGCCGGAATCGGTTTAACACTCGCCGTTTTATACGCTGTTGAGAGGTAATTAGCGAATGGCAAGAATTGGAAGAGTTGGAGCAGTTGGAGATTATAGTCGCGCAAGGCTCGTACAAATCATCGAAGAGGTTGGTGGCGTCGAAGGTAACATAACTGCCGTTACCGCTGGCGATGGCATGTCTGGCGGCGGCTCTCAAGGGGCTGTTACCTTAAATATTGATTATGCTGGAAGCGATTCGGTTATTAAAGCCGCCACAAACGGAACAGGCATTACGGTTAACAATAGCGATTTGATTTTGGTTGCCGATGCAGATGATAGTGACAATGTAAAATATATCAACATAAGCCAACTGCCCAATGCTGTCGCCGGTTCAGATACTCAAGTTCAATTCAATGACGAAGGCACAATGGGAGCAGCTTCAAATTTAAGTTATGCTGATTCGACGGGCTATTTGGGCGTCGGAACAACGGGCAACAATATAACTCATGCAATCACCCTTCCCGATACGGCAGGAGCCGCAGGAAGAGTCAAGGCAAATGCTTATTTAACTTACTCGTCCATTCAATATAAAGATAATATTAATACAATCAAAGAACCCCTAAAGATTATTTCCGAGATCAGAGGAGTAACCTTCAACTGGAAGAAAGATCAAGTCAAAGATTTTGGTTTTATTGCAGAAGAGATCGGAAAACGCCTACCAAATATTGTTGATTGGGAAGAGAAAAGTGGTTTTGCTTCCAGCATGGATTACACTCGAATTATTCCAATTTTAGTTGAAGGAATAAAAGATCAACAACTTCAAATAGATGCTTTAAAAAGCGAAATTATTTCACTAAACGCAACACTGAAAGCTAATTCATAACTAATTACTCTTACGCACTCCCTGTGATGGGGAGCTTACATAATGGGGGAAATTATTATGTCTGTTTATTCACAAGTGTCTTCATATTCTGATTATGTTGACCTTCAACACTACACCGGATCATTGGCCACACGGCCTCAAATGAGCGGTGCTATTTGGTTATCTGGCTCTGGAGTCAATGATACCCAATTCCACTTTAATTCCAAGTTAGAAACTCCGGGTTTAACTTTGGACGACACCACAAGTGTCACGTCCATTCTTGATCAAGACAATATGTCTTCTAACTCTGCAACGGCTCTTGCCACTCAACAATCCATTAAGGCTTATGTTGACTCACAAGTGACGTCTGCTGACCTCGACTTTGCCGCCGATTCTGGCTCGGGTGACGTCGATTTAACTACTGAAACTTTTCAAATCTCTGGTACTAATAATGAGATTGAAACTGCTGCGTCCAATCAAACTTTAACTATTGGTCTTCCAAGTACCGTTGCTATTACGGCTGCTCTAAGCGCCGGTACATCCCTCGCCGCAGGAACAACTGTTTCTGGCTCCGGCGCTGGTACATTTGGTACTTTAGCAGCCAGAACGCTTGATATTGATAGCATGGCTGGAAACTGGACCAATGCTAGTCGTACTGTTGCTGATATGGGAACTGTTACTACTATGGATCTCAACGGTGGCACAATTGATGGAACAACTATTGGTGCATCTTCGCAAACTTCTGGTAAGTTCACTACTGTTTCTGGTTCTGGCAACGCTTCCTTCCGTGGAACGTTAACAGCCGTTGAAGCTGCTTCATCGTTTGCAGGAGTCACTTGCACTACTGTTTCTGGCTCTGGCACGGCTACTGCTGGCGATTTAGCAGCCAGAACTCTCGACATCGATAGCATGGCTGGAAACTGGACCAATGCTGGTCGTACTGTTGCTGACCTAGGTACTATTACCACTGTCGATATTAACGGTGGTACAGCCGACGCTCTTGTTATTGGTGGCGCATCTGCTGCTGCCGGTACTTTCACCACTCTAATTGGTGCAACTGTTTCTGGCTCCAGCTCTGGTACATTTGGTTCTTTGGCTGCCAGAACTCTTGACATCGATAGCATGGCTGGAAACTGGACTAACGCCAGTAGAACAGTCGCTGATATGGGTACGGTTACTACTATGGATCTTAACGGTGGTTCCATTGATGGAACAACAATTGGTGCCGCCGCCGCAGGCGCTGGTACTTTCACCACTCTAATTGGTGCAACTGTTTCCGGTTCTGGTGCTGTTTCTGGTGGTTCTTTGACTGCCAGAACTCTTGATATTGACAGCTTCGCAGCCAACTGGACTAACGCCAGTAGAACAGTCGCTGATATGGGAACTGTTACTACTATAGATCTCAACGGTGGCACAATCGATGGAACAACTATTGGTGCATCTTCGCAAACTTCTGGTAAGTTCACTACTGTTTCTGGTTCTGGCCAATTCAGGGCACAGAGCTTCTCTGCTGAATTAGGAGTCACCGCCGTCACCAGCATCGCCGCAGGAACAACTGTTTCTGGTTCCGGCGCTGGTACATTTGGTACTTTAGCAGCCAGAACGCTTGATATTGATAGCATGGCTGGAAACTGGACTAACGCTAGTCGTACTGTTGCTGATCTCGGTACTATCACTACTGTTGACATCAACGGTGGTACAGCCGACGCTCTTGTTATTGGTGGCGCATCTGCTGCTGCCGGTACTTTCACTGATGTTTCTGCTTCTGCTGATGGCGATTTTGGCGACTTATTGGCCAGAACGCTTGAAATTGATAGCTTCGCAGCTAACTGGACTAATGCCAGTCGTACTGTTGCTGATATGGGAATTGTTACAACCATGGATCTTAATGGTGGCTCTATTGATGGTGTTACCATCGGTACTGCTGCTGCAGCCACACGTCTTGTTGTTCAAGGCGCTGGCGCACAAAGCGTCAAGTCCACTGGAGCAAATCATATCACATTGTCCGCAGGCCAAGGCGAATCAGCAAATGTTGCTGCTAACCTTATTTTCAACGCTTCTAACAATATAACTTTTGATGCTCAAGGTACTGATGAGGATGACGGTTTTATCTTTTCTTTAGGTGCTGATACGGATGGAGTTATCTTTTCCATAGAAAATAACTCTGGCGACAGTTTGTTAATGTTAGATGGCGGTGGATTGATGGAGCACAACAGCGAGAACAAAGCCGCTGCAGATTTCGTATTCAATGCTAGTACTAGCACTGATAAAGTTGTCTTTGATTCTGGCGAGAATTGCCTTATCGTTTACGATGGTGGTTCTGAAACTATGCGTCTTGGTGGCGATGCCACGAGCGATTACGCTCTGGACGTTAAAGACGGTTCTAACAACATTAATAAAGTTAGAGCAGCCGCTTTCGTTACTTATTCGGATGAAAGACTTAAGACTGATGTTGTTGAAATGAACAACGCACTTAAGACTATTAATTCCATCAAAGCTGTTAACTTCACTTGGAAGAAAGACGGTACTCAAGACTTTGGCTTCTTAGCCCAAGATCTTAAGAAAGTCATTCCTCAAGCCGTTCACGGTAATGAAGATGGTTTACTTGGTGTAGATTACGGTCGCTTGACTTCCGTTCTCGTAAAAGCAATCCAAGAGCAATCTGCTCAAATTGATGCTTTGAAGAAAAAGATCGATAACTAATCTAGGTTAGTTATTCTTTTTTGGGATTGGGGGGTTCGCCCCCCGTCCCTTTTTTCTTTAAAAGTCTAATTAATTTATGATATTATATCATAACAATAAGGAGTAAAAATGTCTGAATATGGCAGCGATGCAAGTATTACTGGTTCCTTGATTGTGGACGGCGAAAGCGATATTGGCTCAGGTGATGACGATATAGATATGGATGCGGGAACCTTGTTTATTGACGCCGCGCAGGATAGGGTAGGAATAGGCACAGAAAGCCCAGATTATGAATTAGACGTCGCTGGAGATATGGGCGTTGATCAATACATTTATCACAACGATGATGCCGACACGCTCATTAGTTTCACTGATAATAAAATAGTTTTTAAAGCAGGTAATCTAGCATTAGCTACTCTTGAGAAAAAAGGCTCTGCCCCTCATGAAGTTACTATTAATGATGGAGCCAATAATGTTGACTTTGTTGTTAAGGGTAACGGCTCCAATGCAGGAAACCCCGGAATGAACTTTGATGCATCTA